>VAPR01000092.1_pt1 | contig 59788 bp, 54 predicted proteins | sample 3380701 | NCBI WGS metagenome assembly VAPR01 (sample SAMN11536904, study PRJNA540576) | hot springs metagenome | isolation source: hot spring wet sediment | place: Spain: Lobios | collected 2014-01
GTGTCCCATGGAGAAATCGACGGGAGACGAATACTACTGCGGAAAACCCAAGAAACAACTCCTGGAAAGCCGAAGAATCGCTTCTCCAAGCCATGGAGACGTGGTGTATTACCCGGCTCCGGCTAATTTCGGTCACCGTATTATCGTGCCTAATTCCCCGAAATTTTGGCTCTCCACAGACGGGGTTTGACTATAATTTGTCAAACGTTAGACAGTTGGCTGAAAAACAGCTTTTTTCGAGTTTTTCAAGACCCTCAAGAAACCCGGAATTTCCGGGAATTAGACGTGGTTACCTATAGTTTTCAACCAATAATCTTTAAATACATTAGTCTATGCTCCAGAGACCCCTAGATAAATTTTTGGTGGCAAACTTGAACGAGAATTGTACGAGATGAAATAATTTCGGTCAACCATGTCTAAAGGGGCTGAACAACCACCGTCAACGGCCCACCACCTCAGGTTAGCGGCATGTCCCCAGCTATGGAAAACGTTGAACAGGGTAACTGCTCCCCGACAACATCTCCATAAGCTGAAAAATAGTTGTCAACTTAACCGGCTCACCTAAGCCTCCTAGGAGCGCGGCTGAGGCCCAAGCCCATCACATACACTAAACCACCAAAAACCCGGGAAAAATAAGCCGGAGAGGCGAAAAACTCAACAAGCACAAAAAAGCCCACCAACCCCTCCGGATAATTTCGGTCACGGTATTATCCCGCCTAATTCCCGGAAATTTCTGGGAATTATGGAGGGTGGTTTGACTATAATTTGTCAAAGCCCGGAAAATCAACCAAAACCCTTTAAATACTCTAGCGACACTCGAAAAGACCCCTATTTATATTCTTGGTGGCAAACTTGAACGAGAAATGAACGCGATTTGTACGAGGCTGAATAATTATGGTCAGCCTAATTCCCGGAAATTTTGGCTCTCCAGAGGATGGGTGACCGAAATTAGCCGCCGTCGTACATTTCTCGTTCAACTCTCGTTCAAATCGCGTTCAACTTTGCCACCAAAACTTTAAGTATGATGCTGTGTGGAAGCGGGTTGAAAAGCCCATGAAAAACCCCCGAACCACAGAGGCAGGCAGATGGGTTAGGCTCGCAGCACCCTTGGCCGCCCAACTGGCGACGATAGCGTTGACAACTCCGCTGGGCCACGCAGACGCCGCAGCCGTAGCCAACCTAATTCGCGGAGGAGTCTCAGGGTTCCAGCAGCTCCTGCTCCTGATAGCGATGGCTCTCCTAGGAGCGGGGATAGCCCTGAAGTTCCTACCAGTCGGCAGCCACAGGACCAAGGAGACCGCCGGACAGCTCTTCGACAACGCGTTGATACTCGGAGGACTGATTGCCCTGGGCCTCTACCTCGTCAGCTTCGCCGGCCAAGTGACCACCGCCGCCACGGGCATGGGCAGCCCACCGGAAGTAAGCTCGCCGTGGGAAGTGCCCAGAGGCTGAGGAGGTGCGTAAGCCTGACCCCAAAAACCCCCTATTTTTTGGAGGTGATTTAGATGATTTCATGTAGCTACTCCGGTTTGGGGACCTACGCGTCTCTTGCATGGGCTCTGGTAAGCATAGGCTACGCTGTTGGAGTAGGTTTGAAGAAGCTACCGCTCCCGGGTGGAAGCGGCAGCAGCTGGGGAGGTCAACTAATGTCATATGCATTGGTCGCAGCAGGAGTTGTAGCCGTCCTCGGAACAGCAAACGCCTTCAATACAATTATTAATACTGTATACTCTTCTATCACCGCATCCAGGGTAGAGTGTCAGAACCTGCCCGAAATCTATCAAGGATTGGGGACAAACGCCTTCACCACTTTAGCTGTCATAACAGCGATAGGCATGGGAACAGCCCTCATCCCCATAGTTGGCCCAGCCATAGCCAACGTGTTCAGCGTCGTCGCCAGCCTACCCGGGCTAGCCCTCTCCGTCACATTGATAACAGCGTTCACCCTCATGGTTTTCTTGACTGTCTTCGGCTCCCTAGCCGTCGTGCTAGCCCCTGCTGGAGTAGCCCTGCTGGCGGCTCCCGGAGGCAAGCTGAAGGGCATAGGCGCGTGGTTCATAGCAGCGTGCCTGGCATTTACCGCGGCTGGTCCATACATACCAACTATAGGGCTCCTAGCTTGCGGGGCTGGAGACTTAAACACATGCAATCTACAGGAGCTAACCTCTCCTCTCTCAGGGTTCACAAACGTCTTCGACCTTGTCCGCTGGCTGTTCGACCCGCAGAACAACCAAGTCATGAAGATGTGGAGATTCGCCTTAGGCAGCCTCGCGGGCTGGGGCATAGTGATGGCGGCTGCGGCGGCTCTCAGCAAGGGCATCGGAGGGGTGGCTGCTAGCCTTGGCTTCGGGTGATGCCGTATGAACGAGGCTGAGCTCGTCTTCGGGTTGGCGGCGCTGGTCTACGCCACGGGCCTAGCCCTCTTCAGGCTGCCGTTTCTCCCGCTGAGGAGATGGGGTTGGACAGCCATGATGCATAGCTGGTCCACGGTAGCCGTCTTCACGCTCGTGGGCAGCATAGCCCTGATAAAGCCCATCGTCTCCAGCTATCTCCAGCAGCTCGGCTACAACCTCCCCCTCGCAGCCACATTCGACGACGCAATTGCCTCCGCGGAGGCTAGCAGGGACATGGCCGTGGAGTGGCTTAAGGCGATAAGCCTCGCCGCAGCCAGCCTCGGAATGCTCCAGTCCATCATCATGCTAGCCCTATTACCCGCATGGATAAGCGGTGTCGGCATACTATTGTCGGCTATAGCCAGCTTCCTGTTCGGAGCCGTCTTCAGCCTCCTAATCTTCATAGCCAAGATACTTTCCGGGGTTGTCCTCTTCATGGAGGGAGTTGTCGCCTTCGTGGGCTTCGCCAAAGGCGCGGCCCCAGCCCTCTTTATCATAGGACTCATACTATTCGCCATACCCTTCGCCAGAACAGCTGGAAAAACCTTCCTAGTCCTCGGCGCGGCGTTGACCATAGCTCTTCCAGTGGCTATAGTGGCTGCGTCGCCTCCTCCGGGATACGCTGACCGGAGCATTATGGAGGCCGCTGACGTCCAGAAGCTCAGCATAGCCAGCAAGGCTGTGGCAGACATGGAGGGGGGCGTGAGATACACCGTCTACGACAGGGAGAACGATACGCTATGGTACCCGTTTCTATATGCAGAGTTTACGCAGCTCCCCGAGGTTGACAGGGACAAGGTTTGTGCAAACCTTCCACGTGGAGGAAACCTCACATGTGAACAGCTCGTCGAAATAGTCAGAGACATCCTCAAAACACCTCAGAAGCTTATCCTAGACACTGGAGGCGGAGGATACTACAACGCCTATGACGAAGGCTATAGAACAACCCTGGTCAACGGAACATATGGACGAAGGATATGGTTCCTTAACATGTGGGTCACACTATACGACACCTCTCCCAGAAACATGACCGTTTACAAGATTCCCGACATGCCGGTAGAGGAGGCGGAGGCCTGCACCAGAAGCGGCCGACAAAACATTCCATATGTCGGGCCGATAGTCTGCGACCCCTATATTATCTGGAAAACCAGGTGGGAGGGCTTCTGGAGGTCCACTAACCTATACAACGAGACCAGCCTCTGGATGGTGGCCGTCAACAGGAACACGACCTTCGTATACTTCACCGAGCAGCCCTGGGGAACAAGGAAAGAGGACCTCAACATATATGGCATAACCCTTCCAAAGGTTAGGGAGCTTAGATGGAGTGTTAACGAGACATACACCTGCGAGACAGATGGAAACTCCTCAACCACGGAGACATGCTGGAGATGGCACTACTACACAAGGGGTGACTACAGCGGAAACAAGAGCGTCTACTTCGTATACTTGAACATGGATGACTGGCAAGCCTGTTGGCATATCGGCCCGATACATGGAGGACCTGTCAACGGCACAACTGTATGTGAGCCTAGGCATGGAACACCTTCATGGAGCTACCAGTTTATACCGTTTACCTCCAACCCGCCGGCATGGAACCATACAGTGCTCGACTCCAGCTTCGCAGAGATAAAGTCGGCAGGATTCATAGACGATTACGGGCCCTATGTTCTTCCACAGAGCGTCGAAGCGATAGACCGCAACCAGCCGCTTGAGCTTAACGCCCCTACACAGGAGAAGAAGGTCTTTGTCACAGCCAACCAGACCATTATCCGCGACAGCTACGACGGGTATCCAGAGGTTCCCGACAGCCTCAGCTACAGGTTCAGAGTCATTTTCTCAGCCTCCGAGTCTATGCCTTATCTCCCCGCAGTCGAGTGGGAGAAGTTTGACCGAGACAGAGAATATACCAGAGAACTTGCTTCAGGCGGATACGTGCCAGACAACATAGCCGGGTTATCCATCATAAACCATAGAAGCGAGTGGAGCAGGTTCCAGAACTTTAGGCAGGGGCTGTACAGGGACGGCCCCTCCCATGAAGCCACGCGAAGGATAAACGCGAAGCTGCTGGAGTATAGGGATGAGAACTGGGAGACAAACGCCACAGTCCTTAACACGGACATACCTCTCGCAAAAGCTGTCTCCGAACTGTTTTACAGAAACGCCCGCGGAGCCTACGCCGGAAGCGACATACAGATAAGCATTCTCCCAATACTTCTCACAGAAGGCGGAGGCGTCAGGGTGCTCAAGCCTCTGGCAGACCTCATCGGCCAGTCTTTCGCAATAGGATTAGCCATAGGGTTTCTCGCAGTCGTGATAGACAGTTTCCAAGCCCTCGTAGGCGGACAAAGCATGATGATGAAGTATCTCTTCACAAAGGTTGGGAATATCTCACATGCCGCCAAGTTCTTCGCATCATTCACGGCCACGGTCAACAGGATGAGCCGCGTAGACGCTCTCGCGAGATGGTCCCAGCGGAGGCAGGAAAACACCCTGCTCAAGGCCGCTTTCCAGGAGAGGAAACAAAACAGAGAACGGTGGCAGAAAATAGTCGAGAAAAGGGTTGAGAAATCCTCCTTCAAGAGGCTTAGTGCCCTGAAAGCTGGTTGGATGGAGAGGAGGCTTGACAGGATGGAGGAGCTGGAGAAGAAGCTGGAGACAGGGGAGCTACAGGGTATGAAGAGGATAGCCGCCGGGGCTGAGCACATGGCTCTGGCGGTGGTGACCAGAAACCATATGCTTAGTACATCTCTCACGGCTGTGCGAAGAGACCAGCAGTTTGCCGAGAAGGTGAGGGATGCGGTGGCTCAGAGGATGGTGGAGAGAGGCGTCGACCCGCTTCAAGCGGCTGAGAAAGCAGACAAGCTGATACGCTGGGCCAAGCAGGGCAGGATAGTCGCGGTCGAGCCGGAGAAGTTCGCAGAAGGCTTCGCAAACGTCCTCAAAATAGCCAGCCCCTCGGAAAGAGTCATGCTCGTAGACAGCTTCGCCAGAAGCAACTTCGGAGAAACAGCTCTCAAAGCCTACTTCTTCATGCCGGCTGGAATTGTGTCATCGTGGCTGGGAGAGAGGCTGTCAGCAAGCGGCCACGTCGGCTCAGGCGCCTTCTTCTCAGCCATAGGCGGCCAGCTCGACGGAAGGATAAGGGCTCCGGCAGCATATTCGATAGCCTCGGAAACAAACCCCTTCGCGCCAGAGGGTGTCAGAGTCAACGTCACGCCAGCCACCACGGTACCGGTGAGGACAGGGCTTCTTCATCCACATCACTCAGCAGAGCCTCCGGTGATAAAGGGCCATGACTTCGGAGGGGAGCCGAGAGACGTGGCTGACGCATCCTCATACGTGAAAAACTATGGAACACCCTCAGAGGTTAAAGAGTTTCAGGAAAGGCTCGGCGACTATCTCTGGATTGTGTCAGACCCATACGACCCCGGGTTCAACCTCATCAAAGAAGATAAGCTAGTCATAACAACCGAGGGGCCTGACAAGGTTCCCGTAACATTTGAAGTGTCTAAACAGGACCTCGACGACTTCATCAACGTTTTGCAGAACATGGGCTATAGACACTTCTCCGCCTCCGGCAGGGACCACAGCGTAACAGTTGAGGATGCTCAGCCAGACTTCGGGCTATGGGGTGAGAAAACCTGGGGCACTGCCCCGCCTGGATGGGGCGAAGACGCCGCAGGCAGCGGGTTCGGCGACGCTCCGCCAGAATGGGGCCGAGGCAGCCATGATGACCGGTCATCCAAGCCATCGGATAATATGTCTGACTGGTTTGTTGAAGGAGGTGATGCTGGATGGAGGAGGAAGAGTACAGACCTCTGAGAAGAGGAAGGAGGGTTGACAATAGTTTGCCGGAGAACGGCTACGAAGACCCGTACTTACGCGACGAAAACGGCAGACCCGTCGACTTCCTCAGGAAGGGGCAGGGACAGAGGCCTAGAAGAAACGTTTCTGAGCCATCATTACGCAGATACGCTATAATAGGCGGTGTCTTCGCGGCGGCTTTGGCTATTAGCGGCGAGGTTCTGGCAGCGGCTCTAGTGGCTGTCTCCACATTCGTCGTGGTCATGGCTGTGAGGTGGCGAAGGTAATGGGCATACTTGCTAAGATACTCGGCATCGGTCCCCTGTTCTTCGGCGCATTGATACTGGCTATCCTCGCCCTGATAGGTGTCAGCCCACAGCTTGCCCCCATGGCTCCCTACATGGCCATCCTATTCCCAGCCATCGTCTTCGCCCTAGTTGCTGCGCGTAGAGCTTATCCAGCAGCAGTCAACTACCTGAGGAGAACCGTATCAGCCCCTGTCTTCTGGCATGCTGTGGCACCTGACCTCTCCTACTCCATGAGGATACCGACTAGGGAGAGGCTGGTGGAAGGGCCTAGAAAACCCTCCGAAGTCACTCTCCTCTTCGAGGACAGGGCTAGGAAAAGAGGCTACGCAGTAAAAGTCCTCAAGATAGCGGATATTCAGAAAAACTATGAAACCACCACGCCTCATGAGAGGATGCTTCTGCTGGATAGGATGGTTAAGGCGGTTGAAGGCCTCTCCGATGTAGAGGCCAAGCTGATAGTCGACCGCTCCCCTCAAGGAGAATACTCCTACATCATCCTATACTCCGAGGTAGTGGAAGGCGATGAGGAGGGGGCTGTCCACTCCGTCGAAGCCGCTGCCAAAACCCTCGCAGCCAGCTTAGAGGGCCTGGGCATGGTGGTGATAGACGACGCATCCTACATGGGCTATAGGCCGTTCGCAGGCGAAAACATCTCCCGTAAACCCACTATACGCCATGTAATCATGCTGGGAGCCGCATCATTCACGACACTTGCAGCATCTATGCTGAGCACGGGGCTGGGAGCCCTGGGAACGACTCTGATTATCAGCAGCGTTATCGGGCTTCTCCTCACTGTTAGGGCCGCCAACATGGTTGCCAAAGCCACATGCAGGCTATGCGGCTCTAACCATGTCCACTGGAGCATAGGGAGAGGGGACTACACCATCCTCGAGAATGGTGTGGTTGTCAGGAGAGAGGATGGGGTGACAATAGCCTCCAAACACCTCTCCGTCACAGGCAACAACAACAGAGACCTCTCGTCACAGGATATCGACAAGAGGCTTCCGATGTACCTCGCAACCTTCAACAACCTAATCTACACACTGAAAGACTTCAGGGCGGCTCTACACCTTGTTCCACAGCCTGTAGGAGACACAATCAAGCTAGCCATGGCCCGCGCCGACCTCTATGGAATGGATGCGCAGGTCGGCGGAGCTGTGTCAGGATATCTGAAGGCAGGTAGGAGCATGAACGTCGCCGAGCGGATAACCCATGGCGAGAGACCCTATCTCATGAGCATGGTCCTCGAGGTTAGAACCAGGACAGAGGATGAAGTTTCTTGGAGAGAGCTGGATACACTCGATAAGGAGCTTCACGAGGCCCGCAGCCTCCTCGACACAATGAACCTCTCAACCAAGGAGATTAGGGATGGATGGGGTGCCGCGCTCTGCCACAGGTTCCTCTATCTCCCGCAGCCGCGTAGAACAGCTCTTGACCCCGACCCTATACCCAAGGTCAAGGCTCTCACCCGCGACTTCGTAGCCATCTCGCCGCTGGCTTTTAGGAGGCGCCCAATAATGCCGAAGGACGGAATACTTCTTGGAAGAGACGAGTTCGGTAGAAAAGTCTACTGGAACCCGAGCCTCCTCCACAACCCTCACATGCTTGTGCTCGGCCAGCCTGGTACAGGGAAATCCACGTTAATCAAGACACTGCTCTTCAGGATAGATGGTTTAACGAAGTACTCTGGGACGGGTAAGCCTCCTGCGGTGATTATCATAGACCCTGCCGGGGAATATGCTGCGGAGGCTGAGGAGCTGAGGGAGAACGGACTAAAAGTGACGGTCATCGACATGTATGAGAAGAAGTACAACCCCCTACTCCTGTCAGGCCTTTCTCCGGAGCAGAGGATAAGCAGGTTCGTGGACGCCGTTCTCCCCAACGCTATTCAGCTCCACCCCCTCGCGGCATCGGTGCTGTATCAGGGGCTCAAGCTGATGTATAACCGGCTCGGGAAAATAGATGAGAACGACCCCTCGACATGGACCGATGAAAACGCCTCGAGATGCACATTGAAGGAGCTGTATAGATACGTTGTCTGGAGACGTGAAAACGCGGAGCAGGCTGTGCGCTCCCGCGGCGGAAGCCCTGAGCTAGACGCAGCAGTGACACTTCTCTTGGACATAGAGAGAAAGATGAGGCCCTTCGCAGAGGGCGCCTTCGCGCTCGATAGGACTGACATAACCGTGAGAGACCTCATCGAGTACGGCGGCGTAGTCATAATCAGCTACCGCACCAGGTCGGGGGGCGGGCAGGTGAGGATGAGCGACGAGATGCAGAGGCTAATCACATGGAGCATTCTGGAGCATGTACACGACTACATGTTGTCGCAGGAGGCGAAGGAAGGTGTAAGGCTCATGGTGATTATAGACGAGGGCCACAAGTTCTTGCTCGGGAAAGCGGGTGAGGTGCCATTAGGCACCCATCTCAGGGAGGAGAGAAAATTCGGAACCAGCTACGTTTTGATTACACATTTGCTCGATGACCTTCTTCAGGAGGCTGACATGGCTAAGAGGAGAGGTGTCCCAACGGTGGCCGCCCTCGTGTCCACAACCATAGCGTTTGGCTACGGTAACCCGGGTGAGGCTAGACGGGCTCAGGAGCTTCTGAACCTAACAGATGGGGAGATGTCCCGGCTGCAGGGCTTCGGGACAGGTGAAGCATTTCTCAAGTGGAGCGTCGACCCCAGGCCCCTCTTCTTCAAGATAGAGCCTGACAAGAGGGCGCTGGTCAGGAGGAGGATGACGAGGAGGGAGGTGCTGTATGAGACGCAGTAGCTTCATTGCTGTGGCTCTGCTGGCGCTTGTCATAGCCCTGCCCGCCGTGCTGGGCGGGAGCGATGCCGACGGCCTCAACCCCACCAAGGTCATCATCTTCTACGACAGGACCGTGGAAGCCCACTTCCTCTGGGGATACAGCTTCAGGATACTTGTTGTCGAAGACCTTGTCGGAAGCGGTGGAAAATGCTGGAAAACACTCGAGAACGGGACAACGATTATGGACACCTCTGTCTGCAGACCTGTCTCCAACACAAGGCTGAGGATACAGTATGCCGAGCTAAGGCAATGGGTTGACGTTGTCACGGACGAGAAAGGTGTAGCAGAGGCCCATTGGCGGATATTCACCTATCCGAGAGCCACCTTCGTTGTCAGGCTCGAGACCAGCCAAGGAGACGTGGTCGAGAGACAGTTCACGGTCGAGAGCAGGCCCTGGACCCTCGCCGCTGTCGTCAGCTTCAGCGCCATGCTCAGCAGCATGGTCTACGTGGTCAGGAGGGGTGTGTGGTGACGGAGCTAACCAGCCTCGGGGTGACGCTTCTCATAGTAAACTATGGCTTAGCCTTCTCGCTTCTATACTCTGTCGCAGAGGGAAACGCGCCCGAGAAGAGGCCTGTAAAAAGCCTACGCTCGCTCATCGTCGGAAGAATATTCTTCACCATCATGCTGGTTGTGATGGCTTCCACGCCATCAGGCTCCAGCGGGCTCTTCTCCATAGTTAACCCCCTTGCCTCGGCTGTAAAGAGCGTGGGAGCCTACTACTTCATCATAAGCCTGGTCCTCGACATGGTTCTAGCCTCCCTGTTCTATAGGCTTGAGTACTATGCTGCTTTCATGGTTACATTGGCTAACCTCCCATGCATACCTTTCTTGTCGGCGATAGCTTCCTTGGTGGCCGTGTTTGAGCAGAGAGCAACCATCAAAAACGTCAGAGAAGACGTTGAAACGGATTTGAAGCATCCTTCAGCTGTTCTGGGAACGGTGTCCAAGAGCGTTAGGCTGGTTGAGCAGCCTGTCAGAGCCAGCCTCGACGAAGCCCAGCTGAAGACACACATCCTAGTGAGAAGAATACCGGGCGGGGTAAAGGTGAGGTACAGCCCGGTGATAGGTGACAGGGATTTCAACCCTCATATGATTATAGCTGGCGCCAGCGGAGCAGGCAAGACAACGACAACATACAGCCTGGTAACCCAGCTGATGGAGCATTATCCCGTCATACTCTTCGACGTGAAGGGAGACTTTACCGAATCCTTCTACGGCATGGGATACATCGACAACGGCAAAGCCGTGGCGTACATGATGTACGCCACAGGCATAGACCCGTTCAAACAGGTCGTGGAAGGCGAAACGGAGCCCCAGATGGTTGAAGACCTTATGGACAGCATAAGCGTCCTCGAGGAGGTTGGCTCCAAGCAGGCACATTTCATAAGAGAAGCCTACGCAGAGCTACGCCACTACGGCAAACCATTGACCTATGAAAACCTGTTGGAGAGGGTGAGGAAGCTGGAGGGCGACGTTATAGAGGGCCGTGTGAAATACGGCCCGCAGACAAAGGACGCTATAGAAGGCATCTACGACAAGCTCAGCGACCTCTCAACAGTGTTTAGAACAGGTGGAGCAGATATGAGGGAGCTGTATGCACCATTGTTTGAAGACAGCTCACCGAAGCTAGTCATCCTCAACATGTCTGAGATAGGTGAGAAGTCCAGGGCCATCGTTTTAGAGCTCATGCTGAGGAAGCTAGCCAAAATCATGGCTCGAAGGGGCCCTCTTGCCTTCGCCAAGGGGAAGCCTATAGTAACGGTGATAGACGAGGCGTATCTGGTCACCAAGCCCATACTGCTTAGAGGTGGGAGAGACTCGGGGAGCAGAAGCAAGCTGGAGGACATAGCCAGGACTGCGAGAAGCTATGGGCTAGCACTGATACTGGTTACACAGAGGCTCGCCGACATCGCAGATGGCATAAGACAGTCCTGCTATAGATGGATAGTCTTCAACACATCCTCGCCGGAGGACATGTGGATACTCTCACAAACCTCCCCAAACAGCATAAGAGAGGTCATAGCAGACCTCGACAAGGGAGAAGCATACATCAAATGCGTCTACACCAGCAGGCAGAGAACACTATCGAGACAGGACCCAGCCAGAGTAATCATCGACGGATACATCTTCCGGATGAAGAGGGAGATGCTCACACCCGTGTCTAACCAGCCTCCCAAGCCATGCCCAGCATGTGGAAGAATATTGACCAGAGACGGGAAATGCCTACTACAGCACAGGCCAGAGGAGCTCAGGGAAAAAACAGCCCCCAAACCCGTGGAGATGCTTCAGACCATCCCACCATCCCCCACAGAATCCTCTGAAGAGGAGGGAGTGGGGAAAGATGGTGACGAGTTCGTGGAAAGATACCGCGTCTCTGCCGCGGCGTTGGCTGCGAGAAGGCTGGCTATGAGAAAAATCAGTGATGAGGCTGAAGCCCGTTACCTGGAGTCTGCTCCTCCAGAGGTCATAGCAAGCTTCTGCGTCAACTGGAGGGATGAAAAATTTAGAGAACAATTCATAGCGAATGGCCTGCTCCGGCTCCAAGATGGGAGGCTGAGGAAAACCTTGGCAGGCAATCTATTGTTGAAATATTTTCAGGAGGTGTATCCGGATGTCTGACGACAGCTACCTCAACGACTACATTATCCAGCAAAAGATTGCTGAGGAGCTTGCCTACAGAGACTCGGCTCCGCCGGCATCCTATACCGCGCCGCCTCCTCCTAGATGGGGCAACGGCCCCGGAGAAGATGCAGAGGCATCTAAGGGGCTTATCTCCGCCAAGACAGTGTTCTACATGGTTGTTTTCACCGCGTTGGCGACCGCTGTGGTCAACCCATCCATGCTAGTTGTAACTCTCCCCCTCGCAACTCTTGCCTCCGGCATGCTCGCCTTAGCCAAGCGCTCTAAGAAACGTGAGCCGAGGAGGATACGCAATGGATGGTAGGGAGGTCGCGGCATTTATAGCAGGCGGTCTGCTGTTCTTGGCGCTGCAGCCGATACTGGCTCAGATAGCTGTTGTAGGCATTGTCCTATTCATACTGATGCTTGTGGTTGTCCTCCTTCTCCCGGGGGGCTGGATACTTTTCTTCGGCTTCAGAACAGCGGCTGGCTTTTTCGGAAGATATCTATCACCTGTTTTACTGGTTGTCTTCTCGGCCCTATTGGTTCTCGGTCTGACGCTTGTGGCCGGGCAGGCTGCTGGAATGTTTCTCGGATTCATTGTCGGCGGCTTCACCGGCCTACTGCTCTACAGAAGGTTGTCGGCCAGAGGGCAGACGACGGTGTATGCGAAAGCTCCGCAACGTGGAAAGGCCGCCGCCATTGTCTCCACATGCTCTGCATTGCCGGCTCTCGTCTACAAGCCTCCCAGAGGCGACATACCTGTTGTATATGTTTCCAGAGGATGGCTGGGGCCTTCTAAGGGTTGTTTACATGCTCTCGCTCTCAGAAGCGGTGTGATAGTTTTCGGCGAAGCATCAATACCCGTTGTCAGAACACTGGTGAAAGGGGCTCTTGACACGGGTTATAGAGTGGTTGTAATAGGCTCGCCCTACTTAGCGGCCCCCCATGAAAAAACCCGCCTCATCAAGCTCGGCAAAACCTCGGTCAACATTCTCAGAGCCAATGGCTCCGACAGGTTTCAGCTCAGAAGATGGGCTGAGAACATAGCCGTGCCCCTTGTCGTCAGCACGGGGCTGGATACAGCCGAGGCCGGTATGGTGATAAGGTTTCTCGAGAAATTCGGGGGCTCGAAGATAGGCCCAGACGATATAGACAAGCTTGTGGCGGAGTATGGCCCAACCGGCTCAGCTCGTTTAAAAGACGCCCTCGGCATGGTTGCCACATTCTTCGGCGAAGGATATCCCGAGCCTGAGAAGCTCTTCGGAGGAGAGTGGAGACAGCTGGTCATCGACACCAGGATGCTAAGCCAAGCCAGCCAGCTCTTCATAGGCATGTATCTCCTATACGAGGGCCCCAGGCTTTTCCCCGGATGCCTGATAGTCTTCGACAGCGCCGAGCTCGGCATACCTGAGCAACAGGTTCTACCCTATGACGCGCGCCATGTCTGGCTGAGGACTTTGAAAGCTGTTGAAAAACTGCGGGAAAGCGGGTTCATAATGTCGAGCACCACCGGTCTACTGGCTCCTGAGCTGTTCGACATAGCCGACACCTACATAGTCACCAAAGGCTCTACACATGTTAGGAGACAGCTCTCAGAACGGATAGGCGTGGACGTCAACACCTCGGCCATACCTCTGGGCAGGGCGCTGGTTTTTACACGCGCTACACCCGATGGACGGAGCCACCTCTTCGAGGGAGAAGTTATCCCGACTCCTGTAAGCGACCTGGAGATGCTTGAAGCCGAGGCCGAGAGAACCGTCTCGCTTCTCCGGGAGGAGATGCTGGGCGCTTTCAGGGACACTCTTCTCTACGCCGAGTACGCAGACCTCGCTGAAACATGCTACAATGTTTTGAGGGCTGTGAAGAGGATGCAGTCACCAACGGCGGAATCAGTGTCTACGGCTGTTCCAGAAGGAGGCAAAGCTGTTAAAACACTTCTCGAGAAACAGTACCTCCTCGTAGACCCTTCGGGAGTATTGGGGTTAACGGCTTTAGGTGAACAGGCTCTAAGGGATTGGGAGTCTAAAGCTCGGAAAAAAGTTGAGACAGGGTCCATTGTCTCAGCATCGGTGGAGGAGACGCGGCAGGCGACGCTAGCCGTCCAAGCCGGTTTAAACGCTTTCAGCCCTCAGAGAAACGGCTCGGAGAAAAGCTATGGAGATGTTGAGAGACTGGTTTCAAGGGCTAGGCAGCATCTGCTCAGGGGAGATAGCTTAACCGCCGTCGGCATAGCCTACAAGGCCGCCGTAACAGCTTTGAAGAAGCTTACGGACGCCGAGAAAGGGCACCTACCGGAGCTGGCTGAGAAAGCCGTTGAAAAGGGCCTTCTAAAGATATCGGATGAGGAGGCTAGGAGGCTCTACGCAGCCAACATAGAGGCTAAGCGCCTCATCAAACAGGTTGCAGAGGGGCAGGCTGTATCGGATGAGGATAGGAAGAGGATGGCTGACGCCGCGGAGCTGTTGATAAGCCTCGCCGAGAGAATAGCCACATTCTCCGAGTCAACGGGGTTTGACAATGTTTTGCCGAACGAGGGTGAGGAGGATGGCTAAGATGGGGAGGTTCATGGTAGGGCCCTTCGCCTCATGGATATACAGGTCGACCTATGTCGACTTCCTGGTCAAGGGCAGCAGGATGAGGCAAAGGCTGGCGAGCTACGGTATCCAGCCCGCTCTAGGGCTGCCTCTCTCCGAGCTGGAGCGCGTCTACGTGGACCGGGAGGGGGCTGTGTGGCTGCTTATCCAGAGCAGGGAATATGATTTGGTGAAGCATTTCAGGGGAAAGCCCTCGATATGGCGGCGTCTACCCTGTCTATGGACACTGCGATGCGATGGATGCGACACATTCCTGGAGGCCTCGCTTCAGGAAGGCGGAAAATGTATGGGCTGCGGCGGCTCCGGCAGGATTGTGATTTTCTGGAGAGACCTGTTCAGCCGCGAGGTATCCGTGGGCCCGTGCAGAGTCGTGGGCCGAAGGCTGGACTGCAACGGCAGAAGCTATTTCCCGGGAGAGGTTCTCTCGCTTTCACGGGATATGCTGGGCAACCTCTACGCAGTCGTATTATCTTTCCTGCCGAGCGGGGCTGTCGACGCAAGGCTTGTGGAGGTCTCGGAGCTGCCTGAGCTTGGCTGGGCTAAGCCGGTGATAATGGGTTGAAGGTGAACGAGCTTCCAATACCCTCCTACCTTGTAGAGAGGCTTGCGGAAATAGGTGTCAGGGAGCTTTATCCCCCGCAGGAGGAGGCTGTTAGAAAAGGTTTGCTGGATGGGCGTAACATGCTTGTCGCAACACCGACAGCGTCTGGGAAAACGCTGATAGCCGCATTGGCGGCGGCGAAACATCTCGAGAAAGGGGGGAAGGTTGTCTACCTCACCCCTCTGCGGGCTATAACCCATGAGAAGAGGATGTTTTTTGAGCATTTGTTCAATAGGTTCAGGGTCGCGGCGGTGAGCAGGGACTATGACCAGCCCGAGGACTGGCTTCGAAGCTGCGACATCATCGTAGCCACCAACGAGAAGATGGAGAGCATCCTCAGGCACAGGGCCGAGTGGCTGGGCAGCGTGTCGCTCATAGTGGTCGATGAGGCTCACATGCTCTCCGCCGACGAGAGAGGCTCCACACTGGAGGTCGTTGTCACATGGATGATGGATAGAGTCCCCTCCGCGCAGCTTCTCCTCCTCTCCGCCACCGTCAGAAACGTCGAAGAGATAGCCGCTTTCATCAACGCCGTGACCGTCACATCTAACTGGAGACCTGTGCCTCTTCGGGAAGCGGTTTACCAGCATGATAGGGACGAGCTATACTTCGCCGACGGCTCAACTGATAAGATTCCCAGGCTGAGCGGAGACCCTGTTAGAAACCTTGTCCTCAACACTGTTTCAACAGGCGGTCAATGCATGGTGTTTGCGGGCAGCCGGAGAAGCGCCGAGTCAACCGCTTCAGATGTGGCGGAGGTTTTGAAGACGCTGCAGGTGGATGCGGAGCCTCTCAGGAGGTTGGCGTCCGAGGTTCAGGACGGCTCAGACTTCTCCGCCAAGCTTGCCCGATGCATATCACGTGGAGCCGCCTTCCACCACGCAGGCCTCAGCTCATCCCAGAGAAGATTGGTGGAGGATGCTTTTCTCAAGGGTTTGGTCAAGGTTATAGCTGCTACGCCTACCCTAGCCGCTGGAGTCAACCTGCCGGCCAGGACAGTGATTATCCCAGAGGTTAAGAGAGCGGGAGATGATATGACGGTGATGGAGTATAAACAGCTAGCTGGGAGAGCCGGGAGACCGGGCTTCGACAGAGAAGGACTAGCCATCATCGTGGCGAAAAACTCTAGGCAACGGTCGCTGCTCATGGAGAAATATGTTCTTGGAGAGGTTGAGCCTATTAGAAGCAGGCTCCCCGACCAGAGGAGGCTCAGGTTCCATCTACTGGGCCTCGTCTCCGGAGGCGTGTCAGACGACCTAGACCTCGAGACAATCATCGGCAAAACTCTTGGAGCCAAGCAGGACAACATGTTGTCGGAGAAGGCTGTAAGCGCCCTGCAATACCTTGAAGCAGCCAAGTTTATCACAAGAACTGAAAAAGGTTGGAGGCCGACTAGGCTTGGTCGGAGGGTTGCGGACCTGTACATAGACCCGTTGACAGCCAGAATCATTCTCTCAAAGCTCGAAGAAGTGGAGACGTCTGAGCCCTCTAGGAGGGAGGACATAGCATTGCTCGCCATATGCTCTACACCTGATGTCGAGCTTCCTCCCAACGCTCAGCCGGCTCTCGACTGGTTCAGAGAATATGACTACGACCCACAGACGCTCGCCAAGGCGACAGTGTTAAAGGCGTGGATAAACGAGATGGGAGACTCCTCGATAGCTGACAGGTTTGGAGCAGCTCCCGGCGACATCTATGTTTTGACGGAGTCGGCTTCATGGGTTGCCCAGTCGGCCTCCGAGCTGGCTACACTTGTTGGGAAAAGGAGGGCCGCATCATTTTTCCTAATACTCTCTGACAGGATTAAACACGGGGTAAAAGAGGAGCTTCTCCCACTAACCACTGTACCCGGGATAGGGCGCGTGAGAGCTAGAGCATTGTACAACACAGGGATAAGAAATGTCGAAGAACTGCGTAAAACAACGGCGGAGCAGCTTGCCAGGATACCTCATATAGGTGCTGAGACAGCCATCCGCATACTTGAAACCATACATAAGAGATGACAAGATGTGATGCGACCCCGCCTCCCCACTTTCGTAACACTCTCTCAGGATATTAACGCCCCCAACCCATACTCTGTTATGGAGGATGAGGCAAAGTGAAACATGGCCAAAACCCTACAAATACATTCACTGGCAATAATTTGTCGAAAATGAGTCAGCAGGCAAAGAGGGTTAGGTTAGAGAAGATTCCTTTGAGCAAGCTCGTCAAAGACCCGATGAACCCTCGCAGGAAACCCGGAGACCTCCAACCCCTGGTAAAAGACATAAGCGAACACGGCTTCCTCAGCAGCGTGGCCGTAAGGCCTCTGCCTGACGGTTACTACGGCGTGATACGGGGCTCGAGAAGAGTTGAGGCGGCGCGTGTAGCGGGTGAAAGTGAGCTGAGCTGCGTCGTTGTGGAGGGGTTGTCGGACACCGAGGCGTTGATATGGGCTCTTCAGGATGAACGCACCAGCCTCCCGCTCAGCGACGAGGAATACTACAATGCTGTGGTTGAGCTGAGGAATAGGTTAGGCAGCCTCAGAAAAGTAGCTGATACTCTTGGAGAACCTTTTGAAAGCATACGCTCGCTCGTCGAAAGATTCGAGGGGAGAAAAGTCCTAGAAGATGTGGGCATACAAGTCGTTGACAAGAGAACTAAGCAAGCCTTCAACGTTGAAGGGGTCAAGAAGACGACGGCAGCGCAGTTCATCAAAGCGGTGAAGCGTCTATCAAGGCTCGAGAAGAAGAAAGCAGTTGAGGCCGGGGCTGAGGCTGAGCGGGAAGAGGCTACAACTTCACAGCCACTACCTCCTCCAGAGGAGGCTGTAAAAATGCTTGAATGGCAGCCGAAGAATTTCAAAGTGGTTGAGCATGGGCCGTATCTGCATGAGCAGTTGAAGCGCCCCGAAACCTTGCTAAGCATTCCACGTGACGTGCAGGCTTTCATGGAGCTTGTCTCACCAGACGACTCCCCGTTCCCAAGCTACTTCCCAACAGTCAGGCTCAACCCGCCGTTTGACAACATACGTGTCCTCCTCTGCCCCCGCTGCATGAACCCGTTGCGTGGTCTTGGGCACGGCTCATTAGTAGCCTGCCTAGAATGCGGCTTCCCGAACCACGACGTGTGGAAACCATGGAGGAGCTGATTAAACGCTTCTACCGCACCACCGGTGTCCCGCTGCTAGACGAGCTCATGTACGGCCTCCCAAGAGCTGGGCTGGCTCTGGTCTACGGGAGCCAGAAAGCCGGCAAAACAACCTTCGCCATGCAGGCAGCCATGCAGGTGGCGGCTAGCGAGGGAAAACATGTCCTCTACCTCGACACGGAGTCGGGCGGGGTCAGCCAGCTCAGGCTATACAACCTTGCCGCCAACATGGGCGTCGAGCAGGCTAAAATCCCGCATGTGGTCTCCTCCATCAGGCTATACCAAGCCGGCGAGCTCTCTGAGCAGCATAGCATCATCATGGAGGACTGGGCGGGGCTCGTCAAAACCATGGACGTAGGCATGTTCATCGTAGATAGCGTGGCGTGGCATTATCATCAACGTGTAATGAACGCCCCATCAGAGCATGTTGGGAGCGTTGCGAGGGAGATGATGGGTAAGCTTGAGCTCGAAACCAAAACATTGCTTAACTATGCTAAAAACAGCGGGGCGACAGTTGTTTTCACTTCATGGTCTGCGTCGAAAGCCAAGAAAGCATTTGAGGCCCATCAGGTCAGGGAGCTGGAGAAAGCTGCTAGGAAAGGTTTCGTGGATGTCCGTGACCTTGACGTGGTTCTCGGCACCTATGGAGAGGACTACATAGGCGGCCGTTTTCTAGGCTATATGGCTAAGGTGATAGCCAGGATTTGGAGGCTACAGGGAGACCTCCGTTTCTTTGTTGTCGAAGCTCACCGGGAGAAGCCTGACAACATCGGTGTTTATATGAGGATAACTGGTGCAGGTCTCCAGCCTGTGGATGGCGCTAAGCCAGTAAGGCTGGAGGCCGAGATGAGGCGGAGGCTGGTCGAGGAGGAGGCTGTGGCTGTTGCTCAGGATTCCGACGGGAGTGGAGAGGCTCGACAACCTTCTGGCGGGAGGATGGGTCGTAGGAGGAGCTAACCTGGTCTACGGCCCTCCCGCGAGCCTGAAAACCAGCATCTGCCTAGCCACGGCGAAACTATTCTCCACACGTGGTGGAATAGTCTTCTACCTGGATACCGAGGATAAGGTTAATCCTCTTCTTTTACGGGGAGTTGTCCACTATGACTGCTCTGATGTAAACGTTCTTCTCGAGAAGCTGGCGGAGATAAACGCTAGGCTACGCTACCTAACGCCCCACCTCGTCCTGGTCATAGTTGACAGCGTGTCAGCAGCTTTTCACAGCTTTTATCTAAGCAGCCCCGGCTACGCGAGGGAGAAGCACTCCGTCTTCAACCACTTCATAAAATCTCTCACAACGCAGGGGGCGACGGCGTTGCTGACCTCGTGGAGCCTCCGGGGCGAATATTTTGGGAAAACACTCAGCCCGGCCATAGTCCTCAGAACCGGGAGAAGAGCCGGCAATACATTGTCGGTTTATCTGGAGAAATCCGTGGATACGCTGGTGGGGGAGGAGGTTCTGGATGTGGAGGAGGTTGTGAATGCCTCTCTTCAACGTTTTCCGTAGGAAGAAGGCGGAGCAGCCTAAGCCGGACACGGTGTCTCCATCAGAGGTGATCCCGATACGTTATGAGGGGGAGAACTTCAAGATGGTCGAGGGCCTCGACGACATCAAGATTGTATTGGAGAGGAGCCTCGAAATGGGGAAGAGGACCAAGCTAACCGGGAAAGATTACCGCATACATGTTCTGCTGGCCGGTCCACCGGGAATCGCCAAGACCATGCTGTTGATGTCTGTTGAGAAAGAGGTTCCCATAGAGAGCCGTTTATTCCTGTTGGGCAGCCAAGTCTCCAAGGCAGGCCTGAGAAACAAGATAATAGAAGCAGGTGACAGCATAGAGCTGATAATCATAGACGAGCTAGACAAGATGTCTAAGACCGACTACGACGTCCTCCTCAGCCTAATGCAGACAGGGAGGATAAGCGTCCTCAAGGGAAACATCGAGGCGGAGAAAACCTGTATGGCTACCGTCATGGCCTCCGCCAACTACCTTGAAAAAATTCCCGCCGAGGTGCTGGACAGGTTCATGATACTCTATCTCCCGCAGTACGAGGCGGAGGACTTCGTAAAAGTAGCGGTCAAAATATTCACACAGTATGGTTTTGAGGCGTCTTCTGCTGAGACGCTTGCTAAGACCATGTGGAGACAGGGCTTCAGAAGCGCCAGAGACGTTTTACGGGTAGCCAGATACGCACACGGAGGAGACATGAGACAAGCACTCACCATACTCACCATAATGAGCAGAAGAGCGCCGCCGGCAAAATAACTGGGAGAACTCAATTTTCTCCGTCAACCAGTCAAAAAGTGACATAATATGGTCAATCCGCATCTATGGAGAGCCAAAATTTCCGGGAATTAGTGCAGGTAATACTGTGACCGAAATTATTCAGATATGGTGTTACGCCTCGTCTCTAGGCCTTGTAGATGCTGAACTTTGGCTTTCTAGAGCCGCTCAGCGAACTGTTTACCATGTTTCCGTCAATCTGATGTGGGGTATGGTGAACATATTTTGTCGCTGGGTAGCGCTAGGTATGTAGATGCATGATAATCCGTTTATTAGCACATGTGAAAAATTTAGACGGGGAGGGTGGGGTGTGAAGGTTGTCAACACTGTTGGAGCGGTGCTGCTGGAATACGGACGGAGGGATAACAAGGTCTATGTTACGCTGGGTATGAGGAAGCCCGTTAACGGTGGAGACCTGGGGTATTCGAGGCTTTTCTTCAGAGCGGGGAGAGGCTGGGCAGCTAACTTCAAGCATTTAACGCCTACTACTCACCTACATTATGTGATTCCTCCATTCAAGCTCGTAATACCCTTCAAGCCTTGTGTAGGCCTCATACGTAACAACCCGTTCACTGGAGCGATATGCGGCCCAGCCATAAGGCTAAACACGGAAAGAGCCCTGGACATCTGGGTGATGCTGCTGGCCCCGTCAACAACGAGGCCGTCGATAACCCTGTCTAAACACATGCTGAGCGTCGTGGAGAACGATGCATCTGTGACCTCCACATTAGGCGACAGAGACGGTGTCCTGTCTTGTAGCCTGTCAGCTCATGGAGAAGGGTTTAGAAGAGCCTCCCTATCCATAGAGAGAATAATCGACACCGGGTTCTCCATGACTTTTGGAAGTGAGAAAATATCCCTGAAAGAGGAGATAGTTTCCGCAGAGCCCGGTGGAGTGGTGGACGCTGAGTGGGTGCCTGTCTCGGGACCGGGGGAACCTGTCGTATTCATAGCCCACAGCATGCCATCTTACAGGGCTGTGGCCGAGCTGATACAGCTCTTCGGCTACACTGTGAAGAGGAGAGCGTTGCAGGGGCCTGGAATCGTTGAAATAAACCACCTCATCATAGGAGACGGAGAGCATGCGAAATACCGCATAACCTTAACGGTGGAAAAAACCATGAGGACTCTAAAAGATGAGGCTGAGATGAAAATCACATGGAAAACATGACCAACACCAGCCAACCAGAGAACGAACCACTGCTCCCGGCGGAAACAACGAAGAACTGTTCAATCAGCACATTTTTCAAACATAGTTGGGTTGGTCGCAGGGAGAAACTGACAACCACTGGCTCTTCCCCACAGTTTCAATGGTATTGAAGATGAGTCCAATATCATCATAACGAGCGGAGGAGCCCCATAGGCAAAATAACTGGTTTAACCCCTCTATTCCCGTCAACATGTCGAAACCCGACATATTATTGTCAACCCGCCTCCGTAGAGAGCCAAAATTTCCGGGATTTAGGTGGGATAATACGGTGACCGAAATTAATCAGATGCGGTATTACGCCCCGTCTTTAAGGCTTGGAAGTGCAAAATATCGCGTCTCTAAACACCTTAAACAGACTGGTTTTCCCGTTTATGGTCTTTTTGACAAAAGTTGACCCGACAGAACACCTGCCTCGGCAGGCAAACCCTTTTTCCAGTGGCTTATCCATCTAAATCCATGCCGCTACTGTATCCATGTTGTGAAAGGGAAAAAGCAGGGAAGGCTGAAACCGTATCTCATCCCCGTTCCCGCGGTGTTGTTGGTAGCGTTTATGGCGTTTCTGATGCTTGCCCCTCCCCCGGCATCTGGGCCTGGAGCCGTGAGCAGGGGCAAGAGAGACAACGCTCCCGACTTCACACTCGAGATAATAGAGGACCGGGGGCTGACGGGCAGAACACTCGTCCTCTCAAGCCTCCGTGGAAAACCCATCCTCATGGACTTTGTCTTCGAATGGTGCCCACACTGCAACAACATGGCACCAATCATGGAGAGGCTTTATGAAGAGTTCGGGGACAGGGTGGCCTTCGTAACGGTTATGGGCTCGCAGGGAACAAACCCGGATAAATCAGCCCAATTCCTCCTTAGACATGGGGTCAAGTGGACGGCGGTCTACGACCAGTCTATGAAAACATTCATAGACTACGGCGTAAGAGGGACACCAACATACGTATTCATAAGACCAGACGGAACAATACTACGCATACTGCCCGGAGAACAGCCATACGAGACACTAAAGCTCGCCGTAGAAGAGCTACTGACAGGTCTCTAGACTTCACGGGCCGCCTTCCTCAAACCTTAGACCAATCGTAAGCCACTTTGGATATCTAAGATTTTTTCTCCGCATCGTGAACACCACATGATAGGAGTATTTCAGGGGGACGCCGTCCTTCGTATATGCAATACCTGTCCTAACCCTCCTCATGCCGAGTTAGACCCGCTCCCCACCAACCCATTACATCATGTAATAACGAAGTGTTTCCTTGACCATTTTTTGGCAGGTTCAGCAGCCAAATATAGCCGTGTCTACTGTAGTCTCTTTCTCCACTTAGCTATCCGACGCATCCTTCTCATCATATTTATGGTCGAGTAGGTTAACGCGCCGGCGAATATAGCCAAGCCACCGTAGAAGAACACATCAGCCACGATAGGGTCCGGCATGTCCACAATACCAAGGTGGGCGAGTATCTTCAATACTGGTACGGACACCATCATGGCTAAGCCCAACAGTCCGATGGAGGAGGTTAACGGGCTTGAGCCACTCTGTCCCAACCAAGCCTCGGAAAATAATCCAGCCTCATCCATATAAATAGAAAAAGGGATGCGAAACGCTGGCGAGCTGTGGCAGGAACATGCATGAAAACTGGCCTTAACCGCATTTATACATGGAGTTGTTCGAAGTGGTTGAAGGCCTTTGATAGAGATTTTTTTCATCGCTTTGGCAGGGGGCTGGCTCGTGTTCTACTTTGTGGCGAAGAGGTTTAAGCCTTCAAAGGCCTCGGTTTACCCCTTCCTAGCCATCTACAGGTTTTCACCTGTTGAAGGAGTCTTCGATAGGGTGGCGTTGAAGGCGCCGAGGCTGTGGAGGCTTGTGGCTAAGATAGCCGTGGTGACGGGCTTCGCGATGATGCTCTTCGGCTTCTACGTGTTGATAAACAACCTCGCCACCTACCTGCTAACCCCCTCTGCTGTAACCGTCCGCAACGTAGTCGTACCGCTTATCCCAGGCATCACAATCAAGACCCAGAACATCATCTACATGCTTCTCGCGCTAGCCGTTGTTTTGGTAACCCATGAGGGCATGCATGGAGTGGTTGCGAGGCTGGAGAACATACCTGTCAAGTCAGCAGGCGCCTTTCTAGCCTTCATCTTCCCCGGCGGCTTCGTCGAACCCGATGAGAAAGCGTTCAGGTCAGCCAGCCCAGGGGCGCGGATGAGGGTCGCCGCCGCCGGCTCCTTCGCCAACCTCGTAGTCGGGCTTGCCGCAATAGCGTGTATGTTCTCGTTCTTCACAATGGTGGAGACGGGGCTCTATGTCGCCGAGGCCAGCTCAGATAGTGTGGTGCAGGTGGGCGAGGTAGTTAAAAGCCTGAACGGCGTACAAGTCAACAGCGTCTCACTGGCGAGAAACATCACACTAGGGGAGAGGATAACTCTTGAGACTGATAGCGGAGTCAGGTCATATGCTGTCGCGCCGCAGCATGTCGGGGGTGAGATGAGTCTCGGAAGCGTCCTCCGTTCTCTCGGCATAGCCGATGCTGAGCCGTTTATCGAGCCGAGGTTCAGCGCCGCACCAGCACTATCGCACGCAATCTTCAAAACGTTTTTCTGGCTTCAGTTGGTTTCGCTCGGCGTAGCCGTCTTCAACATGCTGCCGATAAAAATGCTTGATGGCGAGCTGTTGCTTAGGGCGTTGCTCGAGCGCGCCGGCTTCAAACACATCAACCCTGCCATGTACTACCTCTCTGCGTTCTCGATAGCCCTTCTCCTCGCAAACGTGGGTATGAGCTACGGTTTCTTCGGACTCTTCAAGCTATGAGGCCATAATCGTTTTTTTATCGGGTGGGGAGTTTGTTAGTTGGATTGGCTCGCGTGATTAAGCTGAGCAGGTTTCTGCGAAGGCATGAGAGGGAGCTGGGGTGGTACAGGGAGGTATTCGCCGAGGGTTTCCCCGGGGCGCAGAACCAGAACATGAACCTACAAGCCCTAACCATGGTTGTTAAATTGGCGGAGTCTCTTATCAGCGAGGGCTTCGACGAGGTGCTTGTAACGCGTTTCTTCGACGAGCTTGACGAAGAGCCCGGCTGGCTTCCTGTAAGGGGAGAGGACATAGTCAGGGTTGTCAAGGCTTTCGGCGAATCCATCATCTACCCCGAGCCAGACATCTGGACAACCAACCTGACGCCTCTCATAGTGGTTGTCGAGGGGCAGGTGTACGCCGAGATGCCGAGCATGTACGTCAGGCCAATCCCGCCATACCATAGGGTTTTAATCAGGCTTGACGACGCTGAGCTTGGGAGAAGGTTCACCGATGGATTGTCTCTGGAAAGGTTGGGAGACGATGATGCGAGGCTTCTCCAACCCCCTAAACCCAAGATGTTGGACAGCTTCCGGCGAATAAGTCATGAGGAGTATCTAAAGCTCGCGTCACGGGTGAACGGCTACTCGGCATACATGTACAGGAGGACAGGATACCCTCTACAGATGCTTCGCCCATACCTGCTCCCCTACACCGCCGGAGTATACCTCGCAGGTGAATTCGACGGCCTCAGGAGGCTGGGAGGCGACGTACAGGTGGCGGGCTACATCACCCCATATGACCCGCGTTTCGAGACGGTGATAGACGCGGCCACACACACCGTAGAAGATGTGCCGGCCAGAGAGAGGAGGACGGCACTGCTCAACATTCAGGCATATGGGGAGAGGGTTGGGGAGGGGCTGTACAGGATAGAGAAACCAGAGGCCATGGATGCGTTGGAGCATCTGCACGAGGAATACAAGCCCCTACTCAAAGCCGTCAGCCTATGCGGCGAGGGCATATACCTGTGGCTCTGGAACGAGGGTGAGAGGCCTAGGTATGTTCAGGCTAAGACGCCGAGCAGGCTTCTCCCCACAATGATAGCATTCAGCGCCTTCAGGCTCACCCCCCGCTACATGGAGAAGCGCTGGGGAGAGGGCCCGAATGTCTTAACACGCCTCATAAGGAGACCCATAAGGCTGGGAGATAGGAGAGTGATATACCATGTCGCGACGGAGTCTGGAGAATGGAGGGGAGGAAAAACATACCTAGACATCGAGACAGGCTCGGGGTTCGCATTACCTGAGGAATACATCCCATAAGGCCATGGCTAGAGCCAGACCCCCTTTCGCCGACACACACCTAAGAACCACCAAGCTCTTCTCACTCACAGGAATGCTTTGGCCAGATGATGGTGTCCTCTGAGGGCCGAGACAACATAGAACACCTCCTCACCAATTTCAGCCTCGTCTCCAACCTTGAACCTGTGAAGCCATCTCTTCAGAAGCTCAATCGTCGGAGCATGCCTAACATAGACAACGACCTCATCATACCTCCTAGAATAAGCCGCAAGCTCCTCAAGAGAAGAAACGCTAACCTGTATACAGAAGCTTGGAAACAGGCTTGAGAACGCGGACGGCGGCAGAGACGGCAACACCTTAAGAACACGTCTCCTACTCACATGGTTTAGGCCTCATCTGATGAATAAAAGCTGTAGGCCGTGGTGGCTGATGCATAAACGCCTATGACGTTAGGATGGGCAGAGTCTTCAACACGTTATTCTTCTCATCAGTCTTTAAGCAGGACTCATATTTTGGAGTCAAAGACTAGAGAACTAGAACGGGTAATGAGGGTTATAGGCATGGCGGTCTAGATAAGTGCTTTGGTCGAATTATTCCATATCAGGTCAAAAATGGACGCGAGATTTCCAACCGCCTCTTTCCTAACAAGTAACCCGACCTCAAAGTTACCCATAAGGGAGTGCCGCCTGAACTCCCCGGACCCAACGTAGGCCAGCTCATTGTCCGCTATAACCATCTTCGCATGGAGGCCTGCAATGAGCAGGCCGCCGACGCTTTGAGCAAAAACCCTGCATTGGAACTTCTCCTCCAAGCCCGCTCTCTTGTACGCCTCCCGTATCTCGCTAAGCACCGGTTTCAGCGAATGAAACCTCTCAGGCCGCGTCAAGAAGCGCACCTCTACGCTGCTGGCGGCTAGCCCTCTAAAATGCGGGACCAGCATGGATAGGGTCGGCTGGTCAGCGAAAGGCGAGCATATGCGGAGTACATGCCTAGCCTGCTTCACTATGGTGAGGAAGGCGCTAAGCATATCTAAGCATCTTTGGCCTAGGGCCTGTCCTAATCCTAGTCCTGGGATGTTTGCCACGATGTCTATCTCTCTCTGCTCATCAGTTCGCTGAAGCGCCTCTGGCGCGCGCCTTGGAGGCTTTAGGATGAGTTTCCCTCCTGAAAGCTCCGCGTCAAGGTATCCCATCTTCACTAGCGCGATGGCGCGAAGCTGAGTGATTCCTTTCTCCTCTTCAGACATGTAGCTAAGCAAGTCTTCAAGCTGTAGAGGGCCTTTAGAGGCCACCAGGTCCACTATGTCTTTATCCCCCATTGCCTTAGCACCAACTTTCTGTCGAGCCTATCGTTTGGCATGAAGTACCCGCTGGTAGGGTGGCAGAGCGGGTCTTTGACGTATATGCAGCCTACGCAAGCATTTCTACAGTCATATTTGCAAGACATGAGCATCCGCACGGCCTCTGCAAAGACTTCGGATAGCTTGTGGTTGAATGCGTATGATAAACTCCCCTTATCATCTTCGGAGCACTCGTAGATGAGGACCGCGTCAAGCTCGTCCAGCACCTTGCCTATGAACGACCCGGATTCCACGCCAGCGAGAAGGTGGAACGATTTTGTTAAGGCGTGTTCAAGCGTATGAAGGTAGGTAAATTTATCCTCGCCAATGCCAAGAGACACGCGCACCTTTAGCAATACAGCTTCCCCCTCAGCAATGGCTACATACGCCCTGTAGTGTTTCCTGAAGTTCACGTCTCGCTCCACCCAGGGTTGTATATCCGCGCCTTTCTTGGTGTAGTACCCATAGCAGGCTAAGGCAGCTTTGACATTCCGGACCAAGTAAATGTTGTCCGGGTCTATGTCCAATGCGCGTATGTACTGAGCAGCGTCCTGATTCTTGAGAACATCGGTACCTCGGCGAATAGCTTTCCGCCGCCCCTCCAAAATGTCTTTAGCCACGTCTTCAACATTTCGGCCTTCTATGCTGACAGCGCTTACTATTGCTGGCTTGAGCGGGTTTACGGAGACAGTTTTAAGGGACATCTGTTGCATTTTTTGGTTGCCAGTAACGCCTGCATTCCCTCCCGGGTGACACCCGCAGCCCATATGAGGCCCCTCATGCTCCCCGCAGTTTTTGCAGAACCACCTCGACTCGGATAGCTTCGCCCTCCTAACCTCAAGCCCTATCCTCCCAACCCCGCAATTTTTGCAAATAAAGGTCCCATCTGGGTTTCTCTTTGCTAACTTGTACGGGGGCCTCAAAGGCTGTATCTTGCTGCACGATAAGCAAACGTGGACGATGCCAAGCTGGTCGAACTTGTCTCCCCCGCATTCCCTGCACTTTGCGAGGGGCAAGGAACGCCCATCCAGCAAGTGATAGGCCCTGCAATTATTATTGCGGCACACGAGGCTAAGTGGCCAGAGCTCCAGCAGGCCACTTTCAGGCTGGTAAAGGCGCACCCTTTCCGGCACCACGCGGCTGCCGTAAGGAATACCTAGCTTTTTTGAGACGCTCGCTAGCGCCTCTTCCTCCGCCTCCGATGGTTGGCGATGCTTCAATAAGGCTTGGCTGATGGCCTTTGCTACCACCGCCCTCAAGTTATCATCATCCACTTGGTTGCCGTATAATTCTGAAACCTTCCAGCAGTAGCCCGAGTACTGTAGAGGGGCTCCGGGGAACCGACTCAGAATGGCTTGGATGGGGGTCACCTGCACCACTATCTGTTTATGGCTCAGCCACCATCACCTCCAATATCCTCATCTTCGCCTAACTCAGCGCCTAACCTTAGCATGCGCAGCAACTCCAACCCCGACGTTGGTTGGAGTCGCACCAACCTCCCGCCACCGCGTAGAGATGGCCACCCCTCGCTGGTAAGCACGTCGGAGCCGCCGCTTTGAGCTCGCGCAGCCCTATCCCCAACGTCATATAAGAAGTCGCTGATTATCCCCTTAATCGATTCCTGTAGTCCGGCATCCATGCGGCACTCTTCTGTCAAGTAGATGCCGACCAATTCGTCCGTTAGCTCTCCGAGCTTTGCCATGAGGGTTTGATGCAAGGCTCGCCTTGCCTGCCTCCAGCCTCCGGCTTGGTAACCATAGGTGAGGTACCGCGACCTTGCCAACGCGTTGAAAACGCGCGGCAACGTCGCCTCTATTGCTGCAGTGTTGCAAGGTTCGACAACTTCGGGCTCAAAGGCTGGGTCGTTGAACCAAGTCACGAAGTTTTCGTAGATCCAGCTATCCCTGGGCATCTCTGGAACGAAGTGTAGAACAACCAGCGCGGGGGCCTCCTGAGCCATGGCTAGGCGCCCTACCCTGCCTATCACCTGGAAGAATTCGTTGCTGCTTGTGGGGGCCCCCCATATATGTGCCACGTTGAGCCACGGCAGGTGAACCCCCCACCCGAGGGTCTTGGTGGCGATGAGCAGCCCTAACACGATTTGCTGAGCCCGCCTCTTCATCTCAGCCAGTGCATCCGGACTCAAGTCGCCGTGGAAAAATAGTAATTCATTCTCCGGCAGGTTGATGTCTATGCCCGGCTCCGATGCGAGCTTGGGGACATACTCTAGCAGGTTATGCCCGTCGGTTTTCCGTTGGACGTACAGCAGTTGCTTACCGTACTTGGACTTGTAAACGCCTCCCAGGTTTTTCACATAGTTGTACAGCGCTAGGGAGCTCCAGCTAATGCTTCCTAGTGTCGACACATCCCATGGATATATGGCAACCACCCTTTGCCAGAGGCTGGAGGACTTGGAGAAGTAGCGCCTTCCATCCAGAACCTCCACTGCTTCCCTGCCTGCCCCAATTAGCTTGCATGCGAACTCCTCAGGGTTAGCCGCAGTCGCGCAGGCCAGGTAAAACAGCGTCCCGCCCTCAAGGCCGTAAAATCTCCTTAAGGACTTCAGTAGCCTAATGAAGTGGGATAGCCTGTTAGCCGGCGCGCCAGAAAATAATGTGAACTCGTCTATGAACACTAGGCGTAAGTCTGACTTTAGCTGCATTGCCTGGGCTACCGGTTGTTTGCAATTTGGGCACGAGGCGGCGCCCCCTGAGGCGAGGGCTACGCGGCCGCAGCTGCTACACCTCAGGAACCTAGCCCCTATTAGGACATGGGAAGCCTCATTGCCGGGGAGCTCATAAATTAGCTTGTCCGGAGTTGCAACGATTATATCAGGGCAGAAATTCTCGGTGTCCCTGCTATCCAAGAACACATAGTCGAGGACGATGCCGCACTTTTTGCACTTGGGCACACTTACCCCGGATGACTGGTCCGCGTCGAAGGATTCGTTCTCGCCGCACCTTGGGCACTCAGTTATGAGTTGGTGAGTATGGTAGTTCGCAACCTGGTCCTCCGATTTCTCAATATACCCTTTCCCGATATAAAGGCCCAGCGTTATCCTTCTCCCTTCCCTGTGCTGGTTAAGGTCGAATAGATACTTGGCTATCGCAGTAACTTGCTGAATGGTCAGTACGCGGGTTGGGAAGAGAAGTAAGGCCTTTACCCCATCGCCCGGCGCTAAAGCCGCGGTGGCCACTGCCATAGCCGCGGCTGTGAGCGTCTTGCCTGCTGCTGTCGGAACGGTGCTGACAAGCACCCTTGTTGCCCGACTGCCCTCAAACAGGAATTGCGACAGCCTCCGTAAGGAGTCCAACTGGTGCTTATGCAGGGCTTCGATATTCTCCCTCCTCTTTATAATCTCGACAACTTCCCTGAGTCCCTCGTACCTGCTATACAGGTCCTCCTCCTCGCTCACGTCTGCGGGGAGGGGGGAGAAGGCGTACCTATCAATCACTATGACTGGTGCGGCGAACACCACATTTCTCTCTCTGCGGCTAACCCGCGTGAAGCAGTTAAGGTTGTACAGCCTTAACCTTGCGTGCGGGGGGTCATCTTGGGTGATGACCTCGTCTATCTCGCCATCGATTATAGCTTGTATGAGGGGCGAATAGAGGGCGTGGCAGGACCTATATTCCACCTCCCGCTTTGCTTTATATATGCTGCTCACATTCGTGGTGTTCATGAGTCTAGCGGTGACCTTGTAGCCATCGCCTTCAGCCTCGATTTCGACTTGAAGGGCCGCTTTGAGTTTCACCCTTTCGTTAGCCTGCAACTCTACAGGGTATTCTTTGCTGATTGGCAAATCCTTTACGCTCAACGTGGCCTCTATGGCCCCCATGCGCAAAGACGATATTGTGGGGGACTTCAGGTTCTCGAAAGTGGGGTAAAGGAAAGAAGCCTTTACAGTCACCGCTCTAAGCCTACCCCTAACTTTGAATTGGGTTTGGACAAACCACGGCTTTGCGGACGGCCTCACGGAGTCGTCGGAAATCAGCTGCTGGGAGACTTCCTCGGGGTAAAGCCTGCCTGTCAGAGCGGCGTCCCTCTGTGGGTTGAACTGGTTGAATAGTGCGGAGGCAACGGCCTCTAATGATAGCTTGCCAATCGGCTCGTCCAGCATGGGCTCATCCAAAGACATCTCGAGTATGGCCCGAGCCAACTTAGCAACATGTTCGGAGCCAGGTATGCGGACCATTTCTGAACTGAAGTAGCGCTTTGATGTAGATAAGCGTTCCGACGGATCGGAAGGCTGTTTTCCAACGCTCCGAGGGCTTAGCAAATCGCTTATATGTGCAATGCGCATCTCTACTTGCGTTAGCAGGGGCCGGCCTTGATGGATGCAAACCCATGCATTTTATTGCTAGATGAGGGCGTGGTTTACGACCATAAGGTATCAAGTTTGATTAGTTTCTTGCAGGATAGTACTGCCCTCGGCCGTGAAGTCTTTTGCCTTTATCTCAATAGTAGGCGCGTCGACCTCCTAGATAGCCAGCCGCCATCCCTGGGCGGCAGAATCAAGGTTTTGAAAAGAATGCTCGTTAATCCTGTTGATCCGGCGGGGAATCGGAGCTCGCTTAAGGAGGCCCTGCTCAGCTTTTTTGCAGCGGTAGGGCCTAGGAGCGGGGTTAGGCTCGGCGTCTGGATATGCGCCATGTCGCCAACCCTTTACCAGTACCCGTTGGAGGCGTTCTATTGGGTGCTCTACCTCGTCGGTTACGACATAGCGTTTGTTAGGAGGCTGCTTTTATCGGAGGATGAAGCATATGAGGTTCCCCACACGCTAAGTTTCTCCGCGCGCTTCGCAAATGAAAAGGTGCGCGAGCTTCTGCTGATGGCTCTAGCTTATCTAAGCGTGTTCAATAGCGGTAGAATACACTCAATCGCTAAAAAGATAGAAGAAGCCATTCCGGGCAGGTACGGTGACTCTGATACTATACGCAAGGCTTTGAAGCCGGCCCTTGAGGACGCCTACACGTACTCTCTGGTAGAAAAGCGCAGCCCCCGAATCAAATCCGTGGAGTTCAGTTTGACGCGGTTCGGGAGGGTAGTTACGGACGCGGTTTTGGACAGGGACATACTCGACCACTTACCAAACGATGAAGTGCGTGGCTTCGTTAACCGTATTGCTGAGGAGGCTCGCAGATGAGGGGGTTGGTAAAAATTTGCATCGAGCACTGCATACCCAGGGAGAGGGGGTGGTTTGTTGAGGTTAGGTGGGGGGAAATAGCCTACCTCGGCCCGAAAAGCGATGAGGAATACATGGTAGCTGTCGAGGCATGCGGTCAAGTTGGTGGGACAGAAACGCGCGACTCGTTTGTCCTCGACGACCCGGTGATGAGAAATTCTTTCATAACCCTGCTCAGGACAAAGAAAATCAAGGTTCACTCCTTGGAGGACCATGTCGTCTCCCTAGAGCGATACATTGAGACGGCATACGAGTCGATAAAGGAGCAGCTCCCGCGACTGCATTCCGAGTACCCGCGGGAGCCGCTCGAGGTACTTGACACTCAGACAAGGAGGTGGAAAATACTAGAGGACGCCCGCGATGCGCGGTATAAACCGTTCTCAGTTCTCCGTGGAGGAGGCGCTTTTTATGTCTCCTACGGCGGCGCCTTTAAGAAGGTTGGCAAGCGCGAGGCGTACATAGTGGCGCTTAGGGAATACACCACGAAAAGCGTGAGGCTAGCCCTATCAGATAAGGGGTACTTCGGCGTGAGCTTGTCAGAGCTGGGGCAATTGCCAGATGAGGTGTTCAACGCCCTCGTTAGGTTCCAGCAAAAACTTATCAAGGGCGCCGACATCCTGCTCTACCGCACCTCCGCCCTATCGGCGGTATTCAGGTTGCTCGCCATAGCCAAGGTGACCCCTATCCTTACAGAGGGGGTCGTTAGGTTGCGCCGTATGCATGGGTACAAGGAAGTCCCGATAATGGGCACCAAGCTTTGGGCAAACCTAGGCACCTTATCCAGGATAATTGAGGGCTTGGGGTATGGGGTTAAGTCGGGGGATAGATGCATTACTGTTGAACGAGATGGCTACAGGCTGGCCATCTATGTTTCCAACGAGAGGCGGTTTATCGCCGGCGAGCTAGAGGATGGCTCTAAAGCCGTCTTTTTACCGGCTCCGTACCTGGAAAGCTTCTCGGGCCTATTGGGAGCTTTGAAGCGTATGCGCACGTGGGGTTTCTCTCTGGTAACTGGGGATGCGTGGCCCCGAGTTATGCAGCTATTATGCACGCTATGTAACAGCGTTGGGCCGGGAGATGAAAAAGCTGTCGCGGAGGCATTAGTGCTTGCGAGGAAGGATGAGGGAGTTATGGACGCTATCAGGAGCAACATCAACATTAAAACCATGGCGTTGAATGCTTTGGAGTCAGCATTGGTTGGAGAGAGCAATACGGTCCTAGATAAGCTATCACAGGAAGAGCTGCGCAAGCTTTGGAGGCGACTCAGAGCGGGCCCTTGACCCACATACTGTTGAAATATTTGCAGATTTTCCTAGCAGGGCACTTGGAGCACTCGGGGTTATGGCGCTTGCATACCAGGGAGCCGAAATCTAGAAGGGCGTAGTTGAGCGCGCGAGGGTTCACGCCCTTAGGCGTTAGCGCCTCCTTTAATCTGGCCAGCTCATTACGGCCCAGCTTTTCGCGGCCTAGCAGTACGCGCGCTAGGACCCTCGACACGTTTGTGTCCACTGCTATTAGCCTCTTGCCGTAAACGTGCACCAGCACCGCTGTCGATATGTAGTCGCCCACTCCGGGCAGCTGGGCTAGCGTGCTTTCGCCCACCTCCCCCCTACACAGCGCGCTGGCTATGCGCAGCAGCTCTGCGGCCCTGAACCTGTAGAAGCCTAGGGGTTTTAGGACAGCCTCCAGCTCCTCTGGACTAGCATTCTCAAGCGAGCACGGGTTAGGCCACCTTCTCATTATTTCGGTGTATGCGCCCGCCGCCTGCTCCGCCCTCGTCTGCTGGAGGAGCTTCTCTGCCACTATTATCTCATACAGCCCTGAAGTCTCCCGCCAAGGGAAGCTTCGGCCGTTCTTCTTATACCACGCCAGCACTGCGCTCGATAGTCTGGTGAACCTGCGGCGAAGCTCCGTCACGGCTGCCTTTTTCAACTTGTTCAGAAGCCTACAATGCTGACTGGTTAGAGCTGGCCGTTATCTCCCACTTTACTGACCCGACTCCTCCGGCGAGTCTCGGCCTCCAACTAGCTTTGATAAGCATAGACCCTTCGGCGCAGGCCTCACTAAGCTTGGCAGCTTTCAGCGACTTTGCAACGGCCCAAGCAACGGGCGGCGGGACGGCGTTTCCGACAAGTCTGTATTTTGTCTCCACCTCCCCTAGGAAACTCCACCATCGCGGGAAGCCTTGTAAGGCCGCGCACTCAAACCAACTGAAGCGCCTGTAGCGCGACAGGGGGGCTGTCGGGGCCCATCTTCCACCCCTTTTCTCCAGCGGGGGCGAGTCGGGATGAAGCGGGACATGCCTGCACCAAGCTGGGATAACCCAGCTGACATCGTCCCAGCCGCGCCTCCTGTTTCGGCTCCAGTACACTGGGCTAAAGGACTCAAAGCAAACATCCTCATCCTCTGGTGAGGGCATGCCCCTTAGCGCCTGGCCAATAGTGACGTAGCTCCTCCCAGCCAGAGGCCCGTGCGTTGGCTCAGGAATCTCATATTCTACGTCCAAGGATTTCTTGAAGCCGATGAAGAATATTCGTGTCCTGCTCTGCGCTACACCGAAATCCTTTGCGTTAAGGGCGAAGTAGGCAACGTTGTAGCCGGCGGACTCGGCTAGCCTTAGAAACCTTCTGAGGTATACCCCCCGATACATCGTGGCAAGCCCTCTAACATTTTCCATCACAAACCCGTAGGCATCGCATTCCTTCACGACTTCTATGAAGCGGCGGAACAGCGTGAATGGTTTGCGGTGCTCTATGCTACCCCTGTAGTTGCTCACGCCCTGGCACGGCGGGCCCCCTATAACGAGGTCGGCTTCTTGAAACTGTTGCTGCATGACGTCTGCGCATTTCGCCTCAATCCCCATGCTCTCCGAGTAAGTTAGGCATGCCCACCGATCGGAGTCGACCGCCCGCAGTATCGGAAAGCCGGCCCTGGCAAACCCGTAGTCGAGTCCACCAGCTCCGCAGAAAAGGGATACAACACTACCAATCACAACCTTTTTCTTGTAATCTCAGGCATAAAAGAATATCATGAGCGGCGAGTTCTGAGGAGGGCGATGTGCTTCTGAGGTGTGTTCGTCTGACAGGCGATGTCTACATGCTGGTGGGAAGGTACGAGGCGTCTCCGCCAACAGGCAGGTGAAAGGAGGAGATTGTTTTGGAGCATCCAGAGCGTAGGACGCTCACCTTTCCGCTCAGCGACTACATATTGTCACGTGCAAGGGAGTCCGATTGAGCGTTTCTCGAGGATGGGCGGCCCTTAGCAGTTGCACAGCGACGCTCGCACTTTCGCATCACTCTCTCAACTTATCAGAGGCCCTTTGATGGCATGGTTATGGCTACGTATAGGGAGAGGCTTGAGCAGGAGCTTGAGGGCTGGAAAAAGTTTAGGGAGGCTTTGCTGGCAGATGAGAGGGCCGCCTTCGACAGCATGGCTAGTTACTCGCTCAAATATGCTCGTAGCGCAGAGGCTTACAGGGATAGGAAGACCTTCGACCTTCTGGTCATGTCATCCCTATTATCCCATGAAGAGAGACTCAGAGCATTGGAGAAAAGTTTGAGGATGGAGATGAGGCTCGACAAGAGGCTTGATGAAGACTGGCCCTAAGCAGAAGAGTACAAGAATATGGAAACGCATAATTGACACACACGATAAGCAGTTTTTGAAACGCTTAATTTACGCAGAAGCGCTACGATGGTGATGAACCCTGTGAAGGTGTTACCCGCTATCCTGCTTGTCGCAGGCTTGTTAGCGGGTTTCTTCAGCGGCTCAGTTCTAAACCCTGTAACAGTCACGAGCACTAGGGTTGAGACAGTTACGGAGACCAAGTCCGTGACGATAACACAGCCCGTTACCGTAACATCATACGAGACGCTCCAGAGGTCCACCACCCTTTTTGTCACGATACGTACCACGTTGACCTCAGCCACGACCAGCATCTCCACAGTCAAGACCACAGCCACCATAACGACGACTGCAACCACTACCATGGTGTCAACGGTTTACCCGGCTGTTTCGGGAACAGTACTAGTGAGAGACAGGGGTAGTGGGGACAAGGAGACGCCGCCGTTTACTCTCGAAGCAGCCTCGGACCTGAAGATAAAAATCACTATAAGGGCTAGGGCCGACCTACAGTATGTCGCCTTATCATGGTACCTATACGAAGTGGGCGAAGACTTGTTCTATAAGAGGGGCTCGGTTCAGGAGGAGCAGGGGACGTTCGAGTTCTACGCGGCGGCTATTCCCCGTGGCAACTGGTACATAAGAGTCAATTCAGCAAACTGCAACTGGGAAATCACTGTAGAAAAGGTCACCTAGGTAGAGGCTAGGAATTGTTCCACCTATCCAGTATAATCTTCCTCCTCTCTTCCAAAAATTTTTCATAGTTTTTATGTTTCCATAGCTCGGGGTCTAGTGGGATACAGTGCTCCTCAAGCATGGCGGGGTCTTCTTCATAGAGTTTGCTGAGATACTCTGACGGCTCCTTGTCCTTCAGAGCCTTATTTGTGCGGCTTGAGAGAAAGGTAATGTTAGCCACATCATTCTCCAGCTCAGGGTTCAGCAGCTTCTTTTTGAAAAGATACTGTGGAAAGATGTGGTGCTCGTTTATCTCATCGTCGCCCAGCTCAGGTATCTTCTTCGTCTCTGACGGGTTGCCCCAATCCTTGTGAACCAAGTCACGGGCATCAGAGAATTTGAGGAGAATAGATAAAAGGGTTCGGTGCTCGTCTGAGAACTCCTGCTCCAGATAGTCGGGCAATAGCTCCTTCACCTTCAGGTTTTCAATTAAATGTCCAACGTCCCAACCATCCTTCACAGCTTCCAAGTCTTCCAAGAGGTCGCTCTCTAGCCGCCCAGTATACCTGCCATCGAACGATGCAAGCACAAGCCATATAACCAACTCGCGTTTAAACTTCTTATCAACCTGTTTGCTCTGCGACAGGTACTTGTTATACATGATTATCGAGGGCATGACTGGGAGATAATGCGATACCAAAAACTTCGGCCTGACACCGTATTCTTGGAGAATGTCTAGGACCTTCTGGAAAGCCTCGGATGTATTGTTTAGGTATTTGAGCAATGTCTCGGAATCATGTTTAATCAGTTCATCCAGAGCCTGCTTAAACTTCACCTGACCAGTTGCGATGGCTAGGTAGGCCCGTATAAGCGGAGGGGCGTCGACATCATAGCCCCTGTTTTGCAAATGGTTCAGCAGCTCTTCAAACTAGTCCCTAAACTTCGTGCCCTGCTCATGTATGATTTTGCCGGAAAGAAGAGCTAGGACGAGGTCGTGAAGTTTCACCTTGGTGCCTTGGCTGTTCAACGCCACAAACATTCGCGAAATTCTCTCGAAGGGCTCGAGATGGTTTTCCCTGTTCCACTTTATCGATACCTCCAAGAAGGTAACCCTGTAATCGTTGAAGCTCTGCCAAAGCCTTGTCAAGCCGCTGATGATTTTAGGCTGTGGCTGAGGCAGTTTCTGCAGCAATTGGGAATACTCCTCTGCCTGCAACACCTCTGCTACGCTGTAAATATGACCTCTCGGCTTAGCCTTGCCCCGGCCGAGAACGAATTTCTCGTTTAATGCGTCGAAGAGAAGGTTAATCCTCTTTACCTCATTGTTGATGGTTATTTCACCCTTTTTTATCAGGAGGAGTGACGTCAGCCTCTGTCTGCCATCAATTAGTATGTAGCGACCGTTCTTCATGTTCATGCCGTCTGCTATTGGCCTGAAAATTGATTCCAGCTCTTCCCGCACATCTGGCGGTATCTCGGCTACGCATATCGAGCCTATCGGGAAGCTGTTATAAATGGAGTCCGCGAGCTCTAGTATCTGTTTGTTGCGCCATACGAAAGGCCTCTGTATATCGGGGACGATGTATTCGCCCTGCTCAAGCTTTGGCATCAACTCTCTGAGCAGGAAATCCATGGGCAAACAACATTAATTGCCGGCATAAATCTTTACAGTACAGCTATTATAAGAAATTATTGAATCTAAACCTCCACCTCATAGGACTCATTGAGGACATAACAGGAGGCACTTAGGCCTCATTCGTTTTTATGCCTGAGTGTTTGACTGTTTATCTCGATGAGACGGTGTTTGGTTGTTTTTCTTGGTTTGCTGGCTTTGCTGCCTCTCGTGGCCGCCGGGCAGGGATTCTTCTTCAGGGTAACCGACTGCGCCACCGGGGAGCCTATTGCAGGTGCTCTTGTGGCTATTATACGTGGCAGCTATGGTGAAGTCGAGTCCACAAATGCTACAGGCTACGCCCATATGGTGAGCCCCGAAGGCGACTACACCTACTACGTTTCTATGCAGGGCTATAGGACCAGGGGTGGAGAGGCGAGGTTTACGAGCGGAATGGTGTTCAGCATCTGCTTGTTCAAAGCTGCTGAGGGTTTCTGGAACATCGTACCCGACATACTTCAGTGGCAGGGCGATATACATGCCGGAGGCAGAGGCTGGGCGATTCTGAGGCTGAAGAACCTCGAGGACGGGGTCTTCAACATAACCAGGCTTGAGATATGGGTTGCGGGATACGACCGACCTATATCTGTCACAGAGATTCCTTCGGGGGCCTTGCTGGAGAAGGTTGAGAAGTTCTTCAACGTATCGGTTGCTCCTCCGCAGGACTCTCCCACCGGCAGGCTCAAGGCCGAGCTGAGGCTGAAGGCTGTGTACAGGCAGCCGGATGGAAGGACGATGGGCCCCCTGACAATATACCTCGACCTAGACTATGTCCTGGTACAGCCTTACAGGACCATGGTTGTCAGGCTACTCGACTACTGGGGTATCAACCCTGTTCCCAACGCCACAGCCGTTTTCGAGAGCAGGCTGACAGCTTCGCAGTATGTTTTCAAGGCGAACAGCTCGGGTCACGTGTTTTTACCTAGGCTGCCTGACGTGGCGTATAGGCTGACGTTCTACTACGACTCCCCATACGATGGCGCGAGAGCCATGGCTCATTTCCGCGAATATGTGTTGGCGGACCTGGCGGCTAACCCTGTGGTGAGGAACAAGCTCTACGAAGCCCATGTCAAGGTCAGGTCTCTGTCAGGGAAACCTGTCACCGGCGAAGTCTATCTGGGAAGCGTGGGGACACAGGCCTCTCTCACACAGGTTTCCGACATCCGTGAAGAGGCCGTGGCCGTGTTCATAAACGTTCCGAGAGGAGAATACCCTGTCACGGTGTTTTGGAGAGGTGTCGAGGTTTTCCGCGGCTCTATAAGGGTTGACGAGCCTCTGGCCCGGCCCAGCCCAGGAGGAGCCTTGGAGGCTGTGGCCGAGGTGGGCGACATTGTTTTGTCGCTGAGAGATGCTCAGGGCAGGAAGCTGGGGGGCAACGTCACCCTCACGCTCCAGCCTCTGGGCACTTTTCTCACAGCCTCTGAGCAGGCCTCCTTCATCATGCTTCCAAGGGGAAGCTACACGGTGGTTGCCACGGTTTTCAACAAGCTGTTGAAAAAGGATGTGGAGGTTGGAAGGTTTGTCTACAGCATCCCGGAAAACCATGGAGAGCATGAGGCCAGGCTCGGCGTATTCGACGCCCGGATAAGGTTCATGGCTTCAGACGGCGGCCCAGCTCCCTTGGACAAGGTGTCTATAGAGGGGGAGGAGTTCAGGGCCTTGGACGGTGTTGTAGCCATCTACGGTGCAACGGTGGGGCAGTACAGGATGACGGCCACGTACATGGGTGCAACAGTGCTGGATAACGTGGTCAACGTCTCAGGCCCTGACACAGAGGTGTTGACAAAGATACACCGGTTCAAGGCTGTTGTCGAGACGAGGGATGGGGAGCCGCTCTCGTCGGGAAAACTGTTGATAGAGGTTGCGGGAAATAGGGTGGAGGCCGAAGTTGTCAACGGAACCGTGTCGCTGAGCTATCTGCCTGAAGGAACCTATCCAGCCACCGTGGTCTACAGGGACGTGGAGGTCTTCAGAGAATCTGTGGAGGTTAGAGGCTCTGATACTGTTTTGACGGTGAACGTCGCCAGACCCGTCTTAACGGTTTCGGACCAGGCGGGCAGGCCTATACCAAACGCGAGGGTTGAGGTCATAGGCGTCGGGGAAACAGCGACCGGGGCCGACGGCTCAGCCTCCCTACCTCAGCTACCCATAAGAGACTATCCGTTCAAAGTAGTCTACAGCGGTGTTGAAGCCTATTCCGGTTCCCTGAGACCCGGCAGCCCCGCTAATATTCAGCTCACATTGGTGAGCCTGGTGGTTAGAGCTGTTAACGAGCTGGGCTCTCCCATCGAAGCCGACATAGAGGTTGTGAGGGGTGGGAAGCTTGTGGGAAGGGTTCACGGCTCGGAGGCCAGGTTCGACAGCCTGCCGTCCGGAGCATACATAGTCAGAGCCAGCTACGGAGCCAAGAATGCTGAGACACAGGCTATGCTGGATAAACCGGTTAACGAAGTCAGGGTAACCGTTCCAATAGCCTTCGAGATAGGTGCTCCGCTTTCGCTGTCAGAGCTTCAGACAATCATGGCGCCTCTCGTAGCCGCGGCGGTGATAGCGGCTGCTCTGCTGCTCTACTCCAAGGCGAGGAAAAAAGCTGAGGCGCTGCTGAGGAAATGAGACAAGCCACATCCCTACTCATAGCTCTTCTGCTTCTGACGGTTTTCGCAACCAGCGGATATGCTCAGGAGCCTGCTCTACGCCTGCGGCTTGAGCCGTTGACTGTTCAGGGAGACCTATACTCTGTCGCCGTCTCAGGGGACAGGCTGGTGGCCGTCGGAGAAGCCGGGACAGTCGTGATCTGGAGCAGGGAAAGGCTCACAATCTTCACGGTATCATCCACTGACCTTGTCTCCGTATCATGCAGCGATAGAATCTGCGTAGCAGTCGGGGAGAAAGGCGTGTTGACGGAGATAGACCCGCATGAGGAAACCTATAGAACATACATTGTCTCGCAGAAGGACCTGTCCAAGGTTTCTCTCAACGGATACTTGGCAGCGGTAGCGGCTAAGACAGAGGTTCTATTCTACAGGGTTGGTGGAGCCGTTTCCCGAAGCGTTGACACAGGTGTAGACCTGTCGTCTGTCACGTGGAGCAGGGGAGAGGTGCTTGCCTCCGGCGGGGGCAGGATACTCTCCATCAACCCCGAGACAGGTGTTGTGAAAACTGTTGCCGAGCACAAGATGAGGATACAGAAGGTCTACGAGGCTGGTGGCAGGCTCTGGACGCTATCCGACAAAGGATTGGCGGTAGACGGCAACGTAACCCTTCCCGGAGCCTTCTCTGGAATGGAGCCGGCTCCCAGAGGATTCATACTATACAGGGACCAGGCTATCACGTTCTACGACATAGTAGACCGTAGACAGACACCTCTAGCAAACCTTCAGACCAGGATAAACCACGTCATCCCATACGGCTCGTCTCTCGCCGTCGCAGGCGCCTCCGGATACCTTGCCCTGGTCAGAGACGGAGCGGCTCAGATGCTCACCGCCCCCGCGGGAGACTATGTGGCAGCGGTCTCCGACGGCTATGGAGGAGTGTTGATAGCCTCTAAAACGGGAATGCTTCTACACTATCGTGAAAAAACCTTCTCAGCATACATATTCGGAGACGTGCCTAGGGCTATGACATACTCCCGCGGCGACGTGGTGATACTTGGAAGCCGCGGGCTCTGGGTTTTCGACGGAGGAGCGGTGAAGCCTGTCGAGGCATCGGTAAAAGCCTCCGACTACGTGGACATAGCTCCGTCCAGCTTCTGGGTCACGCTCGTAGGCCCCGGCGGAAAAATAGCCGAGGTCGGCAGACACGGGGAGCTTTCAACAGTTGAAGCAACTTCAAACAATCTTCTCGCGGCCACACGTGGATACGCCGTCGGCGACAAGATAGCTGTCATGATAGGGCCCGAGCCAAGGATATCTAGGCAAGACAATAAACTGGTTGACGTGGACTCCACAGCCTGTGGAGCCGTAGCCGTCTCCGACACAGGAGACGTGGTGTATCTGAGAAAAGACTCGGTCACCAAGTCAAGTCTAAAGTCTAAGACAAAGCTTACAACTGTTTCCGTCAACCCGCGTGGAGCCTATGTCCTCGCCGGAGGCTCGAAGGGCGAGCTCATCCTCTACGACGGATTCAACGCAACCCTTCTCCCAACAGCATTACCTGAAGAAGTCAGGGCGATAGCCTGGATAGACAGTAGAGCAGCCATAGTCGCCACATCGAAAGCGGTCTACAGGCTGGCTGAGCTCGGTTATCCGCCTCCCTACGTGGAGGTAAAGGCTCCGAGAAGCCTCGACGTCTTCTCAGGCTCCTCACGCAAGATAGAGATAACGCTTGTGCCGCGCAACGGCTTCTCCGGCAGAGCAGAGATACCGGTAGCCGTCTCCGGAAGCCCATACCTAACGGTCCAGCCCACAACCCTGACAACAAGCCTCGACCCACTGTGTCCAGCCAAAGCCACTCTAAGCCTGAGCATCTACCCGGAGGCTCCCGAGGGAGCCGCGTCAATAACGCTCCTAAACCCTGGAAAAGCCACGTCAATAGCCGTCAACATAGCCAAACCCGGAGCCCAGCAACAGGCCGCACAACTACCCATAACCATAAACCAGATACAGATAATCGCCGCCATAGGAATAGTGGGGATGATAATCTACGCCATATCCCGGAGAAGGCGCAAAGCACCTGAATAATTTCGGTCACCGTATTACCGCGCCTAATTCCCGGAAATTTCGGGGAATTACAGAGGCTGGTTGACAATAAATTGTCACATCCTAGACTTTTGGCGATGGAAATAATTTAGATTAACGTATATTGGAGTGTCTTGTGTATATACATGCGAAATGAGGAATGAGTGGTGATGTGAAGAATAGGGACATAGTTCACGTGACAGTCGATGGTCACGTGCTGAGGAGTTTCAATAAGATAGCGGAGAGGCAGGCTTGGTTGGCGCACCTCAGCGGAGAGAGGAAAAGGAGTGAGGTTATCAGGCGGGCTTTAATGGCTGCCGCAACCTGCGTCAAGCTTCCTCCCCAAGAGCTACATGAGGTGGTGGCAATCGTCGTCAAAGAAGACGTGGGAAAGCTAGACCAAGCCACCTACGCCGAGCTCGACAGGATTCTACGGGAGGCTGTGGCCCTACTCACGCTGTTGAAGGCTCAGAGAGAGATTATCCATGGAAGAGCGGCCGGCGAAGCGGTTGAACAAGTAATCCTCAGCGTCACAGACAGTCTACTAACGCTCAGGTCATTCAAACCCGAGTCGATAAAACCCGGCGTAGAACCAGAGAGAATAGACGAGAAGCTGGGACACCCATGGATTAGGAGCAGGGACGAGCTTCTAGCAAACATCAAAACAAACCTAGACGCCGTAAATAGACTAGTTAAGTAGCTATCTATTAAACAAATCTCTTATTTTTTCATCTATCGGCCCTATTTTATCCACCTGTGGAGAAGTGGCTGGAGCTTGGTGGTGGAGGTGAGCTAAGCCTAGGGAGGGGTTGAAACCCGCACGGTGCAGGCCACTTCGATATCTGCAGTATTTTCATGGGTTGTTGACAATATATGGTCAACCGACCTCCGTGGAAAGTCAAAATTTCCGGGAATCAGGCCCAAGTAATACCTGACCATAATTACCCGGCGACGGTATTTTCTCATGAATTCGACAGATGCCGTGGCTATAGATAGCCAGATTACTCCCTCTCTATTGATACTGCGGTTCCGTGGGCTGCTATGAGGACCACCGAGTCGAAGACCTCTGTGGTCTCGAAGTTAACCCCTATTACTGCGTTTGCTCCCAGCCTCCTCGCCTCCTCGACAAGCCGCTCCAAAGCCTCATCCTTAGCCTTATCCAGCTCTTTTGTGAAGGCTGAGACCTCTCCGCCGACTAGACTCTGGAGGCTACCTATAATCTTCCCTCCGAGACCCCTTGTCCTAGCGGTCAACCCATGAACAATCCCGTAAACCCTAACAACCCTATAGCCTGGGACATAATGCGTGGTTACAGCTATCAGCTCAGTCATCGTGCCAGAATACCATCCAGAGGATATAAGCCTTTAAGGCCTAGTTTTTTAAACATCATGAGCCCTTAAACCCGGTAAACTTTTCTGATGAAGACCAAATTATTGTCGTCACGTGGACATAGCGCCCTTTTCAAGGCCTAGAGAGATTATCGACGGAGGAGTGTTAGGGAGAAGCTGTTGAGCGGGTCATCTTCAGCGTCTTAGCCGCGCTGGCTTTAGTTTGCCAAATTGTTTTATTCAACGGCGGGGATGTGTAGGGTATGCGGTGTGAATGGATAGAGTTCAGGAGCGGCGGTGAAAGGGTTTGCGGCAAAAAAGCTGAGTACATGGTCAGGAACCTTACTGCAAGGACCACGCATTACCTATGCGGCGTTCATAAACGTGACTACGTGGAGGGGCTTGAAGCCGATGTGGGAACAGTGGATGTGCTCGAGATATCTCACCTACATGGAGGCAGGACTGTTAGAGTCGTCGTCAGAGGCCGTGCACATGCGGAGGCTGCGTCGGCTTGAAGGAGAAGGATGTTCACGAGGTCCCTGTCGGCAGGCTGGCTCCAAGCCTCTACGCAGCCCGGTGCCTATCCGCCTTCATCGACGGGTACAGGGCCGTGGTCCTCAAAGCCCGTGGAAGAAGGATAAGCGACGCAGTAACTGTTTCACAGCTTGTCCTCAGAGCGGCCCCGCATGTGAAGGTGGCGAAGGTGGAGATTGGGACAGAGCAGAGGGTTTCGAAAAACGGTAAAACAGGCAACGTGAGCACCATGGTCATAACCATGGAGTCTCCCCAGCCCGGGCAAAAGCCTCGGAGACAGGGCCGGACATGACCTCAGCCATCGCAAACGCCGACGAGCTTGTCGAGGTGCCTTTCGAGCCCCTCGAGGAGAAGTGGAACACCTATTTGCTGGAGGATGGGGCGGTCATCAGAGTCCGGTCAATCCTCGTCAAGATTTTTGCAGCGAGAAACTGTTTCAGATATCTTTCAATAGGCTCAAGCATCAGGCTGAAAACAGTCCCCGTCTTCTCCGTGTCCGCGCCGCCGATTCTCAGGGGAAAACCCGGCGAAGAGCCGCCCACGCCCGAGGAGCTGTGGAGCACGGCAAAATTCTTCGGCCAAGCGGTCAAAGTCACGCAGCAAGACGAGCAATTCAACGTATACAGGATAGTTTCGACGGGGGAGGTTTTCAAAACCAAGCTCGTCGCATCCGATGTAGCCTTCAGGCTCAACAAATACGATGAAGAGGGGCAGCCGCTGTATGTGCTGAACTTCACAGTCGTTGTGATGACGCCGCTGGGCGGGGCAACACTTCCCACGCCGTGAAAAAATCTCTATCCGGATATATCCAAGACATTCACATGTCTAGGATGTGAGGAAAACAGTTGTCATAGTTTCCGCTGCTCTGACGGCTCTGGGCCTAGTCCTTACAACGGTCTTCGCCGGCTCCAGCTACCTACCCATCGGCAGCATGGGGATGAGGTTCAATGCGGCGATGACGCCTTTCGAGGTCTCTCCGCCTGTTTACAGCAACGCAGCCGGGTACCTCGCCCTCTCCATAGGCAGAGTCAGGGGAGAGGACGGCAACTACAGCTACTGGGCCTACTATACCCTGGACTGGATGAGGCTAAGCTCACCGCCTACGAGAATATACCTCGCCGTCGGCAAGCCTGGGCAGACAGGGCCCGTAATCGTCTGGCTATGCGGAGGAGGAGACAAGCCATCCTGCCCAAACGCCACATGGGGGTCGATAACATACCAGCATATTCCGCCGCTGTACCTCAGGGCCGAGGAGATTCAGCCTGTTCAGGGAGTCGAGGCCGGAGACTTCGAAGGCTTCCTGACACTTCTCTACCGTGGTGCAATCTATGTCCAAATAGACACCGTGAAGTTCCCCAACGGAGAGCTGAGAGCACAGCTAACACATCCCTAAGCCCTCCACCATATTTTTTCCATTATCCGCCTAAATCTATGAAAAACATAAGCATGTGTGGTTGAGGTGCAGAAGCTGTGGAGCCAAGCTACCACGTGACGCCGTCTACTGCTACAATTGCGGAGCCTATGCCAAACGCCGTCCACCAATCAGGCTATTCATCACGCTTGCCGCCGTGGCTGCCTCAGCCATGCTCCTCCTTTATCCCGCCTCCCCCCTCAGCATCGTCGGCAGGCAATGGAGCCCCTCGGCGCATGTTCTGGAGACGCTTGAGGCGGCGGGTTTCAACGCATCAGTGGAAAGAGACGGCTACGTGGTCCTCAACGTCGGCAAACCATCGGTTATCGACCTCGCCACGCTTGAGCAGGTTCTCAGCCGCGTCGACCATAGGTGGGTGATTCTATGGAACGGTGTGGAGAAAGGCTCGGAGGACAAGGCTGCCGCTGTGTCCGACATACTGAGCAGGTTTGACGGAGTAGCCGGAGTACATAGGGTTGGAGGGGTGGTGACGGTGTCCATGAACAGGCCCTCGGCGCAGCAGCTTCACATAGTTTTCACACTCGCCGGAGAAGACGTAGCCCTATACATCAGATTCATATAAATAAATTCATGGACCGACCATATATTGCCGATGAGTGAGAGGAAAGCGGTCGTGTTAATAGTCGCCTCATCGCTGGCGCTTGGGCTAGTGCTCACGGCCGCGCTCATGGCTAACACTCCATGGACGCGTGATGCATGGGGCATACTCGCGGCATGGCTTCTGCTCGCCTCCGCCCCCATTCTCCACGAGCTCGGGCACAGAACAGTCTTCAGAAAACATGGGGTCCGGGCGGAGATAGTTGCCTCAGCTAGGACGCTTCTCAGCTTCGGGGGCTCGGTCAAGGTCCCCGAAAACGTTCACCCAGCCGTGATGCTTAGAGGCGTCCTCGCCGGGCCGTTCACAACAATGGCGATGGCTATCACGGCTCTCGCATTTTCTCCATTGGTTCCGCCTCTCAGCCTCGTGGCCACGGTCCTATCAGCGGCTGTCGCAGGGGCTGGAGCACCGCTGAGCTCAGACGGCAGACACATGCCACTGAAATGGCGGATAACATTCATAGTCGTCGGAGCCCTTCTCTTCGTAGCCTCAGCTTATACAGCAGCCTACCTAATCAAACATGGATGAAATGGCCACGATAGACATGCTCCTACCAGACAGAGAGCTGGTAGCCGCCGTCTTCTGGTTCATGATAGGGTTCGGAGCAGGGCTGGCCGTCCTCAGGCTGTGGAAACTGGTTCTCGCAGCACTTGTAGCCGCCTTCATAGCGCCCATCATCCTCCAAGCCCTCGGCCTCAGCCTACCCATAACACCTGAACACGTAGCCAACACAATGGTGAATGGGCTGACATGGTTCACCGGAATCCTCGCCACGAATACGTACTCCGCCACCGGGTTCATAGCGGGAGCGGCGATAGCACTGGTGATAGCTCTCCTTAGACGCAGTTAACCAATAATAACCCCGGCCACCACGTTTTCCATAGGCTTTCCACGGAACCGGGTTGACCATAATTTGTCAAAGGTTTGGGAGAGTGAGGTAATACTCTTTGCTAATTTCGGTCAGCAGGTTTTCCAGCCCAATTCCCCAAAATTTCCGGGAATTACGGAGGGGGTTTGACAATAATTTGTCAGAGATTGTTATGATTTTCCATAGGCTTATATATGCTGTATCCGCATGTGTTGCCTGGATTGCCTACTGTCTGCAGCCGGTGTGGAAAAAAGTTTGACAGCGAGAGGGGTCTGCGTACACATGTCAAGGCTAAGCACCGTGGATACTTCTTGGCGAGGTTTGTCTCCCCCTACATATTGGTCGGGGCCCTTCTAGTGGTTGGAATAGTCTATGCTTCCCCGTACCTCATCCAGCCGCGTCAAACACCTGCCACAACGTTTGACAAGGAGTCCCTGCTCAACACATATCTCGACGCCCACCAAAACATAGTTATGCATATCCACGCGAAGCTGAAGATACTTGTCGACGGTGAGGAGGTCAAGGTCCCGGCCAACATAGGCGTAGCCCAGGACGGGGGAATGAAGGTCATCCACACACATGACGAAACAGGATACATACACGTGGAGTCACCCGTCTACGCCAGCTTCACCCTAGGAGACTTCCTAAAAGTATGGGGGAAAACACTCACAAGCAACTGCTTCGACAACCACTGCGGAACAGTGAAAGTGTATGTAAACAGCGTGGAGACACAGGACCCCCTCAACCACGTCCTGAAAGACAGGGACGAAATCATAGTAGAGGTCAGGAGGAGCTAAGCCTCGTCTACATGTACGCAGCAGGGTTTAGACCCCAGAAATGTTAGTCACAATGCCGGTTTCGAGCCCTCCCCAGACACATCTACTCGACAAACGTCTAAACATCCAGCAAACATCCCGCAGACAATGCTCCAGAAAGCCGAAAAATAGCCTCTCCAAGCCATGGAAACGGGACGTATTACCGTTCTCTGACTATTTTCGGTCAGCAGGTTTTCCAGCCTAATTCCCGGAAACTCCGCCTCTCCACGGAAGGGGGTTGACAATAAGTTGTCAACGGAATAGACATTTGGCGAGGGTAATAGACACACGCTTCTAGTTTACGGGAATAAGGGTTGAAAAGCGCAAAAAAGGAGACACCTGCGCTGCAGCCGCCTTCTCAAGCCCCCCATAAAGCCTCCTCAGAAATGAGGCGTCGCAGTTTTCCTATCAACAACCCTAGACCCGTCCTGAGCTATGCAGGAGACCTCGAAGATATATGCCGTGTTGGGAGTCAGACCTGTTACATTGTCTTCATAGAAGCTTCCAACGCCGCCGGGCACTAGGTTAGGAGCGGCAGCGTCGTCAACTGGGATAAGGGGAAGCAGCATCGTTACGGCACAGAAGGATAAAGACTGTCCACCCGTGTTTCTAACATGAACCGTGACATGGGCTATGCCGCTATGCGGGTGGATAAGGATGTCTGCCGACTCTATCATGACGGAGGGTTTTCTCTGCCAGAAGATTAAGTAGCCTGAGGCGATGGCTGCCACGGCGAGAGCTGCCGCCAACCCAACCACAAGCAGAACCAGAGCTACTACAGGCTTATCCATGAAAACACCTCCACATAGGCTGGCTATAACCGGATACACGGCCGACCATAGACGGTCAAGCTCATGGTTTATCCGCTTAAATCCGTGACACCTATCTCCTTTAGACGCCATGATAGGAATAGCTCGGAGGAAAAACCTCGAGAACAAAGCCCTCAGCGGACCAATCCTCGCCCTCATCCTGCTCGTCGTCGGCGTAGCCCTGGCGCTGGTCGCCGCAAGCATCGCCGGAGGCTTCCTCTTCGGCTGGGGCGCCGCTCCCAAGGTAGCCATAGAGAAAGTGGACATCCTGGTCGATACACAGGGCAACGGCTACGTAACCGTTGAAGTACGCAACGCCGGAGGCAGCGTCCTAACAGGCTGCGCAGTCACAGCCATTAACCTACCCGGAGCAACCTTCACCCCAGCCTCCCAGGACATAGCCTCGGGTAGAAGCCAGACCTTCACAGCCGATGGAGTGGCAAACACGGTGTTGGGAGAAGTCTACACCTTCAGGGTGCAGTGCAACGCCCCCAACGGCCAAACCGTCAGCGACACCAAGTCAGGCGTAGCACACTCCTAAGGAGGTGGAGTAGACTGAACAAAAACCCAACCATTTTTTTAAACCGTAGAAAAGCCCTGGCTAGAAAAGCTCTCTCAGACACAGTTGTCGTACTGATACTTGTTATAGTCGGCGTCTCATTGGCTCTGCTGGTAGGCAGCATCGTCGGCGGACAGCTAGGCGGCTGGGCTCGTAAAGAAGGCATAATAATCGAAGACGTCTCCGCGGCTCTCGTAGGCCCCCTCGGAAGCCAGCAACTCTGCGTCACAGTCCAGGTGAAAAACACTGGAGGAAGCCCTGTTACAGGACTTACAGCGACCACGGCACCTGTATCCGTTGCGTTGTCAGGGTTTCCATCAACCCTGAACCCCGGCTCATCAGGCTCGGCCTCAGGATGCGACGCGGCCACATCCATAGGACGTGGAGACATGCTAACCGTGAGGGTTACAGGAACCATACCCGGCGGCAGCACAAGCCATCAACGCTCGGTGCCGGTTACCTGAAAACCCCATATTTTTTGAGGTGGTTTAAATGTTTCTACCACGTGCCGGTTTATCCAATGCGGCGACGGCCGCGGCGCTGGCTTTGGTGGCCGTCGTCCTCGTCGTCTTGGCGGGCTCATTTGCCTCAGGCATCCTCGCCCCGTATTCGAAAACATACAGCGTATCCGTTTCATCGGCTCAAATGGTTAGGGCATATCTCGACAACTATTTGCTGACCTTCTCCGTCACCAACAAGGGCTCCGAGCCCGTGACCTACGCCGGCATGTCCATAAACGGGGCGGGAAACCCTGCCTGCCTCATGACACATGTCAAAGGCTCGACAACAATCAAGCCCTCTGAAACAGTTGAGCTGACCTATAGATGTAGCCCTGTCAGGCTGGGTGAAAAATACCAGCTTACGATTAGGACAGTGGAGGGAGCTTCAGCATGGTTCGCCGTAACCGCGGTGGGATAAGCGAGGCAGCGGCAGCGGCTGCGGCGCTCCTCGTTGCATTAGCCGTCGCTCTCGCAGCCTACTCCATCTACGCACGCAACACGGCGGCCGCTGTCGGAGGATTCGAGAAGGAGACGGGCAGCCAGGCTGTGAAGGTTTCCGAGAGGCTGACGCTGGTTTACTGGGCAAGCGATGGAAGAGCCTGGATAGCCAACGACGGCCCAGACCCTGTAACTCTCGTGCAGGCGTACGTGGACTCGAACCTGGCGTGGAGCGGGAACCTCACACTAGCCCCGCGGCAGATGCAGGTCCTCAACCTACCCAGCGGAAGAGCCCTCGCCGTCAAAACATCCTCGGGAGCGCTGCATATACTCACCAAGGAGTGGGTTAGATGAGGCGGCGGGGAATATCCTCTGCCTCTGTAATAGTCTTCGCGCTCGCGGTTGTTTTAATGACCGCTGTAGCAACATATCTATCGGCATCGGTTATGATGAACACGTTCGCCGCTAGAAAAAACATGGAGGAGCTCTATGACAGGGGCAAGCACGAGGCCGAGGCCACACTCGTCCAGGGAGTCCCACCGGCCGTAAGCCCCAAAGCCTATCTCATACTACATGAGCAGAGCGGAGAAGGCGACAGGCTTCTAGACATCCTGCTAGACAGGCAGGGAACAGTAACCGTCAAGAGAGCCGACATAGTCTTCGACGCCGGCCAATGCAGGATAATTAGGCTGGAGAGACTCGGACTACCCAGGGACTTCACCAGCTACAGCAACACGACTCTAGTGGTCCACTTCTCCAGCGGAGCCGTCGGAGAAGCCTACAACAAAATACTTGAGCCCGACTCCGTATACCCATGCACCATCGACCCGCCGCCTAGGCCAGGGCAATACCCCATAAACATCAGGGTAGAGCTGGAGGAGGCGGGCAACAGGCGTGTCTGCGGCGGCTGCAGAAACGCGGTCACGCCCCAGCCCGGGGAGCACATGTTCAGCCCATACGAAGCCGCCACGGTAACCGCCAGCGAAACCATCACAGATGGAGGCAGGGTGTACAGGTTCAGCCATTGGGAGGTATTCTTCACAGGCTTCCGGGACATCACCATATTCATCCAAAACCCCTTACCACTATTCGTAGACGACCACTACACCGTAACCGCGGTATACGTCGCCGACTAAAAACAGTCAACCCAACTGTTTATCGCCTTAAATCCATGAGCCAGAGATAACTCATCCGCCATGAATAGGAAAAGCATCAGAGGACTCTCAGGCGTCATAGCGGCCATAATGGTGATGGCTGTTCTCACGGCAGGCATCCTAGCAACAACCTACGTATCCAACACATACTCGAGCCAGAACAGGCATATGCTCGACGAGCTTAGGAGACAGGCTGCCAAAAACCAGGAGCTCATCAGAATATACATACACGCGCAAAACTCATCAGACATAGAAAGCCCAGCGAGAATAACGATAGTCAACGCATGGGGCTTCACATCAAACATAACCAAGCTACTCGCAATACTTAGGCAGACGAACCCGGGCGACGAGGGTCCCACGCCCCCCGGCCGCAGGATGTTCCGGGAGAGCGATGACCCACCAATATATGTAGAGGGAGGCGGGGAAGCCGGCCAGACAGGGGGAGCAGGCTCCACCACAGGCGTAGAAATCAGGGAGATAGCTCGACAGATAATAGTGCCGCCCGGCTCCAGGGTCACGTTAACCCCCCAGGACCTAGGGCTGGACTTCACCAGCTTCAGACAACTGGCCGACAGCCTCTCCGCACTCATCGCCTACACAGACGCGGGCAACAGCTTCGGCAACACATGGGGATACCCGCGCGACGATAATCTGCTAGGAGCGACCACAGCAACGACTTATAACACTACTACGATAGAGGTATGGCAGGTGCCATCCATCTCAACCGTGAACAACACCTTCTACATGAACAGGACCATTTCCCTTAACCCGCCCGCGCCCATAACCTACTCAAGAATACAAGCGGTCAACCACTTCGAGAAAATCAACATACTGGCTAGAGGGGTAAGGACAAGCTGGGACGGAAACATCTACTACTCCGCCTCGGTGACAGGACTCCCCGAGGACGGCTCACCGTCAGCCCCACTGCCCGACTGGAGGAACGCCATCAGCGTCCGGACGAATATAGATTCGGGCAATGGCTGGTTCTACTCATTATGGGCTTGGGAGCCTGCAGCCGGTTGGGCTGATGCATTAGATAACACCAAAACAGTCTACGTGGAAAAAGGCTCCTACTACACGAATGTAAACGCCCCTAGGTCCTTAGTCATATCGATAAACATTGCTTCTCTCGGCTCAACATGCACAGTGGTATACAGCCTACGAAGGGTAGACGTGCAGCCCTCTCCGCCTAACTATCCTGCACCCACAACCACGTACATACGGCAGGGCTATTACGTGTCCATGACGCATCACCCAACCACATACGGGGCTAAGGTGTACCCGGCAGGCCCTGCACTCACGTTCAACAACTATTATCAAGGAACCTTCACCGCCAACTTACTGTACAGTGGAACAAGGTTCGTCAGGCCTGGAGACAATCCCAACTGGCCGGTCTACATGATGGTGACGACACGAACAGCCTCTGTCATCACTGCGTATGGGGTGCGTGCATACGGGGTGACGTGGTCCGCGTGGCAGGCCTGGATATCAGCCCTTCCCACCTACACCGTCGGTCCGGAAAACCCCGTCTATGTCAGCCACTTCCAAGTCACCGAGGACAGCTACACCGTCCACAGGTACTACTACGTGGACAAGGTCGAGTGCAACATCTACACGCCGTCGCCCCAAGCCCCGCGTGGAGCATCATATACAACAGATGGTACCTGTGGTCCCGGCCAGAGCTGTGTTACCGACCTACCGCCTACCTGTGATGTGTACGCTGTTACTGTGACAATTCCCGTGACCGGCGGAGGCTCGGGTAGCGGCGGGGGCAGCTCAGGTGGAGGATTCGTCAGCATCGTCAAATACCTGATAAATTGTCCGCCTCGCCTACCGAGGTGATGACATGTGAACTCGACCGTTAGCGCTTTGTTAACCGTCCTCGTCCTCCTAGCCGGTTTCACCGCGGCTTCGCTGGCCTACGTGAACGTCTACGCCGTCAAGGCCGCTGAGCTCAGGGAATCGTACCTCGAGGCCGAGGCCGCCTCCGAGCTCCTCCACGCATACATCTACAGAGACGTCTCGACCAACGCGTCTCTGCTCACCCTGAGGAACGCTGGCAAGACAGCTCTTGAGATAACCTCCGTCGTGCTCGTAGACAGGGCTGGGAACGTGGTCAAGACCGTGGCGCTGAACGAGACGATAAAGCTGAGTCCGCAGCAGTACAGGACCATGCCCTTCTCCGCGATAGCCGGCCGAGAATACAGCAACTACACCGAGACGTTCGACAGCCTCTCCGCAGCATACTTCAAAACCTTCAGGGGAAGGGTCTTCGGAAGCAGGTACCTTACGCCACCAGTCGTAGAGGTGGCAGCCTACCAGACATCGTACACGACGCAGACGACACAGGTCACCTCGTCGGAGCAGCTAACAGTGGTAGAGACGAGCGAAACAGTGGCAACCTGGACCGCGACGGTCATAATAGACAACCCGAGCCACTGGCCCATCAAAGTGTATACTGGTGTAGCCTATCCAAGAGGCCCATATAGAGAGGATGTCACATTCCCTTCTTGGGGACTAATACCCGGGCTACAGGCCAAAGACTTTAGAAACACGATAGTTAATGTTACCGACCCTTCCACTATAAAGATACCACAGTTTGTCACTATATACCAAAAAGGTTCACCTATCTCCACAAGCCTGCCTATGTGGGACCCTTGTGATAGAAGGGCCTGGAGATTTACAAGTGCAACTCCATTCTCTATCTGGAGGCCTATCCCAACCACCGACTACGGTCCAAAGTTCGTGGCGTTGATAGATGAAACCGTGACCATATGTGAACAATGGTCAAGACCCTCTATCCCGGTAAGAGGGGCTGAATATTTCTTCCCAGATAACACAATGCGCAACACCGATAATAGAACGACCATCACGTTTCCAACTAACCTCGAATGGCACACGGGTTACTATGTGGAACGTTATGTTTACTCCTACTACTTGCTCAGGACATCTTACTTCTCATCAGCCATCCATAAGCTGGCCTATGTGGCAGTCGTAGACCTCTGGAACACTACCAACGTTGTAGCCTACTCTACCAATGGGACGTTGAACATTCGAGCGGACCGCCCGCTAGGCATAGTGGCCGTATACACGTATGACAGGACGAATGAACGACTGCCGCCTCCGCCACCGCCGCCCAGCCCACCACAATGCATGAAAAGCTACACCGCCAACATATGTGAGAGCAGCGATGTCGGGACCCAAGTATGGACCGATAGCGGCGTTGGCGTGACCGTGCCATGCGATAGCCCGCCGCCCGACTCCGTATCCGTCTCCTTCGGCACAAGCAATCCCGACAAATGCGACGCCTACATCGTACCCGGAGGAGGCACTTATTCCACCGGCGATGTGCAGGCATGCGACAAGAGCGGAAACACCATAACCTGCAACGTGCCGCCGGGAGCTACAATAATCACGGACTGTAAACACTAATAAACACCTAACCATTTTTTTTTCAGGCCTTCTCCGTTTATATTCCTGCGAATAACGTGTCTATAGTATGAGGGCCGCGTTAGCCGCGCTCGCAACCGTCTTCGCGTTACTAGCCATCCTACCTACACACGGTGAAGAACTCCAGTACCCGGGATGGGGGGTGACATGGGTAAACGACTTCAAAGGAGATAAGCTAACTCAGAGAATAGAGGTTTTCCCCATAAACCAGCGGTGGAACCCAAGACAGATTGTGGAAGAGGACGGAGGATACACATACAACATACTGCTCAGGTACAAACCCGGTACCTCCATATACTATCTTAATTATAGTAGGATTAAGGTCATCCAAACAGAGTATGGCTGGGAGCATGTGTTGTTTGCATCGAGAGTGGTGAGAACGTGGCAAGCGGCATTGCAATATGCCGCAGAACATTATGAATGGGGTAGACACCTCACAAAGATAAGGTTCAAATTCTACATAGAGGGTGTAAACGAAACAATACCAACACCCGACATAATTATAGACCCCACCAAACATAGTTATGGTTGTGGGAGCGATGCGGCTGCTTGCGCAATGTCTGCTACTCCCGACAAACCATATATTGAGATTATAGGCAACCTTGCGTCTTTATCTCATGAGCTAGGCCATGCTATAGGCCTCGGACATAATGATAGATATTCACTAAGTTACGAATATGGTATAGATTGGCGAGGGTTCGATATAGGTGGCGTGTACCCAGCTTACACTTGGCAACCCTATCCAACATATGGTCCACCTGACACATTTGTTCTCTACGCCTTGGCTGTCAGGTTTAGCTCCCTGAGAAACGCCTCCGCTGGTGATGTGTTGAGGTTTGATGGTGGCTGGCTTAGTCCTCCGAGTAACCTCACCATCTTGAGCAGGCCTGGTGAAGTGTGGGTATATCACTACAACGTCTTTGACGAGGGGGAACTATTCTATCCAATAGCGCCCATCACCATCACCGAAGGTATTTACGGTGAGACACTCTGTATCGAGCCTTTCAAGGTTGAGATCGGCGAGAACCTTCCATTTGTATCTGACTATGGTAACGGTACCAGACTCGTTCTTCACTCGTATGATATTCAGAGGGTTGCATTGACCGAGGAGCTCACCAGAGTCGGTGGTTCATCGCAGACTCATTACGCAGTCACCTTTGTGCCTAAAAAGTTGCTGAAATACGTCATGCCCTACATCAATGAATCCGTTGTATACCGTATACGTGTCTACGACGGCATAGGCCCCGGATGGGACAATTTCACAGCCTTGACCATGAATGGTCAGAGCTTGTGCTTCGAGAGTCTCAAGGACAGACTCTTGGCTGAGCTTAGGTTTGGAAGGGCGTATAGGCTTGAGGCTGGGCCTGTCAAGGCGGAAGCTGTATCAGGCTGGGCTTACTACGACGGCGAAAACGTATGGGCTCTGAGAAACAGTATCGTAAAATTCGCTCCATCGGCTGAGTTCTTCCAGTTATCTGAGGGTGTTAGGATGGTTTGGCGCGGGCAGGAGGCTGTGGTGAACGTCACATCGCCTATGAACCTTGTGGACGTGCTGTGGAAACCACAGTACCTTATCAAGGTTGAGGGCCTGTACAGCGAGTTGTTCGAGAGCGTCTGGGCCGACAAGGGCTCGACGGTGAAGATACGTCCTGAGAAGGATGTGGTCGACCTTGGAAACGGCACTAGGCTCGTTTTCAAGGGGTTCGATGGGTACAACGGCACCGAGATAGTTGTGGACAAGCCACTAACCCTCAAGCCGGTTTGGGAGAAGCAGTACAGGGTAAGGATAGAGAGCAGGTACGTCCTGAGTGAGGAGAAGTACTTCACCGCAGGCGAGACCCTGTTCACTCTCATGCCGCTGGCGCAGGAGTTCGGTAACGGAACAGTAGTGGAGCTGAGGAACATGACCGTATATGGTCAGGATGTGTCAATCCTAGGCTTATGGAACCAGTCGAGCAGCAGGGGCAGCATGGCTATGGTTAAGTACGCTCTAACCCAGCCAGCCACCGTCAAGGCTGAGTGGAGAATACTCCAGACCATATGGGTTGAGAGCGCTGTGAAGAGCTTGACAGAGAGGGTTGAAAACGGCTCATCGATAGATGTCAGGAGATGGCTGCCGGAGATGGCTGAGCTGGGGAACGCCACCAGGCTGGCGCTTAAAGCGGTCTACGTAGACGGTGCGAAGACAGACTCTTGGTTGATAACGGTCAGTAGGCCGATGCACCTCCGAGTAGAATACGTGACCCAGTACCTTGTATCCATGGCCTTGGAGGCCGGTGAAGGATACCTAGCCGAGCCCGACAACGTGGTCCTCGAGGAGGGCGGGGACACAAGAGTATACACCCCACCCATGACTTACATAGACAGGGGGACGTGGAGAACCGTTTCGATAAAGTACCGAGGGGCCGAGGTCAACATCGACCAGACAGTAGCTATACAGGGGCCGGGAGAGTACAGGCTCAGAACAGGGCTCAAAACGGTGACGGTAAGGGTTGTTGACGTGGTAGGCATGCCGGCGCCCTTCACGGATGCGTGGATTTACCCTGACATCAGGGTCACCACAGCATACGACGGGCGGGCCAAGCTGCCGGCAGCCCCTCCCACGGAGACCACCCTAAAGGCTTCAAGCCCTCTTGGAGGGGGTGAGACAAAGCTAGCAGCCGACGCCACAGAGGCAACCATAGTTATTCCTTTATCTACATGGACGCTTGTTCTCTTAGCCGCGGCATGTTCCGCGACGTTGCTGGCAGGTTTAAAGCTCAGGCGGCGATAGCCATAGTCTTCCTACTAGCAGGGCTGATACTTGGTTTTCTGATAAACCCCTCAGCGGCTAAACCCCCCGCCACCTACACAGTAACCGAGAAGGTCGTGCAAACCGTCACAGTTGCCCAGACCACTGTACAGGTCAGGAACAGGCCCGCACCCTACTCCGTTTATGCCCAACACGCCTGCTTGGTACAGGGGCCGCCTCCGGGAGAGGGAGCGAATACCACGATACCACAGGGCTGCCCGGAGCCCAACAGGAAAGCCATCTCGGTAACGGTGAAGTTTACCGAGCTGGGGACCGAGAAGAGCTACATCTCACCAAACAACGGCGTGGTCGTGATGACGCCGGGGCTGGCTCCAACCTCCTTGGTCGAAGGTTACCCTATCGACGCGTTCGGGAAGATAGTCATTAACCCGGGACGGTTCGACACCTCGGTGACAGTGCTCATAGAGGTAACAGACCTCTACAGCTACGTGAACTGGATGAGAGACGTGGGAAAGATAACGCTGATATTCAAAATCGTTGACGAAAACAACCAGCATATAATGGACGTTCACGTCGAGGGCATAGCCCCCTACGGCGGGGCGTGGAGCCTAGAGGAGGCCGCGCAGGAGGTGGCTCGCGGTGGATAAGTGCCCATCCTGTGGAAATGAGTACCCAGCCATGGCTGACGGCCTCCAGCTGCTCTACTGCCCCAACTGCGGAAAGCCCGTGAAAAAGGCTTCAGCCGAAGAGGTTGAGAAGGCCCCGGCCCCGGTTCTCCAGCCCCCGGCTCTCAGACCCGAGCCAGTGGCCGAGCTCGGTAAAAAAGAGGAGAAGATTCTAGCCAAAGCCCAGCAGAGGCTGAAGCTTCTCGAACGTTTCCTATCCTCTGCTGCACGCACTCCTCTGACACTGCGGGACCCGGGCACGGGGACGACGCTGAAAACCTACCGGATAGGGCTCGCCAGCGTGAGGATAGCGGCCGAAGGCATGACGGGGAGATACTTTGTCACCGAGCCGCCGATGGAGCCTGAGGACGTCCTAGGATACAGCATGGCGCTCGAAAACATCTACATGAAGGCCGAGATACCTGAGGACGTTATAACCACGCTGAGCAAGAGAAGCCATAGAACAGACATAGTCGTCAAAAAATCGTCGATAAACCTTACCCAGGCCCTCGAGCCCCATATACGCTCAGCCCTGAAGACGCTGGGCCTCGACAACGAGGAGACGCGGACCAAGGTAACCTACTACGTGGCGAGAGAGCTCTTCGGATACGGTGTCTTAAACGTCATGGTCGAGGACCCGGAGATAGAGGACATCAACTGCATAGGCCCGGGAGTATACATCGGAGTATATCACAGAGGCTTCAGCCACTACAGATGGCTCTGGAGCAACGCATACTTCAGAGACGACGACGAGGTCAACGACTTCATGAACAGGCTCGCACACGCCGTCGGACACGGCCTCACGGTGGCGAAGCCCTATGGAGACTTCGCCCTCCCATCCGGGGACCGCTTCGCGGGAAT
>VAPR01000093.1_pt1 | contig 59771 bp, 58 predicted proteins | sample 3380701 | NCBI WGS metagenome assembly VAPR01 (sample SAMN11536904, study PRJNA540576) | hot springs metagenome | isolation source: hot spring wet sediment | place: Spain: Lobios | collected 2014-01
AGTGTGGAGACAGCCATCAGGAATACGATCGTGCCTTTGAACGAAGAAAGCGATTTCCAATCTATCTCGTCTTCACCGGGAACCTCGCCCGTTGCGGCCTTTCCCGTGACTACGGCGAAGGCCCTGGAGAGCTCTCTGTGCGTAAGCGGGATGCCCGCATATGCAGGACCTGCAATTGCAGAGCTGACCCCGGGTACTATCTCATAGGGAATGCCGGCTTCCCGAAGCGCCAGTGCTTCTTCTGCGCCCCGACCGAATACAAAAGGGTCGCCGCCTTTCAGTCGGACCACACGCTTTCCGGCAGATGCGTGCTCTATCATCAGCTCGATGATTAGCTGCTGTTGGGTGGCGCCGGCGCCGGCTTGCTTCCCGACATCCTCCAATTTGGCGGTCTTCGAAGCGAAAGAAAGAATTTCAGGATCGATGAGCCGGTCATAGAGGACTACATCGGCCTCTTTTAGTCTCCGCATCCCGAGAACGGTCAGCAGCTCGGGATGTCCCGGACCGGCGCCTACGATGCTCACCAGACCGGGCTTCGACACCAATTCGTCACTCATAGCCCTTCACCGAGCTCTAAATCCCAAAGCCGAACCGCATCGCATGCGAACTCTTTTCCGGCTTCTGCCGCCGCTTCTAGAGTTTCGACCCGCGTCGAATATCCAAGGCGTCGGTGTCCATCCGAAGAGCACGCCACCGATGTGATGGTGGTCGATCCGTCGTAGTCGAGAGTCGCGGTGACTCCTACCGGCAGCGAGCAGCCGGCTCTCAAACCGGATAAGAACGCCCGTTCCGCCCCGACTTCCAAAGCAGTTCGCGAGTCGTTTATCGCCTCCCACAACTCGCCCCAGGGACCTTCGCGCAAGACCTCGACGGCTATAGCTCCCTGTCCGGCGGCCGGAGTGACTATCGACTCGTCCAACCTGAAGATTTCAAGATCCGACCGCTCTTCCCCGGATATTCCCATCCGGTCGAGCGCGCAGGCGCCTGCTATCACTGCATCCACTGCCACAAGAGCCCCGAGGCGGCGCTCCATGTTTCCCCTCAAGTCGCAGAACAGAAGGTCGGGCCTGATCTGGCTAAGCTGCGCTCTGCGCCGGACGCTCCCCGTCGCCACCGTACTTCCCGGCCCCAGTATGTCCTCGAGAACGCTCGTCGAGACAGCAGTCGCAGAATCGTAAGTCGCAGCTTCTGAGCCGCGACTTCCCCTTTTGACGACGAGAGCGTCGCGTCGGTCGGCCCTGGGAAGATAAGCGGCTATTCCAAAGCGCTCATCAAGCGAAGTCGGCAGGTCTTTTGCTGAATGAACGGCGCAATCACCCAAACCGTCCAAGAGCGCGTCTTCGAGCGCTTTGGTAAACACCCCTGTCGTGTCGAAGTCCTCGATGCGTTTCGTCGGCGCTCGCTCGGCGTCTGTCGTCACGGTGTGAATCTCGACCTCGAGGGCCGGATCGAGCTGCTTCAACGCCTCTTCGACCTCCCGGGTCTGAAGAAGCGCCAGAGTGCTCTTCCTGGAGATCAGCTTTATCAGCGCCACCGGCGCACCGCCATGCGAAGCGGGAGTCAGTCGCCCTCTGATTCGGGCTCGAGCTCGAAGAGGTAAGACAGCGCCTCAGCAAGAACTTCAGCTTTGTCCGAAATTGCCGCGCCCTTGAGGCGGCTCACAGGATAGTGAAGAATCTTCTTCGTCACCGACCTCGAGACTTTGCGCGCAAGTTCGAGCATGGAGGGATCGACACCCGACTTTTTCGAAACCTTCCGAAGCTCCGACTCGAGCACTTCTTCGAAACGCTTCGTCAATAGAGCTATCACTTTTCTGTACTCGTCGGCCTGGAGCTCCTGAACGAAATTCTCGAGTTCGAGATCGACAATCTCGGAAGCTTTCTCCGCTTCCTTCGCTCGCTTGGCGCGCCCCTCCGAGGCGACCGCCTCCAGATCGCCAATGTCTACAATGTCGATCCCCTCGATTTCACGAGCGGTAGGGTCGACATCCCGTGGTACCGCGATATCTACGATGAGCAAAGGGGAATACGATCGACTCTTTGCGAACGCCGCAACATCCTCGTATCCGATCACCAAATCGGGCGCACGGGTCGAAGTGATCAGGATCTCGACGCGATCGACTACTCGATTCAGTTGACCGAGTGAAACGGCCTCTCCTCCGATCTCGTCGGCTACCCGTCTTGCCGTCTCTTCGTTTCTGTTGACGACATAGACCCGGGAGCATCCCTTTCTTACAAGAGCCTTAGCGGCAGCCCGGCCTGCTTCGCCCGCACCGAGTATGGCGACACCGCGCCCTTCGAGTCCCCCCAGCTTCTGGGAAGCCAACTGAACGGCCGCCCCCGGAACAGATGAGGCATTTTGCGAAATGGCGGTCTTCTCGCGAACGAGCTTTCCTACCTCGACCGCCTTCTGGAAGACGCGACCCAGCACCCTCCCGGACGCGCCCGCTTTTCGCGAGCTCTCGATGGCATGTTTCACCTGTCCGAGAATCTCCGATTCACCGAGGACCATGGAATCGAGCCCCGATGCCACCCGGAACAAATGCCGCAGCGCCGCTTCATCGTGATAGAGGTACACAGACGGAGCGAGAGCTACCGGGTCTGCACCGCAAAAATCTCCGATGAAGTTCCTTATATCGGCGACCCCGGAGTGGAAATGCGCAACCTTAGCGTAAATCTCGACCCGGTTGCAGGTCGAGAGTATCGCCGCCTCTAAAACATTGGGAAGCTCGACCAGAAACCTCAGGGCCTTGGGCATAGATTCTTCGGGGACGGCGATCTTCTCGAGCTTGTCGAGCGTCGCCGTTCGGTAACTGGAACCGTAAACTACGAGAGACATTTCCTGATTGCTTCTCGCGCTTCGTCCGCTGAGCCGTTGCGAATCAATTCGAGCACCTCATCGGAGATTGCCGCCTCCCATTTCTCGGACATCCCCTCGGTGCTTCGGCCGCTGGAGCGAATTTCGTCTCGCGCTTCGCCGAGCAATTCTGTCAACGTGCCCCATTCAGGGCCGAACTCTTCCTCGAGACGCTTTCTAAGGTAAGTGGCCATCGCAGGACTTCGTCCCCCGGTAGAAATCGAAATGATCAAGCTGTCCCTCACTACACGGGAAGGAAGGATGAATCTGCAGTTCTCAGGATCGTCGGCCGAGTTGACCAGCACTCCCGATCGCTCTCCATCAAGATACACCTGCCTGTTTGTCTCGGGATCGTCGGTGGCGGTGATCGCCAGAAAATAGCCGTCCAGATCTCCGGGCTCGTAATTCTTCGGTCTCCACTTGATCCGGCCGTCCGTGTAAAGTCGGCCGAGTTCCGGACAAAGATCGGGCGACAGGACCGTAAGATCGCCGGCGAAATCCAACAGGCCTGCTACTTTCTGATAGGCGACGCGGCCCCCTCCTATCACGATGCAGGGCTTGTCGTCGAGCCGAAGATTAATGGGGTACCAGCGCGCCTCAGTCATCTTCCCCCCTCAGCCTCGAGGCTACTTACGGATCGTTCGACCTGTAGTTCACTGATTTCCCTGAAGTCTTCGATGGCCGGTCTGGTCAGATCCTGCCGCCGATAGAACGCCAGGATTTGCAGCTCGACCGCCACATCGACCTTTCTCATCACGACGTCGTGGGGTACCCGCACCTCTATCGGAGCGAAGTTGAGGATGGACTTCACGCCTGCAGAAACGAGGCGGTCGGTTACCTCCTGGGCGTGCTCGGCAGGAACCGCTACGATCCCGATGTCGATATTTTCTTTCTTGCAGACCGCCTCGACTTCGTCCATCGAAGAGACCGTGATTCCACCCACGTTCGTTCCGATTTTTGCGGGGTCTGCATCGAAGAGCGCAGCTATTCGAAATCCCCTGGCCCCGAAGCCTTTGTAGTTGGCGAGCGCAGACCCGAGATTACCGACGCCGACGATAGCAACCGTCCAGGGCTTGTCGAGCCCCAGCTCTTTACCTATTTGCGCCAGGAGAAAGGATACGTCGTAGCCGACACCCCGCGTTCCGTACGAACCCAGATACGAAAGGTCCTTCCTCACCTTCGCCGCGTTGACTCCAGACATGAGAGCCAACTGGTCGGAGCTGACCGTAGTGACCTCCATATCTTGAAGGCCGATCAAAGCCCGATAGTACAAGGGCAATCGCGAAACGGTAGCTTCGGGAATCCTAGACGGCTTCCTCGATGCCGGTGAAGACTCGTGATCGTCGTGAACGTGACTTCTTCCCATTAGATTCGGTCCAGATGAGGCCGCTCCCCCGCCTGACGATCGGCGCCGCAAGGCGCGTTATCGTAGGACAAAAGGTCTCTTGTATCATATGGAGCTTGTGACCGTTTTCTCAAAGTTCCCACGGAGCGCGAGTCTGGAGTCTTCCTCATGTCTGCGATAGTCGCCGGAGGCGCTTGCTTCGTAGCGACAGTTTTCTCTGTCGCTCTAGCCCGTCGCTTCGCCTCCCGCGGTGGTCCTCACAATTTGTTCTGGGCCGTCGGACTGGCTATGTTCGCGATCGCATCCGCAGCTCTGGCCTACGGGCTCGGGATCGGCTGGAGCGCTCCCGTGTTCGGCTTTTACTACTTGTTCGGAGCAGTACTGAACGTTCCGTTCCTCGGTCTGGGACAGGTGTACTTGCTGTGGCCCGAGCGAGTTTCGTATCCGCTGGCCGTAGGAATCATCGCCTTTTCGATTGCGGCAGCCATAACCGTGGTCTCCACACCGATGACGGTCGCTCCCTCCGGCAAAGGTCACATCCCATCGGGAAAAGAGGTATACGCGACCTCCGTCCCGCCGGAGTCGCTGCCGCCGATTTGTTCTGACCCGGCAATGTCCACAGCTCCGGAGTGCCGCAGATACGCCGATCCACTGGCGATCTGGCCCCGGATCTTCGCCGTTGTCGGCAATGTAGTAGGTACTCTTCTTGTCGTGTTCGGAACCGTGACATCGGCCCTCAGATTGATCAGAAAGCGCAATCGGGGAAGGGCGGGCACCAAAATCGCGCTCGGGAACTTAGCGATCGCGGCAGGAGTGCTGGTTGTCGCCGCCGGAGGCACCGGAGCTCGTTTCGGAACCACGGTGGTGCTTCCGTTCACCCTCGCCACAGGAGTCTCGATAATGTATGCAGGTTTTCTGTTGGCTGCCTCTGCCAAAGCCGACGCCACGACCAGAAACACCGGCGACGCCGATCGTGAGGAAGTAGGCGGCAGGGGCGAGAGCGCCGATCACCGTCGGAGCACAGACAACACAGAAGTTGGTGAAGTTGCCCGAGATTGAATTTCTCATTCTCGCCGACCGGGCAGAGGTTCTCAACGGCAAGCTTTACATGATGGGCGGTGGCTGGTCAGATCTTCAGCGCATGCCGGGCGAGGGAGACCAGCCTCCTCCTCCGTCCCTTTTGAGCATAGCCGTAAGCGTCCTGGTCGGTTGGAACGAGACCAACGAGACGCACAGACTCCGGCTCGTCATCGAAAACGAGGACGCTACTGAAAAGCTCGCCGAACTCGAGGGCGACATCGAGGTGGGAAGACCGCCAGGGATTCTTCCGGGAAGCGAGCAACGAGCCCTTCTCGCCGTTTCTGCCGCGGTTCCGTTTCCATCGGCAGGAACGTACAGAGTCGTTGCTTCGCTCGCCGGTAAAAGCCGGTCGGTCGCATTCAGAGTACGCGACCTTCCCGCGCCCCGAGCGAATCCGTCCTGAGTCTGGGACGATACGTATTCAGCCGAGCGCTCTCCGGCGGATTTTGTTCATAGCGGTTTTAGGTACCGCAGGGACGATCCGTATTTCGGAAGGGACTTTGTACCGGGAAAGCTTCGAAGAAAGATAGTTTTTCAAAGTGGATTCCGCTTCGGCAGCGCTCGGTCCGCTCCCGGACAATACGACAAACGCTACGAGGCGCTCCTCGCCGTCCCGCATCTCACCTGTAACAGCGGATTCGGCCACCCATTCGTGCGCATCGAGCAACCCTTCTATTTCGGCAGGATAGACGTTGAATCCTCCGACGATCACGACATCCTTCAGGCGATCGACGAGGTAGAGTCGCCCCTCTTCGTCTAGAACGCCCACATCTCCTGTAGCGAGCCATCCTTCTCTGAGCGCGGCCGACGTCTGCTCAGGAGCGCCGTAGTAGCCCGCAAAGACGTTCTCGCCGCGTATATGGATCTCTCCGTGATCGTCATCTTCGACCGGGTTTCCGTATTGGTCCCTTACCTCGAGCTCTATCCCGGGCAGCGCCATCCCGACACATCCTTTGAGAGGTTCGGGCATCAGCCTGCTGGATGTGATCACCGGAGAGGCCTCGGTCATGCCATATCCCTCCCAAAGCGGTTGTCCGAAACGGGAATTGAAGGCATCGAAAAGCTCCGGCGACAGAGCCGCAGCCCCAGAGGTACATACCCTCACCGACGAGAACGTATCACTTGGAAGTCCCGCCTCCAGCATCGCTCTGTAGAGGTTGGGCGATCCCGAAACCACAGTGACCCCAAACTCCTCGATTGCCGCAGCCCACATCTCAGGGCCTTGCGCACGGTTCCGATCGGGCGTTTCCCCTGGGGCGCCGACGACGGCGTCGTGGCCTTGGCTCGAGAGATCTCTCCGGGAAGGAAACGCAACAGTACATCCGCTGTACAGCGAAAAGCCCACGACGACGTTCAGTCCGAAGATGTGGAACAGCGGAAGAACCCCGAGGGCGACATCTCCCGGAACCGCTCTGGTGCCCGGGTGCGAATCGAGCTGCCGCAAGTTCGCTGTCATCGAACGGTGTGTAAGTACAGCGGCTAAAGGATCACCCGATGTTCCGCCGGTCATAATGAGCGCGGCCGGATCGTCAGGCGCCGGTTTGTGAAACCCGTCGATCAATGCGGCGTAGTCATCCGCTGTAGAAAAGCCGGTTTTGCCGTTGGCGTCGTGACCGAACGAAAGAGCATCTTCTCGCAGAGATCCGTAATCGATCCACTCTACGTCTTTCAGCACGGCTTCTTTCGCGGTGGCGCTGTCGAGTCCTTTTTGCGGACCGAGCCTTCGGCCGCTCAGGAGCACCCGGGTACCGGTTGCGTCGAGAACGCTTCCAAGCTCGAAAGCAGGGCTTCTCGGGTTGAGCGGAACCGCCACCGCTCCTGAGGCCAGCACCCCCAGGTAAGCCTCCACGAAATCTATTCCCTCTAGAGCAATACCTACGTGGGTGGACGGCGAAATTCCCGAGCGACTCAGGCAATTCGCCAACCCCGATGCAGTGATCAGAAGTTCCCCATATGAGACGGCGCCGCCGAAGTCGACGAGTGCAATTCGCTCATGATCTCTAACGGCGGTAGAAAGCAGCGTGGCCGCAAGATTGGATGGTTTCTCGACCATCTCCTCTCGTACCTCAGATTTGCACCCCAAAAGCGCGCAGCGCCTCCTTCAGGTCTGCCGGAGGGATTTCGGACACCAACAACTCGTTTTTGACAGCGATGGCGGCTGCCGTACCTGCCGCCTGCCCGAGCGCCATACACGGCGCCATTACCCGCGTCGAGGCGAGCGCTTCATGAGTAGCCGATATGCACCTTCCCGCGACAAGCAGGTTCTCTACGTTCTTCGGGACGAGACATCGAAACGGGATCTGGTAGACGTGCCCCGGCGGAAAAAAGTGATACTCGGTTCCCTTACCCCGAACGTGGAATTCGAGCGGCCAGGCGCCGGTGGCAACGGAGTCGTCGAATTTGGTTCCCTCGATCAAATGCTTCTTTTCGAGGACGAAGCTTCCTATGATTCGCCTCGATTCCCTGATTCCAAGCTGTGCGGGTGTGTCTTGAAGAAAAGATTTTTCGAAACCCGGGACGTGTTTTTTGACGAACTCGAAAGTCTCCTCGACTATCCGCCTTCCCTCCAGTTCTCCGAAAGTCTGATCGTATGGATCCGTCGCGTCGAGGGGTTCGCCTGAACGAGAAATTCTCGTCATCGCTCCGACGAATTCGCCGGGCCTCCCCGTGGGTATGAGCGCCCCCGAGTCACGTGTGAGATCTTTGCCGTGTTCGGCGACGATTTCTTGGAGGCGCTGTATAGCGGGAAGCGCTGCAACGGGGTCCGCGTTCTGGATGAAAAACTGCATAGAAGCAAATTGTCTCTGTCCGGGTGGACCGATCTCGGTTGGAACTCCCGAGTAAAAAGCGACGTCTCCGTCGCCGGTAGCGTCTACGTATACCTTTGCTCGAACGCCCATTAGCCCGCGCTTGGTGGAAAGTACCACTCCTTCGATTCGCGAACGTCCGTCTGCTGTCTGCACCACGGCATCTGCTACGCGACACTGCAGCAAAAGCCTCAGGTTCTCGTTCTCCTCCACCAAGGCGTCGCCGAGGCGCTTGGCCGCCCATGGGACGTAAAGAAGAACGGCGGTTTCTTTGAACGGTACCGGGCCCATTGCGGATCCGGACCTCTGCAGTCGCTCCGCTACTTCCCTGGCGAATCCCGATACGGCGAAGTCGAAACCCGATCCTGTATTCAAGTAGAGACCGCACAGCGTTCCCACCGACGCTGCGGTGAAATTCCCGCCCAGAAAGCCGTATCGCTCCACGAGAAGCGTGGTCGCCCCTGCCCGGGATGCGGCGACAGCAGCCGCCAGACCGGCAGGGCCGGCGCCGCATACGACGACCTCGACGTCCTCGATGACCGGGACGCTTCTTTCCAAATACAAACTTCTGTCTTCAACCCTCGTCATCGTCGGTCGATAGGATCATTAGCAGCTCGATAAAACAACACTACAACGCAGACCGGTCGCTCGGGGAATGCCGACCCGCTCGATCGTCAGCTGTTGAGAGTCGGTTCCGCGGCGCGTCAGTTTCAGCAAGGAGGCGAGGAGAGGCGACCGGCGCAACGAGATCCAAGAACCCGCTTCAAAAAAAGGCTAAGTTCACCTATAGTATGTGTCGATACGGAGAGTGATAACCACGGCGCCGGGACGGCGTCGTGAGGTTACGAAATCACCGGGCACCGAGACCTGTAACTGGGTGAACGCGGTTTCTTCGAAAGGGTGTAATATCTGACACCCCTCGCAGAGAAGCCTCCCAGCCCGCCCACATTGCGCTCGCCCGGGTCATTCCAAAGGTCTCGGTGCCCTACCTATTTTTCTGCTCCGCCTTGCATCGACCACGGTGATGGCGCCGCCGACACGGCGCTGCCGATTTCGATGACCTTCTCGAGCTGGGCAAGACGTGACTTCGAGTCCGGCGCTACCGGATTCAGTTGAATGGTCGTCACCCCCGCGCTACTGAACTTGAACAATCTCTCGGCTACGCGAGACTCGTCGCCGAGAAGGCTCATAGAATCGATTAGGTCGTCGGGAACCATTTGGGCTGCCTCCGCCCGCCTTCCCGCAAGAAAAAGGTTCTGAATCTCTTCGGCTTCTTTGACGTATCCGTAGCGTTTCAGCAAATCGTTGTAAAAGTTTGCACTCTTCGCCCCCATGCCCCCTGCGTAAAAGCTGAGCATTCCTCTGGCAACCGAGCGAACCGCCTGTTCCGATGCACCCTCACCGACGCCTACGAACGCAGGCGCCACGATGTCGAATTCCGATGGGTCCCGGTTTCCTCTTTGAAATCCCTCTTGCAGATGGGGGACGAATACATCGGCGCGATCCGGATTGAAAAAAGCGGGCAGCCACCCGTCTGCGATTTCAGCCGTGAGCGCGACGTTCTTAGGGCCAAGAGCGGCGACGTAGATAGGGATGCGTCGGGGTGGTTGAAACATGAGCTTCAAAGGCTTCCCCAGACCTCTGCCCCCCGGAGACGGAAGTTTGTAGACCTCCCCGTCGTACACCAAACGATCCTTGCGATCCCAGATCTTGCGCATTATCTCTATGTACTCTCTGGTTCTCTGCAAGGGTTTGGTAAAGGGAACTCCGTACCAACCTTCGGCCACCTGCGGTCCGGATACGCCTATGCCGATCAGTGCCCTCCCATTCGAGAGTAAATCTAGGGTGGCCGCCGTCATTGCCGCCATGGTCGGAGTTCTCGCAGGAATCTGCATGATTCCAGAGCCCAGCTTGATCCTTTCCGTCACCGCCGCTAGGTAACCGAGTTGGCTGACGGCGTCGGTTCCATAAGCCTCGGGGACCCAGACCGCATCCACTCCCAGATCTTCCGCCCCTCGAATGAAATCCAACGCGTCTTTGACGGTCATGCCGGCAGGAGGAAGCCCCACCGCTATTTTCATTCCGGCCACCCTGGCCGAGTCGCTCTTCGATGCCCCGTTACCCATATTTGACCTCACGCGTAGTCGTTCGGATTTCCCGCCTAGTTCAGTCTGCCGGCTTCTCGGCTACCACCACGTTTCTCGTACTCCGGGAATCGAGTGGCGTAAGCTCCAGATCGGAGTAAACACCTTTGACGACAAACCCTGCCTCTTCAACGAGTTCGGACAGGTGGGAAGGGGTGTAGAGATACTCCTCGTGGAAAAAGCTGTGCCACTTTCCGTCGCGCCACCACTTGATTCGAGCCCTGTTCCTACCGGTTGCCAGGTCGAAACTCGCTATCTCGCAGACGGTAACGGCGCCTGCCTCCGCCCAGGAATTGGTCTCAGGCTGGGCATACTTCGGGATAGCGGAAGCGGTATCCAGCAGAAAACGTCCACCTCTCTTCAGCACCGTAAAGGCCTCCAGCAGCGTCCGTCGGTTCTCTGCCGGATCTTCGAAGTATCCGAAGCTCGTGTACAGAGAAACCACTGCGTCGAACGCCTCTCTAAACGGCAACCTGTGCATCGAGGCCCTCACATAGTAGGGGGCCAGACCCGCGCCCGAGACTTCGACGGCTCTTTGCAGCATCGCCGGCGAGTAGTCGACGCCCACGGCAAAGAGTCGGTTCCTTGCAAAGATCTTCGTGTGTCGCCCGAAACCGCACCCCAGATCCAAAATCTTGTCGCCCTCTTTCAGTCCGAGAACCTCGATGCATGCGCGCGCCTCGGCCTCGGTTCTTTCGGGGTCGGTGATCGCCTCCAGGAAGGCGGCATAGTCAGGGCCAAATTCCTCGGCCCACCACTCGGACATGAACGCTCCTTGCCGGGTCTCGAATAGTGACTACTTCACGGCTATTACGAGCTGATAGAAGGCTGCTGCGGCCAGCGCAACGATTATCAACAAAAGAACTATTGCTGTGCCCGGTCGCATTCAGACACCTCGCGCTCGGCAACTACGTTGCCAGGCCCGCCACTTCATGCAAACCAGCTTCCCCGAGCCATCAAATTCTTGTAAAGCATCTGTTGGATGGTGTCGCGAATTCGATCGGAAAGCTCGAATAGCGTCATGGGATCGTCTTTGGCCTCCGGTGGGTATGCATCGGTCGGAATAGGGTCTCCGAATTCGATGATCCACTTAGACGGCAGCGGAATCAGTCCGGCCAATCCGAAGAGAGGGAAAAACGGAGTTATCGGAAAGTAAGGAAGATTCAAAAGACGGGCCAAAGGCTGGAGGTCGTAGATCATCGGATAGATCTCCTCGGCGCCGACAACGGCGCACGGGATCAACGGGGCGCCCGTCTCGATCGCAACTTCTACGAAACCGCCGCGGCCAAAGCGTTGAAGCCTGTAGCGCTCGGAGAAGGGCTTTCCGATCCCTTTGAATCCCTCCGGAAAGACGCCTACCAGCTCTCCGCGCCTCAGGAGCAGCAACGCATCTTCGTCGCAGGCCACCGTATTGCCGATTTTTCTCGCCCAGTGGCTCAGAAACGGGACCGTCCACAAAAGGTCGGCGCCCAGCAGTCGAATTATCGGTTTTGCCGGGTGCTCGAGATGCATAGCGGTGATGATCATGGCCCCGTCCCACGGAAGGGTTCCCGAGTGGTTCGCCACTACAAGAGCGGGTCCCCGCGAGGGTACGTTCTCTATACCCCGCACCTCCACTCGCCACCAACGCTCGTAGAGGAAGCGGAGAATCGGCATGAACACGACTTCGGTAAGCTCTTCGTCGTAGCCGTATTCGTCTACGTAATAGTCGCCCGCAAGCCTGCGTCTGATGAAATCCCGGAGATCGATCGCCTCTGCCGACTCCCGCAACTGCGGCGCCTTCCCGGCCGGATGCGCTGTCCGGGCTGCCCCGGTACCGATCGGCAAGTGGATACGACAATAGCTCGACCCTTCTATCGCCTGATTCCTGCAGCGCTGTCCTCGCGCCGTCAAGGCGATGCATTTCCCCGGTGGCAGCTTCCTATCTAATGAGATGATCTGTGCGTCGGGCACAGCTCCTCCGGTGCACTCTCAGTCGAGGTAACCGTCTTTTCCCCTTGAATCCCCGCAATCGACATCCGCCCTGCTTTATGGCTCGGCCGGCTGCGGCGCCATCTCGCGCTCTTTGCGCATCACGAACGCTCGGACGTCCTTTTCCCAGCCGGTGACGTCTTGACCTCTGACGATCTTTTCTACTTTCTTCTTATTGCGGAAATCGGCGACCGCATCCAGGCAGGTGAACCTGGGTTGGTACCCGAATTCCTCTTTGAGTCGGGTGGTATCGACCACGCAGCCGTATGCGATCTCTCTCTGGATTTGCGGCGGAACCCCGACAAAGGGGAGCCATCTAAGAGCAAGCGATGCAAGCGATACTACAGGAGGTAATATCGGCAATTGAATTCTCCCCGCCTTGCGGATTACCTGGGACAGCGGAACCGGGCCGTCGGCCCCCACATTGTAAATGCCGGGGTGATCCTCGACCGTAGCCCTGTAAAGCACTTCTAAGACATCGTCTTCGTGGATGAACTGGACACGCGGGTCGAAGCCCAAAACCGTTGGAACCACAGGCTGTCCCAAATAGCGGCTGAACGGGTTGTTGACGGTCGGCCCCAGAATCGTCGCGAACCTGAGAATCGTCATTGCGACATCGGGACGACGACGGCCGAAGTCACGGGCGTATGTTTCGATTTCGATGGCATCGCGACAAAAAGGCGTCGACGGGCTGCGACGAGCCGCCATTTCCTCGGTAAAAAACAGTGGATCTTCCGGCTCCGATCCATAAACGGCCGTCGTCGATTTCACCACGAGCTTACGCAGCGATCTGCTCTTCTGGCAGGCGGCCAGTAGTTGCATGGAGCCGATGACGTTCATCTCCTTCATCATCTTCCGGCCCCGCTCCGCCTCGGAGGGAATGATGTTCAGATGGACGACGGTATCGACGTCGGCTGCCTGAAGAACCTTCGCGAACAGCGGATTGCGAATATCGGCCCGCACCAGTTCGACGCGCTCGAAGTCGAATTCGGGAAGTTCCAGATCGACCCCGATGATTTCGGACACAGATTCGTCCGCCTCGAGTCTGGCTGCAAGGCGCATCCCGAAGAAACGACCTACGCCTGTGATGAGTACCCTTTGGCCCAACGGATTTCTACCTCCGCAGCGTTACCGCCACTCCTTCCCGCAACCCCAGTTTCGAAGCGGCGTTGCCTTCCGAGACGGCCAGCGAAAGCAGCCCGTAATGGTCTTCGAGAATGGCGAGCGAACCGGCTTCGAGATCTCCGAAAGCCCGGGTCCAGGTCGCCACGCTCTCCGAGCCTGCGATGATTATCTTGACATCTTCTCCTATCGCCGCGCCTATGCGGGAGAGTTCTTCGGGGGATACGTTGATCTCGCAGTTACCGAAGCGGTCGACCCATAGCACTTCTCCGTCGATTCTGTCCTCTTCGATCCGCGGGAGAGGAACCACCATCGGCACGAGCGATTCGAGCGGAACCTCAGGGCCTAAGTCATCGAGGGTCGCGTCTCCGGCAAGGGCTGCCGCTGCGGGAGCGAAAACGTCTCTGCCTGCGAACGTCAAACCGCCGCGCTCGGGCAGTCTGAATTTCTCATTGGTTATTTCTACGGCGCGAAGTGCGCCCCCCAACATCTGAGCGGCCGGCGAGAGGATCCCGTTGTCGGGTCCAACGAATACGACCTCTTCCGTTTCCACGGCTATCGCTCTTCGCTGAGTTCCGACCCCTGGATCTACGACGGCGAGATGTACAGCCGGAGGCATGTACTGCACCGATCTCACGAGCATAAGCGCCGCAGAGCGAACCGAGTACGGCGGTACGAGATGGCACACATCGATTATTCGGACGTGAGGAGCGAGTGAGTAGATGACGCCGTGACATACAGCGACGAACTCGTCGTTCAGACCGTAGTCGGTCAAGAAGGTGATGAAATCGAAGCGGTTGCCGCTCCCGAATTTTTTGCTCATCGTTGCACCCGCCGCAAGAAATCGACCATCCTGGCGATGCCGCTGTCGGCCATCCGAACCGCCGTGGAGGGGTCGAACCAGTTTTCATCGGCAGGATAGACATGCAGCTCCTTGGGATTGGGAGCGAATTTCATCAGTTCCTGGGTTTTAGCGATGATCGCATCGTCACCCGACGGGACCATGAACAACTTGGGAAGAAACAGCGGCGGAAGAACCTTGCCGGCTTCGAGAGAACCATAGGACTCGGGCAACCCCGTCAGCACCACGGCCCGTGGCGTGAAATCTAGGTTCGTCGCTGCTTTCGCGGCGATCAGGGCGCCCGTTCCGAATCCCACATAAGTCACCTCTCGGGCGCCGAAATTCCGGACCAGGGAGGTCGCTGCTCCCACGACATCCCGATCCATCAAAGAAGGATCGGGCACTCCTTCGCTCCCTTCGTAGCCTCTGAAATTGAAGGTCATGACCGTGTAACCTTGCTGCGCCAGAAAGTGGGCAAGTGGCGCCGCGAACGATTTGGTCGAGCCCTCATCGTTAGCGATTACCACACCCGAAGATCCCGCTTGGAATACCGTGGCGGCCAGCTTGAATCCGTCCGGCGTCAGTATGACGATATCCCGTTGTCTAAGCTCGGAGCGGCAAGCAACCAACGCGCCGGCAGCCACCACTGCGGCGATGAGCAGCACCGCGATAGAAAATTTTTTTTGATTCGCTTTATCGCTCAAAGCCGGGTCCTGCACGGACTAGACGATCGGTATAAACTCTTGATGCTCTCTAGCGGACCGTAACATCAGGGCCCCTCGAAGGCAAGCCAACGGAGGTAGCGGCGTGAGACCGGCACGAAACTTAGTTCAGTCAAGACGCCTTGCAGTGGTGGTTTTGTCGCTGGGACTTTCCTTTCTGCTTTCTCTTGCCTACCCTACGGCATGGGGGCAGCAGACACAGCCAACCAAGCCGTTTGCGGTAGATTTCGACGTCCAGCTCTGCGACGGCGGACAGTTCCGCAGCGGCGCCCCATGCGAAGGGGAGATGCGACCGGGAGCGAGTTCCGACGTTCTTTTACAGATCAAGATGGAAGAGGGCGCCCCCCTGTTGACCGGAGGATACTTGCGCAGCACGGGCTTCCGTCTCACTCCGGGTACTGAGGGGCCCAACAACGACAAAGTCGGTGAAGGCAACGTCAAGATCGGCGTGGTCGGCATCGGAACGGTGGGACTTTTGGCGTGCGTCGTAAATCAGAATCCGCCGGACCCGGGAGATACCGCGACGCTCATAGTGGTTCTCAATATTTCGTCGACGGTACCCTGCGACCCCGGGCCTGCGACCGCCAGGGTAAAGCTCAAGATCAAGAGCATCGGTGAGGCGGAGTACGAGTACACCCTCGATCTTGCCGGAGCGGCAGCAGCTGCTGGAGGCGGAGCGTCTTCCATTCAGCTCACTACTCCTGTCGATATTTCGATCACCTTCTTTGGGACCTCGAAACCAAACGAAGACGTCTCTCCGCAAACCCCGGGGGGCGCCGCCACGATGCGCTTCGTGGATGAACCCGGCGATTATCAGTTCACAGGACACTTTGAGGGACCCGGCGGGGCGGTGTCGGATAAGAGCGTGACCTTCTCGGTCGTAAACCCCCAGCCTCCAAAGAAATCGACGAATTACGTCCCGATCGTAGTCGTGGTGGTAATTCTGGTCATAGCTGCGATCGTCGCATATGTCGTTTGGTCTCGAAGGCGTCGCGAATTCGAAGCAGCGGAAGACTGGGAATACTACGAAGAGGATGTCTACTACGAAGAAGACCAGTACGTGTAGGGACTGATCGATACCTGTTGGATCGCAGCGACAATCACTTTTGGTCGTCCTTCGATCGCGGTGCGGACTCGGCGTCGAGTTCGGCCGCTCGCGCCGCGGCCGCCTCAATAGCCTCTACGACTGCGCCCACAAAGTCCCGCTGTCGCAGAACCTCTAGCGCCGCTTCGGTGGTTCCGCCTTTAGATGTCACTGCCTCTCGCCACTCTTTTGCGCTCTTTCCCCCCGGAGTCCCACGCCCTGCCTCAGCCAGAAGGACCCCGGCCGCCAGGATGGTGTGAGGGATCAACACATCAGCCTCGTTGCGGGACAAGCCGAGCTTGCGCGCGGCATCTTCCATAGCTTCGGCGAGCAAAAAGGCGTATGCGGGTCCCGATCCTGAGATCGCGGTAACCGCGTTCAAGTGACTTTCGGGGACTTCGATGGCAGGACCTACGGCCTCCAGCACTTGCCGGGCCAATGTCTTTGCCTCGTCGCCGACGTCCTTTTCGGCAGAAAACGCAGAAACTCCGACACCGACGGTCGCGCCCAGGTTCGGCATAGCTCTCACGATTTTGAACTCGGATCCGAGAAGTCGTCGAAGCGACGAAATTCTTACCCCGGCAGCGATCGAAAGGATCACGACGGTGGGGGGTATATTCTTTGCAATCCCGACGGCGAGCGACTCGAGATCCGCAGGCTTCACCGCGATCAACAAAAGATCGAACGTGGAGGCCAGATCTCGATGCGGAATATTCGAGGAAACACCGATCCCCGGATAAGTCCTCGCTAGGTAATCCCGGCGCTCGGAGACCACCTCGACAACCAAGAGTTCTTCCGGCGCTACGATCTCGGCGCGCAGGAGTCCGGCCAGAAATGCCTCTCCCATTTTTCCGCCGCCGGCGACTATTACCTTCATTTCATGTCCGGGGTCGACTCGCCGCTTTTTGTGCTGTTATCCCTAGTTTCACAAGACTTTAGAAAATCGCCTGTTTCTCCGAATTTATCTGCAGACAAGTGTTCAAAAGGCAGCTTAACGGGGAACACTCGCCGAGGTGCATCCAGCGTTGAGCAGCCATCGCCTATTCCTGATGGAGGAATGTTGAACCCCGGATCATCGAATGTGAAAACGCGCCTTCGCGCAGTTTCATCGATTGTCCTGGCGGCGACTGCATTCGGGCTCCTGTCGCTCGTCGGCGTCGTAAAATCGCCCCCTGCACAAGCCTACGACCCCGCCACCGATGAATCGAGGCTACTGGATTACACCAACAAACAACGCCAGGCCGCCGGGCTCGCCCCCTTGAAAGTATGGCCGTCGGCAGCTCTCTTGGCCAGACAGCACTCAGCCGAGATGGCCGCGCAAAACTCCCTCTTCCACTCTGCGGACTGGACGCGGGTCGACCCGATCTGGACGAAGGCGGCCCAGAACGTCGGGATGGCGGCCGGAATCTTCGGCGATCCTGCTGTACAACTGATCCAGTGTGGGTCGCCCACCGCGTGCGATCCTCTTCCCTCGCCTGTACCTCCGTGTCCCTGGCAGTCGGCACCCCCCGGAAGCGAGGGAAGGGCGTTTCTCACCAGTAAACCTCACTGCGAAAACGTCATGAACCCCGACTTCAATTTTGTGGGGATCGGAATCGTCTACGGCTACGACGGGACGGTCTGGTTTACCGTAGACTTCTTCGCGATTCCCGCCCCTCCGCCGGGACTCGAGTTTCCGGGGTCGCCGCCGGCCTCCGAGTCTCCAGCGATCCAGCTTCCGTCGATAGAACCTCGATCGACCGAGTTGTACTTCGCAGAGGGATACACCGGCGCCGGATTCGACACCCTCTATGAAATTTTCAACCCGTCCGACAAAGACGCAAATGTATCGGTAACGTTTTTCACTCCGACCGGAAGCGTCACAAAGTCGTTCTCACTCGGCGCTAAAAGCTCGAAGACCATCGACGCCTCCGAAGTAGTAGGTAGAGGGGTCGACGTAGGCGCCAAAGTGTCTTCGAACAAACCGATCGTTGCCGAGCGTCGAATGCTCTTCAACTACCGTCTGTCCGGCGTCGACGGGAGCACGCAGTCCGCAGGTCTTCCTGCCCCAAGGCTCTCGTTCCTCTTTCCGGAAGGCTATACAGGGCCTGGTTTCGAACAGTGGCTTACCCTGGCTAATCCGAACGGCGCCCAGGCCGACCTGAAAATTACGTTCATGAAGCCCGACGGCGCGACTCACGTCCACTACATGAGCGTTCCCGGTGGCACTCGCAGGACTCTAGAAGTGGGGCCGGTAATCGGGCCGACAGAAGTATCGACTAAAGTCGAGTCGCTCAACGGCGTGAGCTTTCTTGCCGAACGCCCGATGTACTTCAACTATTCGTCGCTTTACGGATTAGGCACCTTCAGCGGCGGGCACGTCGGCGTGGGAATCGACGAACCGGGCACCCATTTCTATCTGGCCGAGGGATACACAGGTCCTGGATTCGAAGAATGGATCACCATCCAAAACCCCGATCCATACTCTCCGGCCAATGTGATTATCCGTTACTTGCTCGACACGGGCGGCGCCGTCGACGTACCCGTATCGGTCGGCCCCCATAGCCGTTTCACCAGATTCGCGAACTCCGACGTGCCAGGTCACAGCATTGCCGTGGAGATTTTTTCGGACAGACCCGTCGCTACTGAAAGACCGATGTATTTCGACTACATCGGCTGGAGAGACGGACACAACGGCGCCGGAATGAACGGTGCTTCCAAATACTGGGCAGTGGCGAACGTAGATACCCGTCTGTTCGCCGATACGTGGATCACAATCGGCAATCCGAATCCATCCGCCGCGACCGTGACGCTCTATTTCTATTACCCCGACGGAGGCCCTCCGTTCATTCGCAACTTCGGCGTCCCGGCGAACGGAAGAGGATCTTTCAAGGCGAACACGATAGCGCCGCAGGGAGAAAAGCTAGGGTTGATCGTCGCCTCGGATAAGGCAGTAACCGTAGAGAAGCCCCTCTATCAATGGGCCCCGGGCGGCGTCGGAGGAGATGTAGCCCCCGGGGTTCCTCTGGTCTGACTTCTGCCTTTCACAGGTAGGCCATCGGATCTACGGGAGATCCGCGGTACCTTATCTCGAAATGCAAATGCGGACCGGTCGCATTGCCGGTCGTGCCGACAGCACCGACTATGGTCCCTTGTCCTACACGCTGACCCGGGGAAACCGAAATGCTGGAGAGGTGAGCGTAAAGAGTCGCGAATCCGTCGCCGTGGTCGATCACCACCGTGAGTCCGTAAGCTCCCTGACTGCCAGCCCCCACGACCGTGCCTGCCGCTGAAGCGCCCACCGGCGTTCCAACAGGCGCGGAGATGTCGATGCCCTGGTGCATCCTGCACCCAGACGACCCGCACCGCTGTCCGAATCCGGATGTAACCGGACCGGACACAGGCCAGCCGAACCGGCCTTTTCCTGCAACCGGGACCGATCCGCTCGGACCCCGCGTCGGGGAGAGCATAGCCTGGATCTTCGCCTCTTCCTTCTGGAGCGCATCGACCTCTGCAATCAGCTCTTCGATGCGGCGCTCCTGTTCAGCTTTGGAGGCGGCAAGCCTGACCTGAGTTTCTTCCAGAGCGAATTCTTCCGCTTCTACTGCAGCTTTCGCCTGTGCTGCAGCGGCGCTGAGCTCGTCGAGAACCGCCTTGTCTTCCCCGAGATCTTTGTTGAGCGATAAGAACTCCTCGATTCGCTCTCGGTCCGCGCGCGTAACCCGGGTAACCAATCCCGACTTTCTGGCGGCCTCGCCCACAGATTCAGACAGCAAAAGTGCGTCCACCATCCCGCCGTCGGGACGCTTGTACATCTCGACGATCCTGCTCTTGGCAATGAAGGAAATGGATCTAATGCGCTGCTCGGTAGCGGCCATGCGCCGGGCTATTGCATCTACCTGCACTACCAGAGCCTGGTGGCGAGCTGTGGCTTCGGCCAGCCTCTGGCGAGTCTCGTTCAACCTGGCATCGAGATCGGCAAGGCTCGCCTCCAGTTCGGCTTCGCTCTGCTTCAGTGCCGCAAGTTCTGCCTCTTTTTCGAGTTGCTTTCGGCGGTTCTCGCTGAGCTTCGACGAGGCGGAGCTTTGCTCGTACCGCCGATCCCGAGAGCTTTGCGTCGCCGCAAAGGCGCTTGCATTCCCCAAAGCTGCGAGGTAGACGAGGATGAGCGCGGCCCACAAGCCGCCGGCGACGATTTTCGACGCTGAGCTGCGTTCGCGCTTTTTCACGTTCACAAGTGCGGAGACTCTAGACGCTCCGGGCCGAGAAGTCAAGATTGCACCACAAAACATACACCGACCATGCTCAGCACCGCTGCCAAAGACCTTTTCCATTCTCCCGAGCCCGACGGGCGGCATCGAGGAAAAGATCTGCATATTTCAAATTCGGCGGTACGGTGTAGGGCAGTCCATAGCCCTCTTCTATGAGCAGCAGATTGAAGAACGTACCATCGGACAAGTACACGTAGGCAAGCGTTCTTCCGTAACGATCGTGGCGTTCGACGTCGTATTCGAGCCGAACCAGCTTTCCTCTGAGCCTCGCCGTAAAAGCAGCCGCCTCTTCGGCAAAGCATTCCACCGGACGTCGGGGATCTTTCGATTCGGGTGTGTCCACTCCGATAAGCCGGACTCGTTGCGTCTCTCCACCCGCGCCCGGCCGGACGTCGATGGTGTCGCCATCGACTACTCTCACCACGACGAATTCGTCGAGACGGGATAGAAAAGATCCGTCGTCGGCCTCTTCCGCCGGGCCATTCGCACTGCCTGTGGCAGAAGAGCCGGGCCGCGCCGAATTGGAAGACGGCGAACTCGGATCGGCACAGAAGAAGCCGACCGATGCAACGCATAACACGAGCGCCACCACCGGCAATACTCGCCGGGCAGCAGCTCGAGTCTCGGTGCGTGCCGGTCGGAGCACCGTCCTCGCAATCCGAGCTAAATGGCGCCCTGGCCTCGATAGCATTTAGATTCCCAATGCCTGAAGCGATCCTTGGACTGACGGCTGATTCGGCTTTGCTCCAATGCTAGGGCGAGATACCGACAATTAGGAGTCCGTCGCTTGTTGGATAAGACACAGTGGGTGACCATCTCTAGATATCTCAGCCCGGCGCACTGCGACAGTCTCAAATCTCGCCTCGAGAAGGCGGGCATTCCCGTAAGGATCGAGCCGGAGGGTTCCACCGAGAACGACCTTTCCCGTCTGAAAGTCCCCGTAAATGAAGCGACGGCAGCCTTTACCGCGCTTTCTGCAGACATTGACGATGAGCTCAGGTGGCCGCCTCCCGGGGAGCGATCGCGTATAGGCAAGATCCTTCGGCGCGTCCTGGAGAGATCCCGGAGAAGCTTCGACTCTGGAAGAGAAAGCGACACAAGCCTCGATTCCGCCCTGGGTGCCGTTAGAAAAGATCCGTCATCCCCGCAAGCTCGCATCTCGTTGGCCACGGCTTTGATGGATGCCGACGAATCCCTCGGTCTCCCAGAGCCCAGAAAGTTGGAGCTGGCTCGTCTTGCTTTGGACGAAGCCGCCTACCTGGGCGCCGGATCCGCCGCAGCTTTCGAGATAGCGGAAATCTGTTTGGAATCGGGCGAAAACGACGAAGCCGAAGCATGGATCGACGAAGCCGATTCGTCGAACGCCGACCCCTCGAGAGCCGCATACCTTCGATGCGAACTAGCCTTTTACCGGGGCGATCTGAAGGCGCTCAAAAGCGCTATATCCGAATATCGCCGGCGCCTCCCCGCGCCGGATTTCAACCTGGTTTACTGCGGAGCTCTTTTATTCGCGGCTGGGGAAAAATCGGCGGCGATTAGGTTGGCGGATGCGGCGTTGCGCGACGGAGAGTTCGCATCCGACGACGAATGGGTCTCTGCTGCCGCTCTGAAGATCGCGATGGAGGGAAGCGACCCCGAGACGGTGCGAGATCTGGCTACCGTTCTGGGTAGTGACGAGGAGGCGGAGTCTGCGGTCGACGACGCCAAAACCGAGCTCGCCGGGCTCCGATCGGAGTGGAAGAACGCGCTGAAAGGCCTCAAAAGGAGCGGCAAACAGAGATGGAAAGAAAACAGGCCTCGACCGTAACTCTCATAGCCGTCACAGCAATACTTCTGGTGTCGATTCTTGCAGGCTCTTGCACGGCGAGAGGGAATGGGGAAACTCCCGCAGAGCCTGAAGACAATCTCATGGTCGCCGTATCGGGCTACCCCCTCGCATGGACGCTCGAGGAGATCGGCGGCGACCGGATAAAGGTCGTCGAACTTTTGTCGGCGTCTTCCGATTTGCACGAATCGGAACTCGACCCGGCGGCGATCGACACCGTCGGCGCCGCGGACCTGGTAGTGGTGATGGGCGGAGGTCTCCAACCAGCAGTAGATGACGCTCTCGCTGCAAGACAAGTCGACCGCGCAAAAATATTGCCCGTAATCGACCGCCTGAAAGAACAGGGAATCCTCGACCAGGGCGAGCCACCGTCCCCTACCGAAGAGGAGAGCTCTCACCGCGAAGATCACTCACAGGCAAGCTCGCATTTCTGGCTCGATCCCGTAACGATGTCGGCGGCGGTCTCTATGATCGCCAACGCTGTCGGAGAAGCGAGCCCTCGTAATCGAGACTACTTCATGTCACGTCTTGGCGAACTCGAGTCCATACTGAGCGACCTCGAGGCTGCATACTCCCGGACGCTGGAGCAATGCCGGAGTCGAGCGCTGGTTGTCTACCACTCCGCCTTCGGCCTCATGGCGGAACGCTACCGACTCGAAGAGATCTCCGTCACAGGCGCCGATCCCGAGGCCGAGCCCATGCCCGAGTCTCTCAGAGAGGCGATCGAGAAGGCCAGAAGCGAGCGAGTAAAAATCGTCTTCAGCGACCCAGAATCGGGCAAGGATGCCATGCAACAGATAGCACTAGAGGCAGGTGCTTCGGTCGAGATTCTCGATCCGATAGAGATAGAAGAGCCGGATACGGACTACGTCGCAAGAATGTACGAGAATCTCTCCAAAATCGCCTCGGCGCTCGACTGCCGGCAAGACGCAAGTCCACAACGGTGAAGCCGCGGAGCAGCGCCGAAGTCCTGGTCGAATCGCGTCGGCTGACCGTCGCTTACGGATTCCAACCCGTGCTTCGCGATGTGGATCTTCTCGTCAGGCGCGGCGAATTCCTCGCTATTTCGGGTCCCAATGGTGGGGGAAAAACAACTTTTCTCAAGGCCTTGTTGGGGCTGGTGCGCCCCCAGAGCGGATCGATCAGAGTCTTCGGGCATCCGGCAGGCGATCCCGAGGCGCTAAAGCGCATTGGTTATGTTCCCCAGAGACTTAAATTCCCGCCCGACTTTCCGGGCACGGTCAGAGAAGTCGTCCACAGCGGCGCCTGGCCCCTGGTCGGGCTCTGGCGCCGGATCCCCCCGCATCTCGACGACTCGATCGAACGAGCGATCGAAGCCTGCGGGCTGTCGGAATACCTGCAAACGCGGGTAAGCCTGTTGTCGGGAGGAATGCAGCAGCGTGTATTGCTGGCGCGCGCGCTGGCCCCGTCTCCGGAGTTACTGATACTCGACGAGCCGGTCGCCGGTGTCGATCTTCCCTCGCAAATGGAGTTCAGGGAAATACTGACCCGCCTCTCGCAGAGCGAAGAAATAAGCGTCGTCGTCGTCATTCACGAGTACGGTCCATTCGAGGGCCTGGTGTCCAGGCTCGTGATCCTGGCCGAGAGAGTGCTCTATGACGGCGAACCGCCCAAGCATGAAGGGGATTCGCACGAACACCACACGCTTCCCTCAGGATTACTTTCCCTTCTCAAAGAAAGCGAGTCTCGGGCCTATGACATTTGAGCTGAGGGCTTTACTTGCCGCTTCGATGCTCGGACTTGCGGCGCCCCTCATAGGAACTTTCCTGGTGCGCCGCGGGATGTCGCTGATCGGCGAGGGACTGGGTCACGTCGCCTTCGCAGGAGTGGCGATGGCGGGGCTGGCGGGCATAGCTCCGCTCCCGATCGCGCTGGTAGTCGTTCTCGGTGGGGCTGTAGTCATCGAAGCGGTCAAGTGGAAGTCTTCGGGACGCTCGGACATAGCGATAGCATTCGTTATCTACACCGCCATGGCGGCAGCGGTGATCGTCCTCGCAATCGGCAGGAGTTACAACGCGAGAGTGCTCGGCGTCCTGTTCGGATCTCTGCTGACCATCTCGAACTTCGAGTTGATACTGATGGCCGCTTCGTTGTTTGCAATAGCCGCACTGACCATCGTCTTCTTTCGCCCCCTGGTCACGATATCGATAGACGAAGAGCTGGCCGCCTCATCAGGAATCTCACCGAGACGTTACGGGATGTTGATCACGCTGCTCACCGCAGTTGCGGTCGTCGCAGGTCTTCCCGCTGTAGGCGTATTGCTGATCTCTGCCCTTCTAGTTCTCCCCGCCGCCGCCGCGCAGAATCTGGTCTCGGGGTTCGGACGTAGCCTCGTGGCCTCCGCCGTCTTGGGGGGGACCACCGCGGCGACCGGAACGCTGGCAGCTCTGGAAGCTAATTTGCCTCCCGGGGCTCTTATAGTTCTGTTCGCTTCTGCCCTCTATGCGGCCACTCTGGTCATACGAAAATCCGGCAAGAGAGGGCAGAGCCCGAGCCGCCTGACGAGGTCCCGAGCGCACTTCCCCGATCACAGCCGCTGACCCTACCAGGCCGCCCGGGCCTTCTACCGCCCGTACAACTCGCAATCTGCGAGGATTATCCGAAAGTATTGCACGTACAGAAGCTCTGTCAACTGCAACAGAACGTAAATTGACGCAAAACCGTGAAAAGTAACATAAAGCGGCGCCTATAAGACACGCTCGACTGTGTCCATGGCTCAGGAGAGCGTCCGCTGCCGGACTCCCTGAGATGCCGTTATCCTACAACGATCGCTCCAGAGCTTCGGGACGACCCTTGTCGTCTCGCTCCCCCGTTCTGTCGCTGTCCCCCTCTCGCCGACGAAAGTAAGAGGCGAAGCCTATTCGAAGCGCCGGCTTGAACCAGACATCGGTGTAGTAGTAAATCGACCCTACGATCCTGTCGATCTCGGCTTCGCTTACCGCCTCGAGAGGAATCTGACCGGTTATGAAAATGTCGTGATCGGGCGCCAACGAGAACCGGCAGGCGTACATCTCGGCGTTTTTCATCAGCAGATATCGATATAGAGCCTCGTGATTTTCTTCAGGATCGGGCATGAAGTAGCACTCGTAAGAAAGGGTTCTATCGCCTATGTGAAACCAAATCGTCAAAAAGTCTTTCGACCGACCTGCAATCCGAACCATTATCCTGTCCGGACCGTCGGATTCGACGGCCACGACCTCTTCGGACTCGGCCAGCATCTTCTTCAGGTAGCCCCACAGCAGCCCCCGGACCTTCTCTTTGAGTTCCAGGAGAGAGGATTTGTCCATGATTCACTCCTCTGTGACCCGAGGAGATGGGACCCCGAGGTGCAAGGGTCTCGTCACCCGGCCGAATTGTAGTGTCCTGCCGCCCAATTTTCAGGTCCGGGAAGCTCGCGACTTATAGGAAGTTGCTCGAACTCCTCTCTGGTTATCGACATCCAGGTGTGATCCATCCAGCGGTCGTATTTCCACGAGCGCTCTCTCAGAATCCCGTCCACCCTGTAACCCAACTTTTTGTACATCTTTATCGCAGCTTCGTTTTCGGAGAGCACCCAAAGGTCGACCATACGTAGACCGCGAAACCGGAATGCGTAATTCAAAAGAGCGAGCATAGCGTCGCTTCCGAGCCCCCTCCCCCTGTAAGACTTATCCCCTATGAACATATAAGTCGACGCGATCCGATCGCGCTGTCGGAATCGATTCAATCCGATCCTGCCTATCGGGCGGTTTTCGTAGACGATCGTAAAGGGCAGCCCTTCGGCTCTCGCTCGCTGTATGTCGGAGGCAATATCCGCCAGCGAATAAGGACTGTCATAATCCATCCACCAGGCAATTTCGGGATCGTTCATCCATTCGTAGAAAAGTTCGAAGTCCGAGTCTTCCACCGCTCGGAGAACGACGAATCGGCCGTGAATAAAGCTCATAGAGAACGACTCACCTCGGCAGCATCCAGCAGCTTCGAAAATTCGGCCAGAGCGTAAGATGCTACGTTGTCCCACGTCATCTCGGCAACCGATGCCGACGCAGCCTCGCCCATAGACGTCAACCGCTCAGGGTCGCCGAGCAACTCGCCCATTATCCGAGCCAGATCATCCGGATCTCTCGAATCTAGAACTCTGCCTGTTACGCCGTCCTGAATCAACTCTCCTACCCCGCCGGCTTTCGTTGCGACAACAGGAGTACCGCATGCCAGCGACTCGAGGGCAATCATGCCGAAGGATTCGCTTTTCGATGTCACCAGGACCAGGTCCGCCCTACGTAAAATTTCGGCCATTTGGCGCCTGCTAACAGAGCCTGCCAGCAGCGTACCTGCGGGACGGCTGGTGGCGGAGATAAGTTCCTTTATGCGAAGAAGTTCGGATTCACCGTTAGGGCCCGATGGACCCCCGCATATCAAAAGAGCTGTGTCGGACAGTGCCGGATTGCTCGCTCTCAGGCGTTCCACAGCGTTCACGGCTAGGTCGAAGCCTTTCAACGGCTGGATTCTACCTGCCGCGACCACTACGCGACTCTCTCTGGTTAGAAACGATGCGAGATCTTTCCTTGACGCAATCGGTTCACCGTCGGCGCCCGCTTCCGGATTGAAGACGGCCGGATCGAATCCCGGAGAAAGCATACAGATCCTCTCGGGCGTCACACCGTATTCGTTCGTCAATATCTCGAATTCGAATTCAGTGGATGCCGTGACGATATCCACTCCGTTCAATATTTCTCTTTCCGACGATCGCCGCATCGAAGAAAGATCTGTTCCCTCCGCAACACCAGATCGATCCAGAGCCGCTTGCAACGAATGCGATGTGTGAACATGGGGGATGCCGAATCTCGCTGCCACACGACGGGCTGCCATGCCCGACATCCAGTAATGGGAATGGACAAGAGAGTAGGAGACGCCGCACCGCTCGGCGTAATCCGTAATTTGCATCCCGAAGCTTTCGATGTGATCTGCGAGTTCGGTCTTGGACAGTGGCTCGGCAGGGCCTGCTTCTAGATGGATCACCCTTACGCCCGGCCCTGCGATCACTACGGGAGGGCCTCCGGGAGAGGTCAGACGTGTGAATATGTCGACCCTGACTCCGCGCCTCGCGAGAGCCTGAGCAAAATCGAGAACGAACACGTTCAGCCCGCCCGCATCTCCCTGACCGGGTTGCTCGAGGGGACAGGTGTGATAACTAACAAAGGCGATCCGGGGTCTTAGCTTTGAGACTTTGTTCATCTCGGATTCCTCTGGCTTCGCATTGACGCTTCAGCCGGCTATGTCCGTGAAGCGTCCATAGTGACGAGCGAGCGGGGTACACCCCCGAGCTCGAGCTTGTACCGCTCGTTTCCCTGCAAGAAATCGAATCGTTCCAGCCCCCTCTCTATTCCGTTCTCGATCAACATCGCGACGTGGACGATTCCGGGCGAAAGTTCTCTCGCTTTAGGTTCGTGAGCCGAATTGTAAAGAAAATAGGTGTTCCCTACTTCGAAACCGAAACATGAGGAGAATCGCACCCCCCCGGCACTCAAATACGTTAGCTTCAGCCAGCCGTGCTCGGCGCCCGTCACGGCTACATCCCGAAAAAAGTCCCGGTAGCCCAGGTCCAGAAACCCTCCTTTAGGACCTTTGGCATCCTTGTGCCACTCGAAGAACTGCTCCAGATCCGCCTCCAGGCGCTCAGGAGTGGATGTCTCGATCTCGGGCCTGCCGGCTTCGGACTCGAAGCGGCGAAGCTTTCGGCGGAGTTCGTGGCGGTGTTTTCTTGTCAACCGAGCCATATACTCCGAAAAAGTGTCGGGAAGTTCGACTACAGGACAGACCTCATCGAAGGTCAAAGAAACTGTGATACTCCTGGCTGCCAGCTCATCGGCCAGGGGAGCATGAAATCCGATGTCGGCCGGAACGGCTTCGAAATGCAGCCTTTTCCACGGGATTTCATCGGATGCGAGCATCTCGCCCAAGCCGATCGCAAATCGCTCCATATTGCCGTCCTCCACAGCAGGCGCCGCATAGTCGGTTACCTCCCGGCCGCCGACCTGCTCCAGCACCCCGCTTTCGTGTAATTCAACGGCCCACATTCCCCACGGCAAAGAGGCCGATCCCTCCGATGCCGCAGCCATCAGAAGCTCCGACCGTCGACCAAAATGTCGTCGCCAGACCGCCACCCACTCAGGACGCACGAACGGACCGAGGTCCACCGGCGCCAGGGCGCGCCACGTTTCTACTAGTTCAGGAGAACTCAAGGGTTCGCGAATAACGAACATAGTTCCAGGCTACTCCGCCTGTCTCAGACGGCGGAATTCAACCTGTTCGATAACGGCAATTCAAAACAAAAACATCCCCGGGCCCTGTTCGCGCCCGGGGATGTCGGTCGTTGCTAACAGGCAGAAGTATGTGAAGCCTCGAGGCTCGCTGCTTTCCAGCCTGAGAGCTCGACTAAGAAGCTGCCTTGGCGCCGGTCTCCGACCCGCTCGCAGACACCTTGGTCTTTTTTTCGGAAGCAGCTCCGTCGGGGCTCGCCGCCCTTGCGCGCACCGGAAGTCTCCCCACCAGAGGCTCGATAACCTCGCGAGCTTGACCGACCAGCTCGTCTAGACGCTCCTGAGAGAACCTCTCTTCGATTTCCTTTCGAATCTCCTTGCGCCGCTTCTCGATGCGCTTCTCGAGGCTGCTAACCCTTTTCTTGCCTCGTTTTGCGAGCGTATCGATGCGCTTTTCCCGTTTTTCGGGATCTCCGACCAGCTCCTGGGCTCGCTCGACCCAACTGTCTCCCGCGCCGATAGCGGCGTAGAAGAGCTTTTCCAACGTTTCTCTCGCAGCGCTCATCGGGATTTCCTCCTCCGTTATCCGGCCCTGCTCAGACAGCCACCTCTTGTTCGCCTATCTCCGTAGAGTCGGCATCGGTGGCCTGGCGCTCGCCGCTTTCGCTGCGAGCGACATCTGCTCGCTTCTCCGACTGTTTCTCGTCGGCGCTCACTCCCCCGGCATCGCCGTCGGTAGTAACTTCTCCCTCTTCGCTTTCGAAATGTTTGACGGGAGCTCTGGAAGTCACGATCCGGAAGGAGTGATAAATCTGAATGAGGGTCTGCTTTTGCCCTTCCGTGATGGTTTTGTCTTTCAAGATCGCCGATACGACATCCGATCCTGAGGAATCCTCGTCGAGAATTCCCGCTCTCATATAGAGGGTCTCTGCGGAAATCCGCAACGCCTTGGCGATCGCTTGCAAGATGTCGGCGGAAGGCTTTCTGAGACCCCTCTCTATTTGTGAAAGGTATGGATTGGAGATCCCGGCCTGCTCGGATAGCTTTCGCAAAGAGAGCTGGGCTTGCCTCCTCTGCTCACGAATGAACTCGCCGAGATCTCGCATTCGCATTGCCATTCCGTCGGACATAGCAATGATGCTAGCAAAGATGATAAACTTTTGCAAGCGTTCCTACGTGATATTTCGCACAGAGTGCTTGCTAGGTCCAATCTATCGCCCTTGCTCAGGCGTCGTTGTTGACGTAGCGGTCGAGAACCTCTTCGACCGAGGCTTCGCCCGACGAGTAGCGCCTTACCAGTTCTTCTTCCAGAGCGTCTATCCGAGCGTGAAGGCGGTTCCGAAGATCCGATATGCGACGTTCCTCATCGCGAAGACGTCCCGCAAGCCAAGCGATCTCGTCCTCCGATGCCTCATCGAGCCTTGCGAATATGGGATCGGAAGCGATCTGCTCAGCCCTTTTTACTTCTTCGGTTTCCGGTCTTTCCAGAAAGCCGGGAAATCTCCCTCTGAACTCCCTATTGCGGCGAGGTTCGAGGGCTTGGGCGATGTCCGACACTGAATCGACCGAGTACTCTACGTCTCCTCCGCGTCGCGCTGCGAGTTCCGCTGTCAAGAGATCGATCTTCCCTTGCAGAATTCGGCGCGCATAGGAAAGCGCTATCTCGTGCGAATCGGCTTCGGCCTTCCTTCTGCGAACCTCCGAAGTGCTGCAAGACGAAAGTTCAGCGGTGTAGCTTTCATCGATAATTCGTTCCAATGCGGGATCGGTCAAGGCATCCCTCCCGGACCCAAAGGTGATAACCGAAGCTTATATGTCGAGTGTCCATTACCAATTAGCGAATCGGCGGGACGCTGCCGATTCTCAAGCACAACTTCCGATATCTTGAGGATACTTCAGCCGCCTCCAGCTAGAAAGCGGCCCGCCTTGGACGACATTGCTGTCAACTCTTCAACGAAGGATCGACGAGTTACGCCCGACCGCCCTTCAGACCCGAGCGGAGCGGTTCTGCTAATCGCTGCGATTTCGATCGGGCTCGTCTACGGTGGCGTATCCTCGGTCGTTCCTTCCCTGGTCGCCATTTTCGTCTACGGGGCGTCGATCCGGCTGGGAGGCGGTGAATACACGGTCTCGAGGCTCTTTGCAACGGCACTCTTCGTACGGAACGCAGCGCTCGTAGCCGTCTCGGCGCTCGCCGGCGGAAGGAATCTGCCGATCTTCCCCGACGAGGCCCAGTACGTAAAGCTTTCCCTGGAAGCCTCCAATTTGCTATTCGGGCGGAACTACGCTGCGCCTCCGGAGATCCTCGCCATGGCCGGGCCCGACGGAATCCGACGATTTTCCGACGACGGCTTTGCATACTTGCTTTCTCCGCTTGCAGCCCTCCACGGACCTTCCGGGACTCTGGTCGCAATTCGTTGCTCTGTAGCTCTCATAGGCGCCCTGGGAGTGTGCGCGACCTGGTGGGCAGGTTCGAAGATCGTCGGACGCCGGGCTGCGCGGCGAGCTGCGATGGCGTACGCCATCTTTCCGACTTCGGTCTTTTGGTCGGCCACCGCCTTGAAGGAATCGGCTGCGGCTGCGCTCGTGCTCGCCGGATTTGCGCTCGTCGCTCGAATTGCGTCGTCGAAGACCGTAAAGCGAGCGCTCGCATGGAGCGCTTTGCTCTGGGTGATGTGGTTCGCGCTGGTCTCGATACGAGAGCATCTTGCATTCGTCGCCGGGGTTCTGACGCCTCCTGCAGCCGCCGTCGTCGCATGGCCGTTTTCGAGAGGATCGGGCCCCAGACGCGTCGCTTGGTGCGCGGCCAGGGCCGCGGTGTTGTGGGTCGCGGCTTCTACTGTCTTTTGGGCCTCCGGATACGGAGTATTGGGAAAGGATGTTATAAGAAGCGTATCCCCAAGATTCCTCGTAGAGCGCGCCGAGATGGAGTCGAAGGGCGGGACGACGATAGCTCCGGAGACTCCAGCAAACGACGGGAAAACCGATACCGGCGCGGAACAGGATGGGTCGAGCGTTATCAGGCTTGCCAGGCGGCTGCCCGAGTCCGCTTTTTCGATCCTGTCGAGGCCCTTTCCCTGGGAAGTACCGGCGGGGTCCCTGAGGCGTTTTGCCGGACCGGCTCGCTTGTTTATTTTTCCTTCGCAGGTGGTCTGGTACGCAGCAATCCTATGGGCCGTACCGGGCGCCTGGAGATTCCTCCGGCGAAATCCTCGTCACGCGACACTGCTCATCGGATTCCCCTTTGTGGTCTTGTTCTTTTACGGACTGACGCAAGCCAACCTGGGCACTGCATTTCGCCTACGAGACGTGCTGGTTCCGTTCGTTCTGATGGCCGCCGGAGTCCCGCTCCGCAGAATCGTTGCAAAGAAAGCCTCTTCCATCGCCTTCGTGCTTCCTACTCTCGGTCCGGGTGGCACCGAAAACCACGTGCCGGTGCTGGCGCGAAGCGCCGCTCATCTAGGCCGCAAGTCGTCTCTCGTAGTGCTCAAGAACCCGGAGAAATCCGAGCGTCAGGCAAGCGACGGGATGGCTTCGGAGGTCCGGCTCATTACGGGGAACCGGAGGTCGCGGTACGATCTGACTCTTCCGATCCGATTGGCCAAAGCCATCGCACATGTCGACTGTTGCAGCACCTATTTGTTCGCAGGAAACTTCTGGGGCGGCCTTGCCTCTCGAATCCGCCACACCGCTCTGATTTCCAACATTAGAACGACTCATCCTCGCGGAGTTTTCCAGCGCGCGCTGGAGCCACTGACAGTGGGAGAACTGGTAGTTTGCAATTCGAACGCCGTCGCGATCGCAGCCCGAAAGCGGGGCATTCCTCCCGATCGAATAAGAGTCGTGAGGAACGGAATAGACCCCGAAGCTTTGCGAGGCGCGATCTCTAAAGATCGTTTGCGGGTACGAGAGGAGATAGGTATTCCCGAAGACGCTTTCCTCGCTTGCTTGCCCGGGCGATTCGATCCCCTAAAAGACCAGATGACCGCAGTCTCGGCGTTCAAAACTCCTCTGCTGGCGAATAGAAAAGACATCTATCTGGTTCTGGCGGGCTCGTCGAGACTGCCTGCAGAGAAATCCTACAGAGCCATCGTCGAAGCAGCGGCCGAAGACCTCGAAAATGTGGTGCTGGTGGATTTCTACCAGCCCATCGCGGAGCTTCTATCGGCCTCCGACGTCGTCGTGCTCTCGTCGATTCATGAAGGTCTTCCCAACGTTCTCCTCGAGGCCGGCGCTCTGGGGATTCCTCAAATCGCCACTACAGCCGGAGGCTGTGTGGAGGTAGTCGAAGCCGGTAAGACGGGATTGCTGGTACCGCCCCGGAATCCGCAATCCCTGGCAGAGGCAATAGTGAAATTAGCCGACGACCCGGTGCTAAGAAAGGAAATGGGCGCCCGCGCGCGGCGACGCGTAGAGACCGACTTTTCGATCGAATCGGAAACGAAGGCTTTTCTCGATCTCGCCGACGAAGCGATGAAGAAAGCCGCCGCCTGGGATGCGCCGGACGTGTACGGGTCGGAGCGATGAAGCCACAGGATATCGAAAGATATGCGCTGGGGGAGTACGAGCTGGCACAGTCGCGGAACTATGCCTCCGAAATCGCCAGAATTCCCCTGGAAATAGCCGGCGCCAGGGTCTTAGACCTGGCGGCGGGTCCCGGGGTTTGGACAAAGATCTTTGCCGAGGCGGGAGCGAAAGCGGTTGTCTGGACGGACAGATCCGATCAGTTTCTTTCCTACGCCGAAAAATACCTCGAGGGGAGTCCGGCGTCACATAGGGTCCGCTTCGTGATCTCCGATCTCGCGGCCATTCCGTTCCGAAGCGAAACGTTCGATCTCGTTTACTGCAGGCTCGCCTTGCATCATTCAGCGGACGAGTCCGAAACCCTGAGAGAAATCGCACGAGTCTTGCGGCCGGGCGGCCTTCTGGTGCTGATAGCCCAGCGCGCCGGACTCGTAAGAGAAAAAGTCCCGAAAGGACCGAAGAAACCGTTCCATTACTTGAGCCCTTTTATAGCACTCGTATCGGGAAAGAAGTTGTTTCCTACCCTCTATCACATCGAGAGGCTACTTATGTCCCGCGTCGGCAAAGCCGGACTAGTTGCCGAGGTCTGGGATAGGTCGAGTAGGACCTCGCTTTACATAGCCGCCCGCAAGCCGTCGAAGGGTACGAGAAATCGGGAGAACTGAGGAAAGCGCTGTGTGCGGGATAGCCGGATTCGTAGCATTCGATCCTCCTCGGAGCGCGTCGCCGATCATCGAGGAGATGCTCGCCTCTTTGCGCCACAGAGGCCCCGACGATCAAGGTCGTTTCATCTCCCCGGGCCGCCGCCTTCCCAGGGTTGCGCTCGCCAACACGAGGCTGGCAATCATCGATCTCGCCGGGGGGAAACAACCGGTCTTTTCGGAATCCAAAGATGTAGTAGCGGTCTTCAACGGTGAGATCTACAACTACAAGGAACTGCGGCGCTACCTCGAATCTTCAGGACACCGGCTTGCCTCGGCATCCGACACCGAGGTTATTCCCCACCTGTTCGAGGAGTTCGGCATCGATTTTCTTCACAAGCTCCGCGGAATGTTCGCTATCGCCCTCTATGACGGATCCCGTCTTTATCTGGCGAGGGATCGGTTCGGAATAAAACCGATGTACTACGCCGAACTCGAAGGGGGCGGGATTTGTTTCGCTTCCGAACCCAGAGCACTCGCGTCGATGATTAAGCTCGCTCCCGAGCCGGCCCTCATTCCCACATACCTCTCGCTGGGATACATTCCTGCCCCCCTCACCCCGTACAAGTCCGTACGGAAGCTGGAAGCAGGAACGGTACTGGTTTTCGACGGACGAAAGACCACCACGCAACGGTGGTGGGAACCCGCTCATTACTTCGAATCCAGAAAGCTCACCACATCCGCCATACGGGAAGCCCTACAGGAGGCCGTACGAGCTCACCTAGTCTCGGATGTGCCGATTGGAGTGTTCGCATCGGGAGGAATCGATTCATCGGTCGTCTCAGCGCTCGCCGCCCGGGAAGCCCGAGGCGACCTGATCGCCTTCACGGTAGGCTTCAAGTCTCGAGGTCCCGACTCGCAATTCTCCTTCGACGAGCGGCGCCGCGCGCGGGACGTCGCCCGGCAGCTGGGCGTAGAACATGTAGCCATCGAGACAGATCTTCCTTCTGAGGACGAACTGTTCGACCTCGCCGTCAAATACGGAGAACCTATCGGTGACGAGGCGTCGCTTCCCACCTACGCGATGGCGCGGGCTGCTTCCGAGCACGTAAAAGTCGTCCTCACCGGAGAGGGTGGCGACGAGTTGTTCGGAGGTTATGACAAATACAGAACTTTCTACGCCCTACGGCCCCTAATGGCCATGCCACTCGGGATCCACAAAGCGATTGGAAAGTTCGCCGGATTGGTGCTCGACGAGCATCGAGCTCAAAAGATCGTCCGGATTCTCAGTGCGGATCTGATCGACGCCGGACGCACATACGACGAAGTGGTCGTCGAATCTCTGAGGCGGAGGATTCTGTCCCGGGATGTGAGATCCTGGCCGGTCGTCCCTCCTCGACTGTGGAGTTCGGTAATGGAGCGTAAGAGAGAGGGCGCTCTCGACCCGCAGTGGGTAAAGTCCGTCGGCGAAGGAAACCTCAGTCGATACCTTCTCACGAGCGAAGAGCTGGCATCCCTGGTCGCTGCAGACATTTGCGGATATCTTGCCGACGGGCTTCTGCACAAAGTCGACTCCGCTACCATGGCTCACGGTCTAGAGGCGCGCGTCCCTTATCTCGATCACGAGCTCTTCGAGGAAGTCGGAGGCGTGGCTCTGCTCGAGGGGTCCACGAACCCCGTCACCGGCGCGTTCGCTCGACTTCTAGTTCCCGGCAGGGCCAAAGCTCCGCTGAGGCAGGTAGCGAAATCCCTTTTGCCAAACGATGTCGTATACCGGAGGAAGCAGGGATTTGCCGTTCCTCTTACCGACTGGATCGCGCGGTTCCAGAACAGCGAGGCAGGAAGGGTGCTGGTCGATCCAAAGAGGCTGTCCGAGCAGGGATACTGGAACGTCGAGGAGGTTTCAAAGCTTTTCAGGAAAGCTGCCGCGTCGTCATCCGGTCGCAACAGCGCCTCCCGTCATCTGTCCCGAGCGGTCTGGCTGCTCCTGGCGTACCAGATGTGGTTGGATTCGATACCTCGATCGGGCCGGCAGGAACGGTAGGAAGGTGAAACTTGTACCGAATTCTCGCTTACCATCGCATCTCTAACGACGAGAGCTCTCCGCTTTGCGTCTCTCCACGTAGCTTTCGCAGGCAAATCCACAACCTCGACAGATGGGGATTCACGATCGTCAGCCTCCGGGAACTCGAAGCGCTCCGAGCGCGCAAGATCAAGGGCCGCATCGTGGCAATTACGTTCGACGACGGCTACGAAGACAACTTCACTGTGGCCTACCCGATACTCGCGGAAGCGGAGGCGTCCGCCACGTTTTTCGTTCCTTCTGCGTTGGTCGGCAAACCCGGCCGCATGAGCGAAGAGCAGCTAGCCGAACTTTCCGCCGCCGGGTTCGAAATCGGCTCGCATTCACGGACTCACAGGGAGTTGCCGTCGCTGTCCGACGATGAATTACACGAGGAGATTTACGGTTCCAAAAAAGAACTGGAGGCTGCACTCGGAGTAACCGTCGAAAGCTTTGCCTACCCGAGAGGTCTTTTCGACTTCCGGTGTCAATCCATCGTCGAATCGGCCGGATATCTAAGAGCGGTGGTCACCCCGCGTAAAGCGGGCCACCGCCCCGGCCCTTTTTCGCTGGAGCGAGTGGGCATATACCGTCATACCGGATCGACCGCATTCGCTCTCAAACTCCTGGGGGTGTACAGCGAGATCAAACGATACGGATGGACAAACCGCTGATTCTGCACGTTATCACCGACACCGGAGTAGGGGGCGCCGAAGCGCGCCTGGCGCTGTTTCTCGAGCACAGAAACAGGGAGCGGGCGGACCACGAAGTCGTCACCCTCAAGTCTCCCGGAAAGCTCGCGTCCAGAATTTCCGAGACCGGCGTTAGGGTTTCATCGCTCGAGATGCACTCCGCGGTGGATTTCGCCTCGGCCGCGCGCCGATTTGCGCAAATCGTCGAGGAACGACGCCCTTCTGTCGTTCAAAGCTATCTGTTCCATGCGAACACGCTCGCGCGGCCTATCGCACGGCTGAGATCGGTACCACTCGTCGTATCCGGCTATGCCAGCACGGACCCCCGGATGTCGCCCGGAAGAAGAGTGGCCGACGTCGTCACCGCGCGTTTCGCTCACTTGCACTTCGCGAATTCCCGCGCTGTAGCCGAAGCTGTAATGCGCCGCATCGGCGTCTCGCAAAAGAAGATGCGAGTCGTCTATCCCGGGCGGCCGGATCCTCTCGCCGGCGCCGATATAGAAAAGGTCGTGGAAAAGCGCCGCCTCCGAACGCCGCCGCTGGTCCTCGCCGTTGGACGTCTGCACGAAGCGAAAGGGCATCGCGTACTCATCGAGGCTCTTCAGGGAGTGCGAGGAGACTGGGAGGCGGTGATCGTCGGGGACGGACCTTTGCGTAGCCCGCTGGAAAAACTAGCTTCCGAGTTGGGTGTAGCGGACCGCGTGAGATTCGTCGGGGAGATCGAAGACCCGAGTCCTTTTTACTCGGAAGCCTCCCTATTCGCGCTCCCCTCGCTCTGGGAGGGGATGCCCGGGGCATTGATCGAAGCCATGCTGTGGCGTCTGCCGGTCGTAGCCTCTTCGGTAGGCGGAGTACCCGAAGCGATTCGTCACCGGGAAAGCGGCCTATTGTTCAGTCCCGAAGACGTCGATACTCTTGCGACTCTAATCGAGTACCTACTCGAGGACAGGGAGTATGCAGAAAGACTAGCCGGCTGCGCCAGAGATCGCGCCCTCGAGGCTTTCCGCATCGAGACCATGGTCGAGAACTGGGAGTCGATGTACCTCGATGCGCTGAAAGAGAAAGGCTGACGGATGCATCGGTTACGCTTCTGCAACAGCCCCGGAATGGAATCGCCGTTTCGCCCGGATACCGTGGAGGTCTGAAAGAGTGAGCCTCGATGGACTGACGCTGTTGATCACAGGTGGTACCGGATCGTTCGGTCGCCGCTTTATCGCCCATGTCCTTCGTGAGTATCAGGTCGAAGCCATTCGCGTCTTCTCTAGAGATGAGTTGAAGCAGTGGAATCTGCAACAGGAGTATCCCAACGAAGAGCGTCTCAGGTACTTGATCGGAGACGTCCGTGATCTCGACAGGTTGCGGAGAGCATTCAGAGGTGTGGACGTAGTCGTGCATGCCGCCGCGCTCAAGCAAGTGCCGGTGTGCGAATACAACCCTTTCGAAGCCGTCCAGACCAACGTCATCGGATCCGAAAACGTCATTAGGGCTGCGCTGGACACCGGGGTTTCCAAGGTGCTGGCTATCTCGTCGGACAAAGCCGTGGCGCCGGTGAACCTCTACGGTGCGACGAAACTCTGCGCCGAAAAGCTGTTCTCTCGCTCCAATGCCTACTCCGGGGACCTCCCCACTCGCTTTGCATGCGCCAGGTACGGCAACGTCGCCGGGAGTTCGGGTTCGGTCATCCCGCTTTTCAAGCGCCAGGCAGAGCAAGGCTCTATAACGATCACCGATCCCAGAGCGACCCGTTTTTTGATCACGCTCGACCAGGCCGTCCGTTTCGTAATCTCGTGCATAGACGAGTTGCGAGGAGGCGAAGTGGTAATTCCCAAGCTTCCTTCAGCCTCCATAACCGACATCGCAGAAGCCGTAGCTCCCGGCGTTCCTCGAGTAGTTGTCGGGCTGAGACCCGGAGAAAAGCTCCACGAATGGCTCATCACCTCAGAGGAGGCCAGGCATACGCTCGAATTGGAAGACCGTTATCTGATAGTTCCCGAAGAGCCCACCTGGCAGCCTGCGGCGCCGTGGCCTGAAGGAAAACCCGTTCCCGAAGGGTTCGTCTATTCCTCCGACTCGAACGCTCAACGGCTGAGTGTCGAGGAGATAAGGGCTCTAGCCCAATCGATTTGAACGGCGCCGGATGACTCGCCCACCAATTCCGTACAGTCGTCAGCAAATCGGTGAAGACGACATTGCCGCCGTCTCCGAAGTACTGTCACGAGATCTCATAACTCAAGGCCCCGAAATCGAGGCCTTCGAAGAAGAACTGGCGCGACACTGCGGAGCGTCCTACGCGGTTTGCTTCAACTCCGGCACCACGGCGTTGTGGGCTGCCGTGTCGGCCCTGGGGATCGAAGCCGGCGCAGAAGGTATAGTTCCGGCGATCACTTTCGCCGCTACGGCTACCGCATTGATTCACGCCGGGCTGCGTCCTGTGATCGTCGACGTCGACCCGGATACCGGGAACATCGACCCTGCTGCCCTCGAAGCGGCGGTCACCGAAAAAACCCGAGTCGTCATGGCGGTCCATTACGGAGGCCTCCCTGCGCCGATGAGCGAGATAGTTCGAGTCGCCAAGCGCTATGACCTGGCGGTGATCGAAGATGCCGCACATGCTCTGGGTGCGATCGATAAAGGTGTGCCGGTAGGGTCCTGTTCCAATTCGAACGCGGCCGTCTTCAGCTTCCACCCTGTAAAAGCCATTACTACAGGCGAAGGCGGTGCACTGCTGACCAACGACGCTTCACTAGCCGAAAATGCTCGCAGATTCAGGCATCACGGCATAGTTCGGCGACCGGGAGGAGGACCCTGGTACTACGACGTCGCGGCTTTAGGGATCAACGGGCGCATAACGGATTTTCAGTGCGCACTAGGGCGCTCGCAACTGCGAAAGCTGGAACGACACATAAAAGAGCGAAACGAGATCGCGGGCTTCTACGATGTGCGTCTATCGAGCATCGAAGGAATTCAGCCTGCGGCCAAAGCTCCGGCAGGATCGCGCCACGCATACCACTTGTATCCTGCCAGAACCACCGATCCAAAAGACCGACCGCGCCTGTTCGAAGCGCTGATGCAGGCCGGAATACAGCCTCAGGTGCATTACGTTCCGCTGCACTATCACAGTCTCTTCGAGTCGATGGGGGCCCCTCCGCGAGGAGCGCTGCCGGCAGCCGAGAGTTTCTACGAAAGAGAAATTTCGCTTCCCGTATATCCGGGGTTATCCGTAGCCGACCGCGAAGCCGTAGTAGCCGCGGTCGATGGGTTTTTCAGAAAGGCCGCAGGATAATTCGGACGTCTCAGGTAATAGCACCCAGTTGGCGAAGTTCGTCGGTGTACTTTCCCGCAAAATAGTCGAAAAGGCGGGAAACCTCCCAACGCAGATCCACTTCCGGATTCAGCGCCTTGACCGCCTCTCCCAGATAAATGAGGTTCTTCAAAAACAACAGAAGATCTTTGGGAACCCTGGCCCCGTGGGAAGCAAAGACTCTGATCACCCCAGCCATCCCGTCGGCGAAATCGGACAAACTCACAGACTCCCGACCACGGCGTCGCTCCTCGAATGCGGTTTCGATTTCTTCGAGCAAATCTTTACGACTGACACCGTTCGGAAACGTGTCGAAGGCTATGAACGCATCGATGATCTTTTCTGTGTCCTCCTTGGCCACAGCCAGCATCAGGTCGATGAGGGATCTGCGCCTCGAATCGTCCATGCGGGCGACTATCCCGTAATCCATTAGGCCGAACTTTCCGTTATCCAGAAGGAAGACGTTCCCGGAATGCAGGTCGCCGTGGAAAGTCCCCGCTATTGCAGCGCCTTCCAGAACCGTCCGCATAGCGACGTGCAGAAGATAAGGCGTGTCGAACTTCGATCGCTCCAGAGGAGTGAGTTCGCTGTAGCGGCGTCCGTAGAGCCGCTCCATCACGAGTATCCTGCGACCGACCAAGCCAGGGATCGGGTGGGGGACGACGATGTCTTCCGCCCCGAGCGCCTCGAGACCCGTAGCAATGTCGACCATATTGTCCGCTTCGAGTCGGAGATCTAGTTCTTCGAGAACCGTCTCGGCGAACAGGGAAAGGACACCGAGGAAGTTCGCCTGCTCGAGTTCGGGAAAGAGCTTGTTCAAAACGAGGATCACCCGCGACAGCACCCGGACGTCGGCCGCGATGATCTCTTCGATCCCGGGCCGGAGTACCTTCACTACCACGTCGCGGCCGTCTTTGAGTTTTGCCGCGTGCACCTGAGCGACCGACGCCGCCGCCAGTGGCGCCTCATCGAGAGAATCGAAAAGGTCGTCGGGATCCCGGGACAGCTCTTCTTCGATGATCTCTGGAATGCGGTTCGTATCGAAGGGAGGCACTTCGTCTCTGCAAGGCATGAACGCATCTACGACTCCGTCGGGCAGCACTCCTCGAGCGGATGCTATGACCTGGCCGAGCTTTACGAATGTGGGCCCGAGACGAACGAACGCCTCCCTCGCCTGACATGCGATGTACTCGGCCGAGTCACCGTCGTCGGGTGGCTCGAGGCCTAATGCCGAAAGCGCCCGGCGCGGCGCCAGATCGGTTGCCGCTACGGTCGCCAACGCCCGGCCGGCCTCGAAGCCGATTTTTGCCAGTCGCTTTGCATCTCCGATAGCCGGCAAGTCTCGCAGGAGCCGGCGCGCTCGCCGTTTCAATTGCGGCCTCAGGGGCTCGGCGTATTCTCTCCAGGAGATTGCGGAATCGAAGAGTTTCTCGTCGGCCAGAATCCACCTGGAGCCTGCCAGGCGCTGCTCGAAAGAGGGGAACGTCCTCGGTACCGCAACAGACCCCGAAGTCATAGAACTTCCTCCCTGCTCGGATGGACAAATATATCGCGATATATCGCGATAGTCAACCCTCGATCGCGTTATGCTTCGCCGGTCGAGTCTCCAGATCCGGCCGATTTGTCGTCCGGGGAAGAATTGCGCGCCGAGAGCTCCTCCAGCTCCTCGATTGCTTCCATGACATCGAGACGGGCTCTTTCGAGGGCCCTTCTGATGTGTCGCAAGGCTTGAGAATCGAGATTCAGGTGACGGGCGCGCCGTGACACCGAACGAGAGAAGTCGGCAAGGTCTTCTTCGAGTTCGGCTACCAGCGCCCTCGAGCGACGGCGTTCGGATGGGGTCAATTGGCGATGCTCTACCCTTTTTACCGCTTCTCGTACCCGCCTCCGCTTGTGTGCGAGCACGCCCCGGCCCGCCTTTGTGAGGTAGTAAACCCGTCGTCCCTCGTCTTCTTCCGCCTTTATGTAGCCTGCTTCTTCGAGCGCGGCCAGATTCGGATAGAGCATCCCGGGGCTCGGTCGGTATGCGCCTCCGGTCTTGTACTCGATGTCTTTCAAAAGCTGATAGCCGTGGCGGGCGCCCTCGGAGAGCAGATACAGCAAGAACAACCGCAAATCTCCTTTTTGCAGCGAGGCGCCTGCGGCCGCTTCGTCGCCTACGGCATCGCCATCCGCTCTGGACTTGCCCACTTGTTCTCCTGACCTCTTACTAGATATTACGCCTGCGGACGCGTTTCATCCGTTGTCGAAAAGGCAGGATAATTTTGGTCGAGACGATCGCGCCGAGACGGAGATGACACCACATGCCAACTTCTAGACGATCGCCCGAGAGCCCGACGGCTCAGTTGCTCGAACGAGCCCTCTCCGTAACGCCCCATGGATCCCAGACCCTCTCGAAGTCGTATCGCATGCAGGCTCATGGATCGCCTGCGGTTCCGCTGTTCGTAGAGAGCGCCGAGGGGCCGTGGGTGACCGATGTGGAGGGACGACGGTTCCTCGACTATCCGATGTCGTTGGGTCCGATCGTCCTCGGACACAACCACCCCAAGGTAAACGACGCGATCCAGGAGCAATTATCGAAAGGCATCCTCTTCAGTCTTCCTTCGCCACTCGAAGTCGAGGTCGCAGAAGCGCTGACGAGAACGGTTCCCTCTGCAGAGTCGGTCAAATTCCTCAAGACGGGTTCAGAGGCTTGCTCGGCCGCCGTCCGCATCGCTAGAGCCTGGACCGGAAGAGATGCAGTGGCAGTGGGAGGCTTTCATGGATGGCACGACTTCTACGCCGGTGTCACCTCGAGGTCGGCAGGAGTGCCGCAAGCGATTCGGAACCTGACTTTTCCGTTCAGATTCAACGACATCGACTCGCTTCGAGAGCTCCTCGACCGCCACGGGAGCGAAATAGCCGCCGTCATGTTGGAGCCGGCAACCGAAACGCCCCCGGCGCCGGGGTATCTGGAAGCTGTGGCCGAAGCGACCAGATCCAACGGATCGCTCCTCGTCTTCGATGAAGTAATAACCGGCTTCCGCTGGTCTGAAGGAGGGGCTCAGCAACGCTATGGAGTCTTTCCCGACCTCACCGTGCTGGGCAAGGCACTCGGAAACGGCATGCCGATCGCTGCAGTCTGCGGTAGCCGGGACCTAATGAGTCGCTGCGAGGATCTGTTCATCTCGGGTACCTACGGGGGGGAATGTCTCTCCCTTGCGGCGGCGCGAGCCGTGCTGCGGGTACTGGAAGACGAAGAGGTCGTCGACTATATCTGGGATCAGGGCGCCAGACTGGCAGAAGGCATAGGTCGGGCGATCGGCGAAAGACGCCTAGACGGCGCGATCGTTTGCACCGGGGCGCCACCCCGCGTTGTCGTGAAGTTTCCCCTCGATAGAGCAACCGATCGATCGGAGAGTGCACAAGTCCGGTCGCAGACCGGTGAAAACGCAGTCCTCAAGAGCGTGTTCCAGCAAGAGATGGCCAAGAGAGAGATCTTGTTCAACGGCTCGTTTTTCGTCTCGTACGCTCACACCGACGCCGACATCGATCTCACGATCTCAGCAGTGGAAGAATCTCTCGAAGTAATCGGTGAGGCCATAGAATCGGGTGAGCCCGAGCGATTCCTGGAGGGGCCTCCCCTGGCGCCGGTCTTTTAGCCGGACGGCGAGCCGTCCGTCATCTAGCGCTCGGTCCTCAGATTCCTCCTTCCGGTTCTCTTTCTTTGATTTCCTCAGGCCGTCTCAGGGGGCCTTTCGACGGCTCACCGTAGGTCCAGTCCGGGAAGTGCAGCTCGGGCGGAGTCCAAACCCACTTGATAGCACCCGGAATCAACAACAAAATCGCCGCTCCGACACCTGCAGCCGCCATCGGCGCCGAAGACGGGCGGAGAATTCCTAAAGACGACAGCCCCCGTCCGAAGCCGATCAGAAAATCCGCACAATGGAGAAGCGAGCTCGCTAAACCGGCAGTCCAGCCCAAGCGAACCCATGCGCTCGCTTGGCTCGACCGAAGCGCGGCGGCCATCAGAACGAGTCGAATGAGATTGGCGCCGACGAGGAAGACGAGCCACGGCTTGTTGCCGGAATCGACAATGAATAGGCCCGCGTTTGCGCCGGCTTGGCTCTCTTCGATCTCGACGAAGAAAGCGACATACAGTGCAATCGAGCCCAGCACCACGTAGGCGCCCGAGAAGAGAAGCCATATCCATAGCGCAACCGCTAAAGACTGGGGCCTCGGAAGATAGAGCCTGTAAGCCGGCTCCTCCTTGGAGGCGGCCGGCGGCCGACTCATAGGGGGGAGGCGAATCGGCGTAGCCGCGGCAGCCGCCTCTAAGTCCGCCTGATGTTTGTCAGAGTCGCCCATCGCCGTCTCCAAGAGTCTCCAAGTGATGATCGGGTCGGCGTTGCAACTGCAAGTAGCCGGTAGTTTTATTTTCGATCGATTCGACAAAACAACGCTGCAAAAGTGAGCGATATCGCGATATCTAGAAGGTAGGCGAGTCGAGCCGATATCCGAGTCGGAGAGTTCCGGACAATCATAGGAAGCAATCCAATACGACCTTTGCGGCTAAGACGTATCCTGATCGAGGGCCCACCGGCGGACGGAAACGATGAGAGAGAGCTTCGAGATAGCAGGTAGAAAAATCGGGGCCGGATCGCCTTGCTATGTCATAGCCGAGGCAGGCGCCAACCACGATAGAAAGCTGAACCAGGCGAAAGAGTTGATAGAAGTAGCGCACTCAGCGGGCGCGGATGCCGTCAAGTTCCAGACTTATACGGGCGCCGCTCTTTACTCTAAGTTCACGCCGCCTTTTGAATATCTCAAGGACGTAACCGACGAATCACCCGCAGAGCTTCTCGACCGAATAGCTCTACCAAGGGAATGGCAACGAGAACTGAAGGAATACGCGGATTCTCTCGGTATCACCTGGTTCTCTTCCCCGTTCGATCCGGATGCCGTCGAATCCTTAGAAGCGATCGGCGTTCCCGCTTACAAAATCGCTTCCTTCGAAATCGTCGACCTGGAACTGATTCGGCGGTGTGCCGCAACGGGGAAGCCGGTGATCATCTCCACCGGTATGGCCACACTGGGCGAGATCGAAGACGCCCTCGCTGCTTGCGAGGCAGAAGGCAACGACTGTGTCGCTCTTCTTCACTGCGTGTCCTCTTATCCGGCTTCGCCGGAGTCGGCGAACCTCAGGGCGATAGAGACGCTCAAGCGAGCTTTCGGCGTTCCGACCGGGTTCTCCGATCACACGCTCGGCATAGCCGTGTCGACTGCAGCAGCCGCCCTCGGAGCGGATCTGATCGAAAAACACTTCACTCTGAGCCGAAAGCTTAAGGGGCCCGATCATCCGTTCGCACTCGAGCCTGAAGAACTCCGGTCGATGGTCACAGCAATTCGGGATGTACAAAAGGCGCTCGGCGACGGACGAAAGACCGGGCCGACAGCGGAAGAGCAAGGCGAGATGTACGAGATGGCGCGCCGAAGTATCGTAGCGGCAACCGCCATACCCGAAGGCACCGTAATCACCAAGGAGATGCTCGCGATCAAACGTCCCGGCTACGGAATAAAGCCGAAGTACATCGACTGGGTAGTCGGCCGCGTCGCCAGGAAAAACATCGAAGAGGATGAGGTGATAACCGAGGAGATGATCTGATGTCGGTAGCCATCCGCGCTCGTAAATAGACCTACATCGAGAATTGGTTGCCGGTCTTCGACAGACTGCTTCTTAGATGAGTTCGGAAATTTCCATCAGGCGTGCACTACGCGAGGACCTTGAATTCCTCTTCGAGATGCGAAACGACGTCGCCGTAGTAGAAGCGTCGGCAACCGGCAAAGGCGTCGACCGGCACATCCATGTTCTCTGGTTCGACCAGAAACTACAAGAAAATGCGATGCTTTTCGTCGCCGAGGCTAGAGGAAACAGGATCGGGTACATTCGCTTCGATCCCATCGACGGGCGGCCCGGCGATTTCGAGGTAGCGGTAGGTCTTGTCGAGAGGTACAGACACAAAGGATTCGGACGCGCTCTCATCTCTCTCGGCTCGGAAATAGCCGAGGCGTTGGGGGCTCGCTCCTTGACGGCTCTGATACGACCGGAAAATACGGCATCCAGAAAAGCTTTCGAGGCCGCGTCCTACGAACTCGACTCCGCCACGCCGCTCATCGCAAGCAAGGCGGGCGTGGCTTTGGTGCGCTATGTGCGAAGGAGATCCTCGGCCGAGGTCTTCGGTCCCGAGCCGAATCTGGTGGGAAGGTGCCGGGATGTGGCAGAAGGTCTAACTGCCAATCATGCGCCCCATCGATTCCGATTTTTGCTCGTCGCGGATGCCGGAGTCGCTGCGGGACTCGGTCACTTGCGTCGAATGCAGGCTTTGGGAGACGCGCTTTTGGCGTTCGGTTTCACCTATGCGATTGCGGTTCTGCCGGACGCCGGCGGCGCCGCGACACGGTCGGAGAGACGACCGCCTCCTAAAGACTACTCATCCGCCGAATCCATAGTAGGTCGCAGGGTCCTCGATTTAGAGAGAATCCGGTCTTGCCGGAACGCATTCGATATCTGCGTACTCGACTCATACCGTGCATCCCCTGATGACGCTGCCCTTCTCGATCCGGTGCTGGCGATGGCCGACGGAGCGCCACCGCCGATCGGAGCGCCGATCATTCTGGATCCGTCTCCCGGCGCCGAGGAGGAAATGTATCTCGAAGAAGCGGAAGTCGTCTTAGCCGGAGAGAAGTTCGCTCTCTTGACCTTCCCTTTCTGGAACCTGGATCCGCCAAAGCCGCACTATCCACCGAGAAATGTCTTTATCAGCCTTGGCGCAGCCGGTGACCCCGCATTCGTCGACGCTGTAGCGTCGGCGGTGACCGATGTGATGCCGGGAGTGACGTTGAATCTCCCATCGCCCGACACATTGCCTCCCGAATACTTCCGCATGCTTTGCTCGGCCGATGTCGTAATCACCGCCGGCGGGGTGACTTCTCTCGAGGCCGCCCGCGCGGGACGGCCTATGGTAGGTGTCGTGCTGGCCGACAATCAGCGAGAAAACATAGAAGGGCTCTCCCGCAAAGGAGCGTTGCTGTCGGCTTCCGCGGATCCGGACGCTATCGCGAAGGCGGTCCGAGAGGTTGCAGAGAACGAGGCGCTTTTTCGAAGACTATCCGCCTGCGGTCCCAGAGTTATCGACGGCATCGGCGCCTGCCGGACTGCCGCAGCGTTGATCTCATACCTGAGGGATTCGCGAACTAACTCGAAAGCTGTGACTCCATGAGAGTAGGCGTCATCGGATGCGGATCGGCCGGCCGCCGCCATGCCCGAAACCTCGTCTCTTTAGGATTCGGTCTGGTTCTCTTCGACGCCGACCGTCCAAAAGCCGTCCGCTTCGGCAAAGAAATCGGAGAGGTGAAGGGGCGCGTCCATGTCGCCGGCAGCTTAGCCGAGGTGCTAGAAGCCGGAGTCGATGCCTGTGTAGTCGCGTCTCCGACCGGTTACCACGAAGAGCATGCATGTGCTGCGCTCGGTCGGGGGATTCCCACCCTGATCGAAAAACCGTTGGCCGTTACCTCAGAGCAAGGCCGTCGTATTGTCGAGGCGGCATCGAAGACGGAAGCCCCCACGATGGTGGGATACAACCTAAGGTTCTTAGAAGAAATCGACGCCGCAAAGCGCAGCCTCGATACAGGCGAGATCGGAAGAGCTCTGGCCGCGTCGTTCTGGTTCGGTTTCGATTTAAAGCTGTGGAGGCCCGGTGTCGACTACCGGCGGACCTACTCCGCCGATAAGCGACTCGGCGGGGGCGTACTCCTCGAAGCTTCCCATGAGATCGACCTCGCTTACTGGTTTTTCGGGGCGGTGGATGCGGTTTTCGGATCGGTACGACGATCGGGTGAACTCGCCCTGGATTGCGAAGATCTCGCAGCCGCCATCTTGGAAATGAAATCGGGCGCGGTCGTCTCGCTCTTTCTGGAAATGCTTTCTCCTCGCTACAGAAGAGGATTCGAAATTGTAGGGACCCGGGGTGTTATTTCCAGGCGCTGGTCGTCTCCCAAAGATTTCGCAGAGTCGTATCGGAACGAAGTGGAGTACTTTTTTCGATGTCTTCAAACCGGTGAGCGGCCTGAGCCCGATGCGTCGGACGGTTTATACGTTCTTTCGATCGCCGAAGCGATCGCCTCGGCATCGCAGAATCGGCACCCGGCGCCCGTGCCTCTCACCGTCGAAGATACCTAAGGCGATACCGGATGCCGGTAGAACACCTGTCGCTCCGAGACGCCCTTTCCGAACCTTCGCCACCCCCCGATCTCAGGCCCGCGGTGGCAATCCAAGCGCGGATGGGGTCCACGAGATTTCCCGGAAAAGTCATGGCGCCGCTAGCCGGTCGAAAAGTGATCGACTGGGTATTCGAGAGAGCCGCGGCCGCTTCCACAATATCGCTGGCCGTCGTGCTCACCTCTACTGCAGCCCGAGATGACGTCATTGCAGAGTGGGCCCGCGCCCGAGGGGCCGAGTGCATAAGGGGGGACGAAGAGGATGTCCTCTCCCGTTACCTGTATTTCTCCAGAACTTATCGGCCGGCGGCAGTGGTGCGTATCACCGCTGACTGTCCGCTCGTGGACCCTGAAATTATCGATGCGATGGTCAAAGGTTGGTGGCGCCGAGGCGATCCGGCGGAGTATTGCTCGAATATTTTGCACCGCACGTTTCCCGACGGACTCGACGCCGAAGTCATCTCTTCCGACACTCTCGAGAGACTCGACGCGGTGGCGGCAGGACCACACCGGGAGCACGTGACCTCCTACATCGCCACACATCCGGAAGAATTCGACTGTGTCTCGATCGAAGCAGACGTGGACTGCTCTCAGGCGCGAATAACGCTCGACACCCCCGGCGATCTCGAAGCTATTTCCCGATTGATCGAGGACGAAGTACCACCGCTGGAAGGACCGAGATGGTTCTGGCTTTTTCAGCGCTTCGATTGCAAAAAGATCTAAAAGACCCGAGCGAGCGATGTCAGAGAACGAGATCGCCGAACCTATAACAAAGCGCCTGGTGCGAAATACTTTCTGGAATCAGGCAGCCCAGGGATTCCGGATGGTCTCCGCCCTGGTGCTTCTTCCGTTCATCGTCAATCGCATAGGAGAAGCTGAAGCCGGGATTTACTTCCTGGCGGTTTCATTTACCGGGTACTTCGGCATCCTGGACGCCTCATTTTCCCCTGCGCTCATAAAGATGATCGCTGAGTACGGCGCCAAGGGAGACCCTGAAGCCGTCGGAGCAGCTTTCAGGGCGACGTTTCGGGCTTATGCTATGACCGGTCTTCTGGCTGCGGCAGGTTTGTGGGCTGCTTCCTCCTGGGGACTCGCCTTCTTCGGCATCCCTCCGCACCTTTCAGACGTAGCCCGTTCCACACTGCGAATCGCTGCGCTGGCCTCGATCCTTACCTGGCCGCTTCTGACCTACGACCACGCGCTCAGGGGATTCCAGAGATACGACCTGGTGAGCGCGGTATCTCTCGGGGTGTCTCTTGCATCTTTCCTGGCTCAGATTGTGGCAGTATCCGCCGGCATGGGGGCCGTGGGGTTGATGACGGTAACCACCGCGGGGCTGCTCGTCGGCGGCTTGACAAGTAGATCGCTGGCCAGAGCTAAAACTCCGGAGATCAAAACACGAGGCGGCAATCTCCAAGAGGCATGGAAGAAACTGATTGGATTTTCAGGTGTCTTGTTCGCCATCGGTATCGCGGACATAGTCGTCTACCAACTCGACCGGGTGGTCGCAGCGGCTACGACGGGTGTGGTCGCGGTCACTCTCTACGAGTACGCGGCCAGACTTCATAAGGTGCCTCGCGATATTCACTCGATGGTGGTCGCGGCCATAACTCCGGCTGCATCGGAGCTGGAGGCCCGGGGAGAACTCGAGCGCCTGCGTCGCCTCATAGTCGAGGCGTCACGCCTCACAGTCGCCGTCACACTTCCGGTCGCCGCAGGAATTGTCGCCCTGACGCCGGCAATTTCCCGTTCGTGGGCCCCGGCGGCGGCAGCGGCGCCCATCGCGATTTTCGTCTCTTACTGGCTTTTGAACTGCAACACCGGGGTCTTGTCGAACGCACTCGTAGGCACCGGAAAACTGAGACTCATTCTCGTTTACGCCTACTCGGTGGCTGCAGCGAACCTTGTGCTCTCGATACTCCTGGCAAAAAAGTACGGCGTCACAGGGGTCGTAGCCGGAACTACCCTTTCCTACGGACTCGGATTTCCTTTTTTTATGTATTTCGCCCTGAGCGCGACCGGCACGGACATCCGGCGCTACATACGGCGAGTTTTCTGGCCTGCTTATCCGCTTGCAGCGGTACTGACGGCCTGCTTGTACGCGCTGGGAGGTCTCGCAGTCAGAGCCGGCGGGTTTCCCCTCGTGGTGACGCTCGGAGCTTCGGGTGTAGCCGCTTATTACCTGATCTTCGGCGCCGTAGCGATGTCGGGTGACGAGCGAAAAAGGTTACTCGAAGGAATCCCTCCGGCGCGACTTCTCATCGAAAGATTCCGGCCGGCCGTTCCAAAAGAGCCGAGTCCCGAGGGTCGCGATTCTGCCCGGCCACGATGAGCCCGCGTCGCGCCCTCGTCCTTCTCCACGCCGAAAGTCTTATCCACGCCCGCCCCGGAGATCTGGTCGTTACAGACATCGAAGAGGTGCGGCGCGCCGCTTTGGCGCAAGGGGTCGATTGCGTGGACGTACGAGAGGTAATAAGCGGAGACGAAGACTTCATCGACCGAAGCGTGTCGGAATGGCGAGATCGTATAGACACCCTCGAAGAACCCGAAGCAGGAGGCGTGCCGCTGCTCGGCTGTCTCAGGGGAGAGCTCGTTTGGGAAGTCTTGTTTCCGTTCGCTCGCTACGCAACCCTCGCTCAGAAGCTCGCTTCGTCGGTGTCAGAGATCGCGACCGACGCCTCTGTATCCGGCGTCAGGCGAGCAGCGATAGAAGAGGTCCTCGGCGAGGCGAGAGTGGCCTCGCTGCCTCGAATCCCTTGCCCGGACGGCGACGTCGGGCAATTCAAGAAGGATTGGCTTCTTCCCCCGACTCACAAGCCTGTTATCCACGACGCCGCCGCACCGACCGTAAAAAAGCGCCTCAGAGAAGCTGTAGTCGAGGCTCTGCTCCGGGCGAGCAGAACGGCTGCTGCATCCAGACCCCGCACAGACCGCGTGATCGTCTACGGCCACTATCGCACGCTGGGAGGCCTGGGAAGAGAACTCGGAAAGATCTGCAAGCTCATTCTGTGGCCGTGGGCTCTACCTAGGACCAAAGATATAACGGCATTGTCGCTACTCGGCGCTGAAACCATAAACCCTCTTCCTCCCGAAAGGGCGCTTCGCGAGTTGTTTCGCGAAACCGCGCTTTTCGCTGCGGAGACCCCGGTAATCGAGGAGGCAGTCGGCGAACACATTCCCGATCGCTCGTTTCAACTTTGGGACCTTGACGTCACAGCTTCGCTTATCAGGCTGATCGCCGGATCGGTTCAGAAATATGCAGCCAATCTCGCTACCCGGATCGCCGCGGCGAGAGTCGCTATAGATGACAGGCGCGCCGGTTGTGTCGTGATTCCGAACGACACTTCTCTCGATTTTGCCGCGCTCGCGCGAACAGCCAAAAAACGCGGAGTGCCGGTGGTCGTCGTCGCTCACGGTCTCGAAGCGTCGACCGTTCCGGGAGACAAACGGCTCGCTTCCGATGTCCTTTGCTGGAGCCCGCCGATGTCCGAGTATCTGAAGGTCGCCCTGAAGGGTACAGGCGCGGGGGTCTGGATCACGGGTCCACCACACCTTAGCCACCTGTCGCGAAAGCTTCGTCCCAGGCGTAACGCGGTCCTGTTTCTTTCCTATCCGATACGCCACAACACCGCATGGGATTCGTGGATGGACGCCGAACGATACTTGAGATTCGTCGCTGCGGTACTGAACGTCATAGGCGACAAGATCGAGGTGGTGGGAGTCAAGATTCATCCATCCGAGGATCCGGCATACTACAGAGCCGTCGCGCAGCAATCGGGACTCAGAACCCGCATTATCGACAGAGGATGGGTGCACGACAACCTGGCAGATGCAGGGTTGGTCGTAGGACCTATTTCGACAGGGCTCGCCGAGGCATACTATCTCGGGTCCATGCCCGTTTGTGTCAACCTGTCCGGAGGGCCGCTTCCGCCGCCTTGTGACGGATCTACAGAGATACCGATCGTAGAGAGACCGGCGGACCTCGAAGAACTGTTGTCAGAATGGGTAGACGGTCGAATCTGGCCCGAATGGACACCTAAGGACTGGCCAGCTTTCGGCGCCTTCGTCGGCGCGCCCGAAGACGCAGACAAGCGAGGCGCCCGGATAGTGGAGAAACTGATCGGGTGAGTTCGTTCCAAGGCAAATGTCTGGTAACCGGCGCGACCGGATTCATCGGAAGCCACCTGGTGGAACAACTCCTGAGTGGCGGCTGTGAAGTCCGGGCGTTCGCGCATTACAACTCTCGGGGATCCACCGGAAACCTCGAAGAGCTAGATTCAGCGCTGCTCGATGGATTGGAAGTTTATTTCGGGGACATCACCGACTTCGACAGCGTTCGCAAAGCTCTTAGAGGTTGCGAATACGTCTTCCATTTAGCCGCGTTGGTGGCGATTCCGTACTCCTATCTCCACCCTAGAGAATTCTTCGAAACAAATGTCATGGGGACCCTCAACATTGCTCAAGCCTGCATCGAAGAAGGATGTCGTCGGCTGGTGCACACATCGACCAGTGAGGTCTACGGGACGGCACAGTTCACTCCGATCACCGAATCGCACCCCATAAGGTGTCAGTCGCCCTATGCGGCGTCGAAAGCTTCCGCCGACAAAGTGGTCGAATCGTTCCACCTCTCCTTCGAGCTGCCCGTCGTCACGGTAAGACCGTTCAATACCTACGGCCCCCGTCAGTCGCCGAGAGCAGTCGTTCCGACCATCATCGATCAACTAATCGCCGGTGACGAAGTGAGGCTCGGGAACCTCGCTCCCCGGCGAGATCTTACTTATGTGTCCGACACTGTAGCCGGCTTCATCGCCGCCGCCTCGGCAGATGCCGCGATAGGGGAGACCATAAATCTGGGAACGGGTCGGTCGGTCTCGATCGGCGAGCTGGCAGAAATACTCATTAGTAGGCTTCGGCCCGGCGCTCGCCTGATAGAGGATCCCCAGCGAATGCGCCCCGATTCGAGCGAGGTCGGAGAATTGATAGCCTCTTACGAAAAAGCAGAATCGCTTCTGGGATGGAAACCGACCACCTCCCTCGAAGACGGGCTTTCGATCACCGCTGAGTACTTCAAGAAGGCCCCTCGCCATGGGTTTCGGAGAACCCCTTCAAGGTATGCAATCTGAGCGCGCTGACCGGGTTGCCGTAGTGCTCGCAGGAGGTGAAGGACGTCGTCTCCAGCCCTATACGACCGTGTTGCCAAAGCCGCTCATGCCGATCGGCGACAAAGCCATCCTCGAGGTGGTATTGCGCCAGTTAGCGGCTGCGGGATTCAAAGACATCGTCCTTGCCGTCGGTTACCTGGCCGAATTGATTAGAGCCTTCGTAGGGGACGGAGAAAAATTCGGGGTACGAGTTCGTTACTCATTGGAGAAAGCGAAACTGGGTACCGCCGGGCCGCTGGCGCTGATCGACGGGCTGCCCGACAATTTCTTAGTTATGAACGGTGACGTATTGTGCGACCTGGACTACGATGCATTTTTCGAATCTCACCTGCGATCGGGTGCGGCCCTTACCATCGCCGCTTACGAAAAAATTCAGACCATGGACTACGGAGTGTTGGAAGTCGACGAAGGGGACAAAGTCGTCGCCTACGTCGAAAAACCAACCAGAGCGAGCTTGATATCCACCGGTATTTACGCAGTTCGTCGCGATGTCTTGTCCTTGATTCCGAAAGGAAAACCCTTCGACTTTCCGGAACTGGCACTGGCATTGCTCGAGAGCGATAAACCGGTTCGAGCGTTTCCCCTCGTCGGGATATGGCTCGACATCGGTAAGAAGGCCGACTACGAAGACGCTCAAGAGATCTTCTCGTCAGATCCGAGCCGGTTTTTACCGGAGTAGCGGGCATGATCGCACTCGTCACCGGATCCAGCGGATTTGTCGGTCGACACCTCCTCGCCGCCCTCGAAGCTCATGGATTCGAAGTCGTCGGGCTTCGACGCCGGGATCTCGATTTCACCTCGGATCCATCGTCTGTCGAAACCGCGATGCTCGGATATCTCGAATCCGAAAGGCCCGACGTCATATTTCACTTAGCCGGTCCCAAGCCCTATGCCGACCCGGCAGAATTGGAGAAGCTTTGTGTGGGAGGCTGTCGGGCAATGCTCGACGCGATCCGTAAATACGGCGACCGCGTACGCCTCGTAGCGGCCGGTTCGTCGACAGAGTACGGATATTCCACGGATGTCGGGAGACGCCTGTCCGAAGAAGACGAGCCGCGGCCGTCGACACCGTACGGCAAGGCAAAGCTCCGGCAAACCCGTATGGTCGTCGATGCGGGAGGAACGGTCCTCCGGCTGTTCAACTGCATCGGCCCGGGTCAAGAAGACGATGTGGTGGCGGGGCGCATCGTACGCCAGCTTGCCAACGACGCCAAAAGGCTCCAGCTTCGGGAGACCTCGTCCAGGCGAGACTTTCTCGATGTCAGAGACGCCGTCGCTGCCTTTTTGATGGCTGCCACTTCTCTACCTTCGGGGATCTACAACGTATGCTCGGGCGTAGCTATAGGCATCGACGAGCTGGCCGAGAAAGCCTTCGAGGCTGCAGGCATATCCCCCATTCCGATCGACCTGGAGGCGCCCGACTCGAAAAGTTCCTATCAATGCGGAGACCCGGCGAAAATGGAATCTTTTGGATGGTCGAGAAAATACGACCTGGTCGATTCCCTCCGGGATGCCATTGCATTCGAACGCAAAAGACTCGAGAGCGCCGAATACCAGCGACATCGGTGATTGTGCGCACAAAGGCACAATAGCGGTGGATCGGATCGATACCCTTTGTTAGGATTGCGACGCTTCTACACCATGCCCCTGCCCCATCCGGGCGAGCCTTGATCCGTGCGCGACCGCGGTCGCGTACGCCGGAGATCCGGAAAGGAGGTTCGGCTGTGATGTGGCCACCTGTACCGACAGGCGTCCCGAGGAGCACAATTGCGGCAATACGAAATATTACTCATGTTTCCGGGCACTCTAGGGCCCAACGACGTCGACCGGATTACAAAGAAAATCTTCGACGCCGCTTCATCCCACGGCGTCCGGCTCGAATCTATAGACCGGTGGCCGAAGCGTCGCTTCGCCTACGAGGTCAAGCACCACACCGAGGGATACTATTGCGACGCCATCTTCAGTGCTTCGCCGGAGGGGCTGACAGAACTCGATCGGCTTTGCCGGCTCGAAGACGCGGTATTGCGCCACAAAGTTACCTCCCGAAAAGAAAAACGAGCAGCAGAACAAAACGGGGCCGGATCGCCTCGGGAGACAGCGAATTCGTAAAGCGCGACAATCTTACGCGCACCGGCTTCGCAGGATTCGAGAGGTAGAGAAATGGCAAGCAATAACACCGTCCTAATAGTAGGTAACCTTACCGACGACCCCAACATGCGAATCACACCGCAGGGTCAAACGGTCACCAGGTTTTCCGTCGCCGTAAACAGGAGGTGGCAAGACCGTACGACCGGCGAGTGGAAGGAAGAGACGAGCTACATTCCTTGCACCGTTTGGAGGGACCAGGGAGAGAACGTCGCGCAGTCCTTCAAAAAAGGGATGCGCGTGATCGTGAGCGGCAGGCTGCAGCAACGGAGTTGGGAAACCCCCGAAGGAGATCAGCGTTCGATAGTGGAGATTCTGGTAGACGAATGCGGGCCCAGTCTTCGATGGGCGACCGCTGAGGTCAGCAAGACCTCCAGGTACGGGGAAGGAGCGGCGCCTGAGCCCGAGGCCGACATGGCAGGAATGCCGCCGGACATCTCCCAGCCGGACAATTTCGAGCCACCACAGGAGTGACAGAAATTGGCTAGAAAAGTTGACAAGAAAAAGAAAAAAAGGCGCGCCGGCGCAGAAAACCTATCGCCATCCAGGCGCAAGAAGCGTCCGTGCCTTATCTGCAAAGATCAAATCGACAACATCGATTACAAAGACGTAGCGCTCTTGCGGAGGTTTATCTCCGAGCGCGGAAAGATAAGGGCGCGCAGAGTTACCGGGTGCTGCGCCAAACACCAGCATGAAATAGCAGTCGCCATCAAGAATGCTCGCGAGATGGCTTTGCTTCCGTACATGACCAAGTAGGCGAAGTGAAAGTAGTTCTGACCCAGGACATCGCAAATCTCGGCTCTAAGGGCGCCGTGATCTCGGTTGCCGACGGTTATGCCCGAAACTTTTTGATACCGCGCGGTCTGGCTCTTCGGGCCTCGAAGGGCGTGGTAAAACAGGCCGAAGACATGAGAAGAGCCAGAGCGGCCGCGGAGGCCAGAGCGAGGGCTCATGCCGAAGAGATTAAGTCTGCGCTCGAGGGCTCTTCAGTCTCGGTCGTAGCTAAAGTCGGAAAAGAGGGAAAGCTTTTCGGTTCGGTAACGGCCGCCGACATAGCGTCGGCTCTCGAAACTCAGAAAGAAATCAGGATCGATCGCAAACAAATCGAGTTGAAGGAGCCTATACGGCAGACAGGCGATTACGAAGTCGAGGTAAGGCTCCACCCCGAGGTCGTTTGCAAAATCTCGGTCTCTGTAACCGGCGGATAGGGTTATAGCTACGGCTGGGAAGACCTGCTCCAGAAAGCGAAAGCAGGGTAGCCGACTACCGAGTCTCTGGGACCGGCCGTGTCACCCGAATTTCGCAAATCCAGAAGTTGCGGATGCATCCCCTGACGGCGGGCAGCCCAGAGCAGCCCTCGTATGCAGTTTCGGCCGCAAGCCTGTTCGTATCCGATGTCTTCGTAGCGAAGATTTAAAATTGCTTGCGCCGTGACCGAGTCCACCGCCACGGCCGAGTCGTAGTCCAGGTAGTGACTTAGATCGGAGCTGATCACCACCAAACGCTTAGGGTCCTCCATCAAAAGCTCCACGGCTGCGCCCACCCTGTCCGGGGATGCTTCGCCCACGGCAATTGCTGCAACCTCGACCTCGCCTAAAACCGCCTTTATGAATGGCAGGTGGACCTCGATACTGTGTTCGGCCGCGTGTGCCTCGTCGACGAACTCCGCGAGGTCTGCCCTTCTCAAGCTCTCCGCTGCTTCGGAGTCGGCGGGCAGCGAAAACCCCGGCATCTCGTACTCTGCAGCGGAGCTGAGGGCGAGTCCCCGGACCGGCACGCGATGCGATGGGCCTAAAATCGCCACTTTGCCTACATTACCCGCAGCAGCCCCGACGTAAACGTAGGCTGAAGCGGCCACAGGTCCCGAATAAACGTATCCGGCATGCGGAGCGATGATCGCCCTCAGAACCCTGCCATTCCCGGATGCGCCGGCGAGATCTTCTTTCTTTCTGGACCCGGCTTCTTCTAACATGCTGCGCACCATGCCCTGCAATTCGCCGGGGTCCGACGGATAGAAGAGACCCGCGACGGCCGGCAGCCTTCGACCTCGAAGCGTACTCATCGCCTGATAGCGCCGAAGACGACCGGAAAGCGACGACCGAACATAAGATTTAGGGGTGTCATCTCAGCTCACCGCAGTCGAATAAACAAACGGGTACGCGTTGTTCTAAATCGTGACCGTTCGACACTTCGACACTTCGAGCAACTATGCAAACGACTTTAGAAAAAGGGCCTGTTGTTCCTACCAAATATTGGCATGCGCTGGACGACGGCAGGATTCAGTGCGATCTCTGCCCGAGGGCGTGCAAGCTTAGAGAAGGCCAGCGAGGACTCTGTTTCGTAAGGGCCCGGGAAGGCGACCAGATCGTTCTTACTACGTATGGTCGCTCGAGCGGGTTCTGCATCGATCCCATAGAAAAGAAACCCCTGAACCATTTCTACCCCGGGACGTCCGTTCTTTCGTTCGGCACGGCGGGCTGCAATCTTGCATGTCGTTTCTGTCAGAACTGGGATATTTCCAAGTCGAAGGAGATCGACACGCTCGCCGATTCGGCGTCTCCTGAAGCGCTGGCGCAGGCCGCCGAAGAGCTGGGCTGCAAGAGCATAGCTTTTACTTACAACGATCCGGTCATCTTCATGGAGTACGCCATCGACGTGGCCCAGGCGTGCCACGAGCGAGGCATAAAGGCGGTAGCCGTCACCGCCGGGTACATCTGTCCCGAGCCTCGAGTCGAATTTTTCCGGCATATGGACGCCGCAAACGTCGACTTGAAAGCCTTTACCGAAGATTTCTACCGTCACATTTGCGGTGGTCACCTAGAAGCCGTGCTCGACACGCTCGTCTACCTTCGAGAAGAGACCGACGTCTGGTTCGAGATCACCAACCTGCTGATCCCCGGCGAGAATGACAGTCCGGAAGAGATCGACAAAATGACCTCCTGGGTGGTCGAGAAACTGGGTCCCGATGTACCCATGCATTTCACGGCCTTCCACCCCGATTTCAAGATGATGGACAAGCCTCCGACTCCCCCGGAGACCCTGAAACGAGCCCGGGCTATCGCTATTGAAAACGGAGTCAGATACGCCTATACGGGAAACGTCTTCGATGTCGAGGGTCAGAGTACCTATTGCCACTCCTGCGGCGAACTTTTGATCGAACGCGACTGGTACGTACTCGGTCGGTACAACCTGGACAAAGAGGGAAGGTGCGCCGCATGCGGAACTCCCTGCGCCGGTGTTTTCGGCGAGGCGCCCGGGTCGTGGGGCGCCAAGCGGATTCCCGTCCGCCTCGCCGATTTTCGCTCTCCCTCACCGGCAAAGTAGAGGGTTCGACGGCATGAACGGCACCCCCGCCGTAGATTTGACCGAGCATGAGGGACGCTGCCTGATCTCGGCCGCAGGAAAAGCGCTCGCCACAGCCCTCAGGGGCGAACGTCTGAGCTATCCCGGTCTCGATGATGTCGATCGCCGGCTCGCCGATCCGGGAGCTTCGTTCGTCACCTACGAACACAGAGGGTCGCTGGTCGGATGCCTGGGCACTCTCGACAAAGAGCTCCCCTTGATTCACGATGTCTGTCGCAACGCAGTCCTCGCTGCGTTCGCAGACCCCCGAACTCCAGGCATTACGGCCGTTCCGCTCGACGAGACCACCATGAAAATATCGGTGCTCTCCGAACCGACGCCGCTTGCTGTGTCCGACTTCGATGAACTCGTCGAGGCCGTGTCCTCCCGCAAATACGGTGTGATCCTCGAATCGGGAGATCGGCGGTCGACACTGCTTCCTGCGGTTTGGGAAAAGGTCGACTCGGTAGAAGAGTTCCTGGACATCCTGTGGGCAAAAGCGGGGCTTCCCAAACGAGTCTTCGATGCAGGCACCCGGGTCAAGAGATACGAGACCGTAGAGTTTTTTCACCCGAATGTCGGCGCCCTTCTCGAAGAACATCTCGCCGCCATCTGAAAAAATCTTCGATTTTTTCCACCTGCTCGACGAGCTTCGACTTCATTTATCCACAGGCGGCCGGGCCTGATAATGCCTGGTTAGACCTCAAATCCACAATCTTTCGATATTTCGCGTTTACGTTATCCACAGAGAGCCCACACAGTTTGCCGAGCTTCTGTCCCTAGCGGTGAACAGGCAATATGTGGCATATCTAGAGCGAGGCAGCTCACTCCGAGGTCTGGGGTCGAGCCTCGCTTTCGATGTCGTAGGCAGACGCTAAGTTGAACACGACCGACGCGTCGGGCTCGATTACGCTCGACAAGCGTCGTGTGCCCGGCGATGACGAGAAAAATCTTTTTCGGGATCACGAAGCGTTGAAACGGTTTTGGGAAAGGTGAGAGAAATTGGCAGTTGAAGCCCGAAAGGCGGATTCGGCGAGCCAAACCGACCAGGCATTGAAAGTGCCGCCCCACAGCCTCGAGGCAGAGGCATCCGTGTTGGGGTCGATATTGCTGGATCCGGAAGTCCTGGCAGAGGTAGCACATCTGGTCACAGAGGAAGATTTCTGGAGTCCGGCACACCGCGAGATTTTCAGAGCGATGTCTTCCCTCGACCGGCAATCCTCTCCGGTCGACCTGATCACGGTCGCCGAAGAGTTGAGACGCGCCGGCAAGCTCGACTCGATCGGCGGCACCGAAACTCTTACTTCGCTCGTCGAGATGACTCCGTCCCCGGTTCACG
>VAPR01000094.1_pt1 | contig 59253 bp, 48 predicted proteins | sample 3380701 | NCBI WGS metagenome assembly VAPR01 (sample SAMN11536904, study PRJNA540576) | hot springs metagenome | isolation source: hot spring wet sediment | place: Spain: Lobios | collected 2014-01
GTCCACCTCGATGGCCTGCGCCCGCTCGGCCAGCCTGGACAGCACGGTCTGTTCCAGCTGCCGGTCGGCCAGTGCGTCCAGCAGCGCCTCGTACAGCTGCGGCTCCAGCATGTAGAAGGCCGGGCTGTTGTGGCTGAGCACCGCCACCGGCCGTTGCCGGGCCTGCCGCAGCACCGCGGCCGGGTTTTTCTTGAACTCGGACATGCTGACGCTGAGATCGGCGAGGATGGTTTCCATGGTCAGAGCTCCTTTGAGAGCCCATTTTAGCTCCGGCTAGCGGCCGGCTCGCGCGCCTGAGATCAGGGCAGGGTAAAGGCAGCGGCTTCAGGCCGCGTCGGCGAAGGGGTTGAGCACCCGCACGCCCAGCGGGCGCCCTCCTTCACGATGATCTCCACCACCGCGCTGTGCAGGGAGTCGGTGCTGTAGATGGGGGCGGTGCAGCCCTCCACGTAGTGCACGTAGGCCCCCGGCTCCACGATGATCAGGGTCCGCTCGAACTGCCCCACGTTCTCCGCGTTGATCCGGAAGTACGCCTGCAGGGGGATGTCCACCTTGACCCCCGCGGGCACGTAGATGAAGGACCCGCCGGACCACACCGCGGAGTTCAGGGCCGCGAACTTGTTGTCCTCCGGGGGGACGACGGTCCCGAAGTACTCCCGCACCAGGTCCGGGTACTCCCGGACCGCGGTGTCCGTGTCCACGAAGATGACGCCCAGCTTCTCCCACTCCTCCTTGAGGCTGTGGTAGACCACCTCGCTCTCGTACTGGGCGCCGACTCCTGCCAGGAACTTCCGCTCCGCCTCCGGGATGCCCAGCCGCTCGTAGGTGTCCTTGATCTCCTTGGGGAGCTCGTCCCAGCTCCGGGCCTGGCGGTCCGTGGGCTTGATGTAGTAGTAGATGTCGTCGAAGTCGATGCTGGACAGATCCGGCCCCCAGGTGGGCATGGGCTTGCGGAGGAACACCTCCAGGCTGTGCAGGCGGAACGCCCGCATCCAGTCCGGCTCCCCCTTCAGGTACGAAATCTCCTCCACCACCTCCCGGCTCAAGCCCTTGCGGGACTTGAACACGTAGTTCTCGGGCATCCGGAAGCCCCACTTGTACTGGTCCAGGTCGATGCCCAGCGGGTTCGCCGTAGCCATGGTCCACCTCCCTAGTGCGCCACCCAGAACACCTTGCCCGCGCGGCGGACGGGCTGGTCGCCCGGTGTTGCCGCGGCCACCTCCGCGAACTGCTCCTGCAGGCCCTCGTAGCCCGTCTGCTCCAGCTCGTCGGCCAGCTCGGGCCCGCCGGAGATCACGATGCGCCCGTCCAGCATCACGTGCACGTGGTGCGGGCGGATGTAGTGCAGGATCCGGGAGTAGTGGGTGATGAGCACGATGCCCATGTTCCCGCCCGCCTTCTCGAACAGCTGGTTGGCCGCCTGGGCCGCCGCCTCCCGATCCCGCAGGGCGATCCAGGCCCGGCCGAACGGGCTCCGGATCAGCCGGATGGCGATCCCAGCGAGGAGGACCAGGAGGGTCCCGATCAGGAGATATTGGGCGGCGTCGCTGCGCAGGCTCCAGGGGCCCAGGGCCGGCGGCGGAACTTTCAGCCCCATGAAGCCGCCGGTGACCGGCTCCCAGCGCCGCAGGATCTCCACCACGGCCACGCCGAACCCCAGGGTCGCGATGGCCAGATACGGCCCGCTCAGGCGGAGGGCCGGTAGCCCCAGCGCCAGCCCGATCAGGGCGTTCAGGAGGCCCGCCGCCGGCAAGGCGAGCCAGAAGGGGGCCTCCAGGCGCAGGCTCAGCAGGGCCACCGTATACGCGCCGATGGCCATAAAGCCGGCGTGGCCGATGGAGATCTGGCCCGCCACGCCTGTCAGGAGATCCAGCCCGATGGCCGCGATCGCCCAGATCCCGGCCAGACTGAGGATGTAGAGGAAATAGCTCGGCAGCGTGAAAGCGGTGACCCCGAGGATCCCCGCGATGAGCGCCCCCCAGACGATCCGCCGCGCCATCGCCTGCCCTCCCCGGCTACACCCGATGAGAGATCGGTCGGCCCAACAGCCCGGCCGGCCGCACCACCAGGACGGCCACGATGAGGGCGAAGGCGAGGGGCGTCTTGAGCTCGGTGGCGATGTATCCGGCCGCCAGGTTCTCCAGGATCCCCAGGAGCCACCCGCCGATCACCGCGCCGGGCAGGCTGGTCATCCCGCCCAGCACCGCAGCGGCGAAGCCCTTGATCAGGAGCGGCAGCATGGCGTTCGGCTCCAGATAGATCAGCGGCGCCGCCAGGATCCCGGCGATGGCCCCCAGCCCGACCCCCACCCCCCAGGCCAGGATCAGGATGCGGTCCACCGGGATGCCCATCAGCCGGGCGACTTCGGGGTTCTGGGTGACCGCCCGGAGGGCCAGGCCGGTGCGGGTGAACCGGAGGAAGGCGTAAAGGGCCAGGGCGAGCAGCAACCCCACCGCGAGGTTGAAGAGCTGCTCCCGGGTGATCACCGCCGGCCCCAGCCGCAGCGGAGGGCCGGAGACCAGCCCCGGGAAGGTGCGGATCTCATGGCCCCATAACAGACCCGCCAGCCCGTTGAGGACCAGCGCCAGGCCCAGGGTGAGAACCACCAGGGTGAGGGGGGTGGCCCGCCGGCGGCGCGCGGGCCGCAGGAGCCCTCGCTCCGCCAGGGCGCCCAGCGCCGCGCCGAAGAGAACAGCGCCTCCCAGCGCCAGGGGGAGCGGGGCATGGGCGCGGAGCAGGGTGTAGGCCGCAAAGGTGCTGACCATCGCCAGATCCCCGTGGCCGAAGTTCACCACCTCCGACGCCCGATAGATCAGCACCAGCCCCAGGGCCATCAGCCCATACAGGGCCCCCGCCGAAAGCCCTCCCGCCAGATACCGGATCAACAGATCCATCCTGGCCCCCCGATCCTCCCGCCTGTCGGAAACGCCGCCCATCCGCCAGGCTTTGGCCATATCTTCCCGGAAGACCGTTCCGGGGACGTTACAGCCGGGTTACAGAAAGGGGGGTCCACCGCGGTTCGGCGGCTGGGGCCGAGGGAGGCGGCGCGCGGGCCGGGCCGCCCCCTCGAGGCGAAGCGTCCACAACCGATGGATCGCCGGTTGGCCCCCGCGCTCCCCCACCCCTTGACAGATCCCCGCGCCCTCGCTATAATTACTTCGGACTCCTAATCAATGGAGCGACGCCGATGTCTCCCTTCAACCCGCGCGTGCGATCGGAGCGGATGTCCGGGCAGATCGCCATCGCCCTCTACCGCATCGCCCAGGCCATCCAGCTCATGCTGCGCCGGGCCGGCCAGGCCCACGGCCTCTCCCCGGCCCAGGTCCAGGCCCTCCTCTTCCTGGCCTATGCCCGGCCGGGGGTGCGCACCATCGGCGGGCTGGCCCAACGCCTGCAGGCCACCATGGCCACCGCCAGCGAAGTCGCCGACGCCCTGGAGCGCAAGGGCCTGGTGGCCCGGGAGCCCCTCCCCCAGGACCGCCGCACGGTGACCCTCCGCCTCACCGTCGCCGGTCGGCGGCGGGTGGCCGCCCTCGAGCGCCTGCTGGATGATCTGGAAGAGGCGGTGGAAGCCCTCTCCCCTTCCGATCAGGAGGCCCTTCACCGCGCCCTGCAGCAGATCGTCCGCCGCCTGGCCGCCTCCGGCGCCATCGTGGTCTACGAGATGTGCTGGGGCTGCGCCTTCTTCCGCCCCTACGCCCACCCGGAGAACCCCGCCGCCCCGCACCACTGCGCCTTCATGGACGCCCCGCTGCGGGACGCGGACACCTACACCGAATGCCCGGACTTCATCCCCCGCGAGGAGGTGCCGGCATGACCCATGGAGGTCCCTTGCCCATCCGGATGTATGCCCGACCGGATTGCGAGGACAGCGAGCTCGCCCGCGAACGGCTGCGGGCCCTGGGCATCTCTTTCATCGAGATCAACATCGACGAGGATGAGGAGGCCGCCCGCTACGTGGAGCGCCTCAACCGCGGCTTCCGCAGCACCCCCACCATCGTGTTCGGGGACGAGGCCTTCTACATCGTGGAGCCCACCGTGGAGCAGCTGGACGAGGCCCTGCGACGGGCCGGATATGAGATCCCGATCCGCTCGCCATGAGATCTTCAAAAAGAGGAGAACGCCATGCCGCTGGTCGAACGACAGGCTCAGGTGATCTGGAAAGGGGATCTGCTGCAGGGAAGCAGTTGCTCAGCCCCCTAACCTCAGGGAAGGAGGGAAACCTATGCGACGCGCTGTCTGGGAGTTCAGCGCTGGCCTTCTCACTGCGCTGGCCTTTGGGGCGATGTTCTTTGCCGCATGCGCCCCCAGCGCCAGCCGCCCGCGATCCTTAAGCTACGACATCGTGATCGAAGCCTTCGATACCACAATCCCTGAGGCCACCATCGAAGGCGTCACCATCAAGAACGTCCGCGCCTTCAATGTGATCAACTCCCCCAGCGACATCGTGATCCCGGCAGGGAGCGAGGTCACCCTCCGGGTGACCAACAAGTCCCCTATTAGCGAGGGCTTCTCCATCGACCCCTTCAACATCCGGGAGGTGATCAAGCCCGGGGAGACGAAAACCATCACCTTCAAGGCGGACAAGATCGGCGCCTTCACGATCTGGTGCCAGCTGCACCCCCAGAACATCCACCTGCGCGGCACGCTCAACGTGATCCCATAAGTCGGATAGGGGGGAGCCTCAAAGCTCCCCTTTCACGAATCCGATCCCAAATCCCAAAAGGAGGTCCGCCATGTCCGTGCAGACCATCCCCGGTTATACCTATGGGACGGCCGAAGCGGCCCGCTCCCCCGTCTCGATGGAGGAGTTCGCCGACCTCCAGAAGGCCACCATGTTCACCGAGGAGGACGTCCGCTACCTGCGGATGGCCGGGGAGGTCCTGGCCGACCAGGTGGAGGACATCCTGGACCTCTGGTATGGCTGGGTGGGCTCCCAGCCGCACCTGGTCTACTACTTCTCGGGGCCCGATGGGCAGCCCGACATGAACTACCTCCAGGCCGTCCGCCGGCGTTTCGGCCAGTGGATCCTGGACACCTGCAACCGCCCCTACGACCGGGACTGGCTGAACTACCAGCACGAGATCGGCCTGCGCCACCACCGGACCAAGAAGAACCAGACCGACGGGGTCCGCTCCGTCCCCCACATCCCGATGCGGTATCTCGTCGCCTTCATCTACCCCATCACCGCCACCATCAAGCCCTTCCTGGCCAAGAAGGGCCACTCCCCGGAGGATGTGGAGAAGATGCACCAGGCCTGGACCAAGTCGGTCATCATGCAGGTGGCCCTCTGGTGCTATCCTTATACTCGGGAGGGAGATTGGTGATCCATCCCGGGGTGGGCCCCGGCCGGGCCGGGGCCCACCCTGCCTCCGGCGATGGCCCTGGAAGATCGGATCGCGCGCAGCCGGCTGATCCCGCCTCGCCCCCGGCCCACCTGGGTGCGCCGTCCCCGGGTGGAGGCCCGCCTTCGGGAGGCCCTGGAGGCCCCCGTGGTGGTGGTGAAGGCCGAGCCGGGTTACGGCAAGAGCACCGCCGTGGCCCAGACGCTCCATCACGGCCCCTGGCCCTACCTCTGGTATAGCCTGACGGAAGCCGATCGCGACCCCCAGCGCTTCCTCGCCCACTGGATCTACGCGTTCCGCTCCCTGGACCCCCGGCTGGGTCGCTCCGCGGCCGAGCGGCTCCATGAACCCGGGGGCTTCGCCGCCCTGGATGCCCTCGCCAACGAGCTGGTGGATCGCCTCCCCCGGGAGGTCGTCCTGGTCCTGGACGACTATCATCTCGCGGACAGCCCGGAGATCCGGGCCCTGCTCGAGCGATGGCTGGAGCAGCTCCCCCCGGCCCTTCGCCTGGTCCTCATCACCCGGCGCGATCCCGAGCTGCGGGGCGCCGCGCGGGCCCGGGCGCACGGAGAGCTCCGGGAGATCACCGCCGCCGACCTCGCCTTCGCCCCAGAGGAGGTGCGGGAGCTGTTCGCCGCCCAGGGGCTCCCGCTGAGCCCGGAGGCCGCCCGCCGGCTGGCCGAGGAGACCGAGGGCTGGATCATCGCCTTGTGGATGATCCTGCACCACCTGCGGGAGAGCGGACCCCAGGCGGTGGAGGTCCTGCTCGATCGCCTGCCGGAGGCCCTGCCCGATCTGTTCGCGTATCTGGCTGAGGAAGTCCTGGACCGCCAGCCCGAGCCGGTCCAGCGCTTCCTGGTGCGAACCAGCATCCTCCACGAGCTGACCCCATCCATCTGCGCGGCCATGCTGGAGGACCCGGAGGCCGGGCGCCTGCTGCCCCAGCTGGAGCGGCGGGGGCTTTTCCTGATCAGCGCCGGCGAGGGCCGCTGGCGTTACCATCACCTCTTCCAGGAGTTCCTGCAACGCCAGGCCCAGCTCCGCCTGGGGGATCTGCGGCCGCTCCATCGGCGGGCCGCCGATTGTTACCAGCAACACGGGGAGCTCGAGGCCGCCATCGCCCACCTGCTGATGGCCGGCGCCTTCGAAGAAGCCGCAGGCCGTCTGGAGACCTTGGCGGACCGTATGATCCGGCAGGGCCGATATCTTCAGCTGGCCGAGTGGGTGGATCGCCTGCCGGATTCGGTCCTGGCGGCGCACCCTCGCCTCCGGATCGCCCGGGCCGATGCCGCCCGTCTCCTCAGCCGCTTCGACGAGGCCCTGATGGGCTACGCCCGGGCCCGCCATGAGGCCGCCCGCCGGGGCGACGCCGCCGCCGAGGTCCAGGCCCTCATCGGCCAAGTCATGGTCTTCCTCGACACCGTCCAGCCCGCCCGGGCCGCCCCTCTCCTGCATGAGGCCTGGCGTCGGATCCGTCCGCATCCGGGCGAACGGATCCGCCTGCTCGGGCTGATGGTGGAGAACCTCCTGAACGCCGGACGGCTGAGGCGAGCGGACCTCCTCCTGGAGCGGGTGCGCCAGCACGATCCCGGCGCCCTCTTCCCGGATGTCGAGCCCCGGCTGCGGATCCGCCAGGGCCGGCTGGCCCAGGCCCGCCTCCTCGTCGAGGGCCTCCTGCAAACCGCCCCCTGGGGACCGGATCGGCAGCGGATCCCTCGTTCCCATCGGGAGGCCACCGTCCTGCTCGCCTGGATCTGCGCCATGACGGGAGAAGGGGAAGCGGCCCGTCGCTACGCCGAGCACGGCCTGCAGCTGGGCCGGGAGCTCCGCTCGCCGATCGTGGAGTGCGTCGCGCTGGCCCGCCTGGGCCACGGCTGGCTCTCCGGCCCCGATTACGATCTCCGTCGGGCGGAGGAGGCGTATCGGGCCTCCTTAGAGGTGGCCCGCAAGATCCGGGTCCCCCGCTTCGAAGCGGAGGCCCATCTCGGCCTCACCCGGGTGGAGGGCATGAAGGGGCGGCCCGGGCTGGCGTACGCCCACGCCGAGGAGGGCGCGCGGATCCTGCAAGAGGCAGGGGATGCCTACCTGACCGCCGCCATGCGGCTGGCCCAGGGGATCGCGGCCGTCCAGAACGAGGATCCCCGGGGCCCGAGCTGGCTGGAAGAGGCGATCCGGATGGGCATCCGCTGTGGGGAGCGTTATCTGTGCACCCTGGGACGGCTCTGGCGGGCATGGGCGTGGCTTCGCCAGGGAGATCCGGAGGCCGCGCGGCCGTGGCTGGAGGAGGCGCTCCGGGTCGTCCAGGCGGAAGGCTATGATTTCATGCTCGCCGGAACCCCCTTCCTGGGCTTCCACGACGCCGGGTCGCGGATGGCCCTGTTGCAGACGGCGCTCTCCGCCGGGCTGTTCCCCGCTTATCTGCAGGCCCTCTTCCCCCGGGTTCTCCAGGCCACTGCCTCGGGGGTGCCCTTCGGCCCCTGGGCGGTCCCCGAGGGGAGCCGGGGGCGCCATCCGCCCCTCTACGTGCAAACCCTGGGCCCCTTCCGGGTCTGGCGGGGGTTGTATGAGATCCCGCCGGAGGCATGGGAGCGCAAACCCGCCCGCCGCCTCCTCCAGTTCCTCATCGCCCACCGCCGGCGCCCGGTGCACCGGGAGGAGGTGATGGAGGCCCTCTGGCCGGGGCGCGATCCCTCCAGCGCCGCCCTGGAGCTCCGGGTGACCCTCCATGCCCTCCACCGGGCCCTGGAGCCCACCCGGCAGCCGGGGGAGCCGCCGTTTTATGTGATCCGGGAGGGGGAGTTCCTTCGCCTGAACCCCCAGGCCTCCTTCCACATCGATGCCGATCTCTTCACGAGCCTGATCGACCGGGCCCAGCAACAGATCGCGGAGAGGCCGGAGCTCGCCCTGGGATGGCTCCGCCAGGCGCTGGCCCTCTATCAGGGGGAGTTCCTGGAGGAATGTCGCTATGAGGAGTGGGCTGCCCCGGAGCGGGAGCGGCTGCTCGCCCTCTACCTGAACGCCGCCGAGCGGGCCGCCCGCCTCCTGGCCGAGCGAGGGGCCTGGGCAGACGTGGCCGCCCTGGCCCAGGCCCTCCTGGAGCGGGATCCCTATCACGAGGCCGCTTGCGGGCTGCTGGTCCAGGCCTGGTGGGCCTTAGGGCGCCGCGCCCTGGCCCTCCGCACCCTGGAGCGCTTCCGCCGCCGCATGCGCCAGGATCTGGGCGTGGAGCCTTCGCTTTCCCTTCCTCTTCAGGCGGAGGATCCTTCAGGCTGAAGCGCCGCTCCAGGCCGGCGCCTTCCCGCGCCCCTCATCCGATCCCCCTCCTTCGGACATAGGGCTTTCCAGTTTTCTGAGATTAGGCCCTTCTCTTCCTGAGCAGAAGGCCTTGAGGAGATGGTGGGGTGCGAGGCCTTCTAAGTTTGTGGGCAGGTGATCCCTCTCGGCCACAGGATACGTAGGGCAACTGCAAGCAGTTGCCCTATATTCCGAAAAACTGGAAAGCCCTCCTTCGGACAGCGGCCGCTGGCCCCGAATCCCTGAATCTGCGAAAATCAGAGAAGGGCCGCGCAGCCTTCGAATCCGATGCGGGAGGGACCGATGAGGATCGAAGAACCTGCGGAGGAGCTTCCCGAAGGATCCGGGGCGGAAGCGGAGCCCGCGGAGCCCGGACGGCCCCCGCGCCACCTGGTCTGGAGCACAGACCGCCTGGACCTCCGGGATCCCTTCCAGCGCAAATGGTATATCCGCCAAGTCCTCCTTCACGGCCGGGAGGAGGACCTCCGGACGCTGGACCTGAAAGAAGTGGCGGAGATCCTCGAGGAGCTGAACCTGCCATCTCCGCTCCACCGCCTCTGGGAGATGTTTCTGGAGAGGAAGGGTCTTGTTAAAAGGTAAAGGTCTCCTCACCCCGGCCCAGAAGGAAGCGCTCATCCTCCTGGCCACCCTGCCCGACCAGGAGCACTTTTATTTGACGGGCGGAACGGCCCTTGCGGAGTTCTACCTCGGACATCGAATTTCGTTTGATTTGGAAGGATCCGGGGTTTGACCGTTACGGGTTTGCCGTGGCCTTGAGCCGGGCCGAGGGATTCCCGGACGATCCCCAACGATGGCCGGTCCGGATGGTCCGGCCCTTCGAGCCGAAGCGCCTGAAGGATCGCTTTCGTTCCCTGGCTGTGGATTTGATGGAGCAGTTAACCGGGGGGAACCCGATGGAAGGACCCGGCCCGCAGGAGAAGCCGGAAGGATGAGTCGGTCGGTCGCCAAGCAGATGATGAGGCTCGCGGAATTCCATCGCCGGGGGGGTGTTCGATGCAACGCTTTCTGATCCGCTGGGCGCTGAACTCGGTGGCCCTGTGGGTGGTCTCCCGGATCTACCCCGGGGTGTCCTTCCGGCCGGATGCCGGGCTGGAGGGCATCCTGCTGGCCGGGCTGGTGCTGGGCCTGGCCAACGCCCTGATCCGTCCCCTCCTGCTTTTCTTCACCTTCCCCCTGAACCTTCTCACCCTGGGGCTGTTCACCTTCGTCGTCAACGCTATCATCCTCTATCTGGTCGCTGCCCTCACCCCTCTGGAGGTCAGCGGCTTCCTCCAGGCCCTCATCGGCGCCATCCTGCTCTCCATCGTCAGCTTCGGCCTGAGCCTCCTGGTGCGGGAGAAGAAATAGCCCGCAACCGGGAGCCAGAACTCGCCTCCTCCATGTTTGTTGAACCTGGAGTATCATGGGCGTTAGATGAGTCCTACCGGGATGATTAGGGTAGAGATCAGGTGGATCTCCCCGGAGGTGTCCGATGCCGGAGCGGAGCGATCTCGATGATCTCATTCGGGATTACGCGAAGCGGCTGGCCCGTGAGATCCAGGCGATGCTCCCCCGTCAACCCACGGAGGCGGAGTTTCGCCAACGCGTGGACCGTCTCCTGGAGGAGTTCTGCGAGAAGGCTGGGTTGAACCCGCTCTCCAGACTGGAATACACCCTGGCCTCCGGGCGCGCGGATGCGATCTTCAATCGCCTGATCGTTGAATACAAGCAGCCAGGAAAGCTATCGGATCGCCTCTCCCACCGCGCGACCCGTGAGGCCGTCGAGCAGGTGAAACGTTACCTGACGGATTTGGCCCGCCAGAGCCGGCTGGAGAAGGCCCGCCTGGCCGGGATCGTCACCGATGGCCTTTATATCATCTTCGTTCGCTATCTCGGAGGAAGCGCCCGGGAGGAGGGGCCGGTGAAGGTGAGCCCCGAATCCCTGGAGAAGATGCTGCACTGGCTGGCCGGCCTGGCCTCCGGGATGCCCCTGACCGCGGAGAACTTAAACGAAGATTTCTCCATCGAGCAGCTGCGCACCCAGAACATCCTGCGGGCCATGATGGAGGGCCTGAGCCGATCCCTCCGGGAGACGCCCCACGGCATGGTCGCCCGCCTCTTCGAGCAATGGCGGCTGTTCTTCAGCGAGTCCATCGACTACGCGGAGGCCTTCGGCGGGCGCAAGCTGGAGCCCCTGAAGAAATGGACGCGCCGGGCAGGTCTGACCATCCACACGCCCGAAGAGGCGGAGCGCTTTTTCTTCGTCCTCCACACCTACTTCGCGCTCCTGGTGAAACTGCTGGCCTGGCTTGCCCTCTCCCGGCACATGGCTGTCCGGCTGGGGGCTCCCGCCTTCGGGGAGCTGCAAACCGCCGACTCGGAGACCCTGCGCCGCCGGCTGGGCGAGATGGAATCCGGCGGGATCTTCCGGGCCTACGGCATCGCCAACCTGCTGGAGGGGGACTTCTTCGCCTGGTATCTCTATGCCTGGAACGATCGCATCGAAAGCGCGCTGCGGGAACTGCTCGACCGCCTGGACAAATACGATCCGGCCACCCTGGCCCTCATCCCTGAGGAAACCCGCGATCTCTTCAAACAGCTCTATCACTACCTTCTGCCCCGGGAGATCCGCCACAACCTGGGGGAATACTACACCCCCGATTGGCTGGCCCAACGCTTGCTGAACCAGGTGGACCCCGAATTCTTCACAGCGGATCCGGAGAGGAACGGATCGGCCCTGCGGCGGAAGCTCCTGACCCAGCGCTGGCTCGACCCTGCCTGCGGCTCGGGAACGTTCCTGGTGCTCCTCATTCGCCGGATGCGCCAGCTGGGCGAGGCCCTTATGGTCCCGGAACGGGACCTCCTCCAGGCCATCCTCCGCAACGTGGTGGGCTTCGATCTCAACCCCCTGGCGGTGCTGACGGCGCGGGTGAACTATCTTTTGGCCATCGCCGATCTGCTGGAGCATCGCACGATTGAGATCACAATCCCCATCTATCTGGCCGATTCGATCCGCATGCCCTCGCGGGGCAAAGAGCTGCGCACAGCAGACGCTTATGAGTTCCCCACCGCTGTTGGCAACTTCCTGGTCCCCGCCGCCGTCTGCGACTCTCCAGAGCGTTTTGATCGCTTTTGCCGCGTTCTGGAGGAGAGCGTGCAAGCAGGCCTCTCCGTGGAGAGCCTCATCGATCGGGTTCGATCCTTCGCCCCGAAGGCTGAGGAATCCCGGCTCCGGGAGCTCTACGAGCAGTTCCTCGAGCTCCACCGGCGCGGCCTGGATGGCTTGTGGGCTCGCCTGCTTCAGAACAACTTCGCCCCCCTCGTCGCAGGCCCATTCGATTGCATCGTAGGCAATCCTCCCTGGATCAACTGGGAACACCTGCCGGATCAGTATCGCAGTGAGTTGCAAACCCTGTGGAGGGAGATGCAGGCCGGAGGTCCTGTGTATCTGGGCAAGAAGTGGGATATTTCTCTTCTGATGGCCCAGGTGGTGATGACCCACCTCCTCAAGCCCGGAGGGCGCCTCGGCTTCGTCATCACCCAGTCCGCGTTCAAGACGAACCTCGGGGGGCGGGATTTCCGGAAGTTCCGCCTGCCGGATCAAAATCAAACCCCTGTGCGGGTGCTCCACGTGGATGATATGGTCTCCCTCCAACCCTTCGAAGGGGCCTCCAACCGAACGGCAGTGATGGTGCTGGAAAAAGGGAAGGCCACCCGCTATCCTGTCCCCTACACACTTTGGCGCAAGGTCCGGGGGAAGCGTTTCACCTACAACAGCACCCTGGATGAGGTAATGCGCGCCACGCGCCGCTTCAACTTCTATGCCGAACCCGTAGATCCCAGCGATCCCACCTCCCCCTGGCTCACCGCCCGCCCCAAGGCGCTCAAAGCCATTCGCAAGGTGCTGGGAAAGTCCGATTACGAAGCACACGCTGGGGCTTACACTGGCGGAGCCAACGCCGTCTACTGGGTGGACATCGTTTACAAGCGTCCCGACGGGCTGGTGGTGGTTCGCAACATCACCGAAGGCGCAAAGGTGAAGGTGGAGGAGGTAACCGAGCCGATCGAAGGGGACCTGCTTTATCCTCTGTTGCGGGGGCGGGATGTGCAACGCTGGAAGGCGGAGCCGTCCGCCCGCATCATCATGACCTACCTGGAGACGCGATCGGGGCCGCGCGTGATTGAGCCTTCGGAGATGGAACGCCGCTATCCGAACACCCTGAGGTATCTCCGACGCTTCGAGTCCGTGCTGAAGCGCCGGACGGATTACCGGCACTACTTTGAGCCGTCCGGCAAACCCTTCTACGCGATGATGCCCAGGCCCGGATCCTTCGCCCCCTGGAAGGTGGTGTGGACGCGGTTGGCAAGGATTGAGGCTGCGGTTATCGGCTTGCACGAAGGCAAGCCGATTGTGCCTCAAGAGACGGTGACACTGGTGGAGTGCTCAAGCGAAAACGAAGCCCATTACATCTGTGCGCTTGTGAACTCATCGCCGTTTCAATTTTCGGCTATCTCCTACAGTCAGGAAGGCGGCAAAAGCATGGGCTCCATGCACATCCTTGAGCACATCCGCATCCCTAGCTTTAACCCGAAGGACCCCGTGCATCGTCGGTTGGCGGAGTTGTCCGAGCGGGCGCATGAGGCGGCGAAGAGAGAGGATGTGCGGCGCCTCCGGCAAATCGAGGAGGCCGTGGACGAGGCCGCCGCCCGGCTCTGGGGCCTGACCGACGCGGAGCTCCGGGAGATCCGGCGGAGCCTCGTCGAACTCCAGGGAGCCGAGGAGATCGAAGAGGAGGAAGAATGAACTCTCTGCGGAGCCTTCGGGAGAGCCTGCAGGAGATCGCCCAAAAGGTGGAGGTCCTCCCCGCCATTGGCGGGGCCATCGAGGATCTGGAACGGCCGGACTTCGAGGAACGGGAGGACCATGCCGTCAACGAGGAGGAGCGGGTCTTCGACGCCGTCTTTGAAACCCAGCCCACCCCGCTCTACCGCCCCCTGCAACCCGTCGGGCGGGAGCAGGATCACCGGTATCGCTACTTCCTGGATGGATCCTTCCGCTCCTACTTCCTGGGCACCATCCTGGAGCAGGAGCGGGAATCCCCGGTCCACTTCGCCCAGGTGGGGGCCTGCCTCCTGCGGCGGGAGGACGACGGCTCGGTCCGCCGGGAGGCCCTCGAGGTCCGATCCCTTCTGCTGGCCGGGCGGAAGCGCCTTTCCGAGGAGCTGTGGGAGCTCCTGGAGGAGCGAACCCGCCGCGCCGGCCTCCATCTGGTGGACCTGACGGAACAGGACATTGTCAGCCGCATCCTCTCCGACTTCGATCTGCGCAACAAGGCCAGCGGCAAGGTGCGCTATGAGATGCGCCGCCTGGAGGCCGAGCTGCTCCTGCAGGGGATCCGGCGGGCCCCGCCCGACGCCTGGATCATCGCCGACGGCTCCCTCCTCTTCCAGCCTATCCTGAACGGCCTGCTCCGGGAGTCCGGGATCCCTCGCGTCATCGGCGTCTCCAAGAACTTCCGTAAGGATCCTCAGTTCGTGTTCGGACGCGGCCCCCGGGCCGAACGGCGGAGCATCTATCAGCTTCTGGCCGGCCTGGAGGCGAACTGTCGGACCGTCGCCTTCAGCGCCCAGGGCGGCAAGGTGGTCTTCTGGTATGTCCGCCTGCGGAAGCAGCGCCACCTGGACTACCCGCTGATGGGCGTGGTGAAGGTGGAGCTGGCGAATCCCCCGCAGGAGCCGGTCGACTCCGAGCTGCTGGATCAGCTGTCGGCCGCCCTGCTGGCGGAGCGGAGCGTGACCCCTCACGGCCAGGACCGCCGCTGGCATGCCCACCTGTATCCGATCTTCCTGGCCGAGCGGGCTGTAAAAGAGTGCCTCTTCAGTCGAGAGGTGGTGCAGCAATATATGCGATGGAGGTGAAAGGCCATGGCGGAGATGGGACAGAACGCGCGTCCGATCATCGGCCTGAGCTCCGCAACATCCAGCGACCCCAACACTTCGGACGCTTTCTCCTTCTGGCTGGCACCGGGCATCATCGTGAACCCCTTCGATATTGTGGAGGCCGAGCAGGTGGCTCCCCAGGGGACCAGCCGGACCTTCGGCATCGTCACCGCGCTGACCCACACCACGGACGCCCCCACCCATCTTTCCAACTTTATCTCTAATGACTTCGGGCAGGTTGAGACAAGCCCCAACACGGCGCGGCAGGGCACCACGGTAGCCCGCGCCGCCGTTCTCTCCAACGACCAAGACATTTACATGCCGGTGATGAACGACCGGCCGGTGCGCTTTGCGGATGCCCATGGCGTCCACCTGGCCCTGGGCCTGGACCGCATCCCGGAGCGTTATCGGGTCCCCGCCGGGCTGATCCGCATGTCCAACGGCACGGAGGTCCCGATCTACCTGGACCTGCGCTACGTGCTGGGGCCGGAGGGGGCCCACGTGAACATCACCGGCATCTCCGGGCTGGCCACCAAAACCAGCTACGCGATGTTCCTGATCCAGTCCATCCTCCAGACCGCGGAGCGGACGGGACAGCGGGATCGCATCGCCGTGATCATCCTGAATGTCAAGCACGGCGACCTGCTTTCCATTGACCAGCCCCCCAGGGGAGGCCTGGAGCCGGAACAGCATGAGATGTGGGAGCGCCTGGGCCTCACCCCCAGGCCCTTTGACAGGGTCCGCTACCTCCTGCCCTACGGCAAGGACACGTCTCGAACCGGGCGGCCGAACAGCTTCCGCCTGCCCGACCGGAACTGGAAGATTTACGCCTACAGCCTTCAGGACACTTACACCAAGCTCGACCTGCTGCTCTCCCAGATCCCGGATCCCTGGGACACCCTGAGCGCCCTGGTGGGGGAGATCACCGCCGGCCTGTCGGACCCGAAGACCGGCCAATGGGGGCCAAGGGAGAAATGGGGGGAAGTAACGGATTGGCGATCCCTCCTCTATGGACCGCCGCTGGTGGACCCCAAGACCGGGCAGAGCCAGAAGGTGGGCGAGGTGCCGGCGGTGACCGTAGGCCGCTTCCGCCGCATCCTGCGGCGGATCGTGGAAACCCGACAGAGCGGTCTCTTCGTCTCCCAGCGCCGGCGAGGGATCGCCAGCATCCATGAAGAGATCGCCCGCATCCGGGGCGGCGAGGTAGTGGTGGTGGATATCGCCAAGCTCACCGATGATGAGCAGACCCTGGTCTTCGGCGACATCCTGCGGACGATCTACGCCCTCTACGCGGAGGGATCAGAGGAGGCCGATGAGCTCCCCGACAAGGTGATCATCTTCGTGGATGAGCTGAACAAATACGCTCCGGCCCGGGAGCGGGAATCTCCCATCATCGAGCAGGTGCTGGACATCGCGGAACGGGGACGCTCGCTGGGGGTGGTGCTGTTTGGGGCGGAACAGTTCATGAGCGCTATCCATGAGCGCGTGGCAGGCAATTGCGCCACCCAGGTCATCGGTCGCAGCGGATCCGCGGAACTTTCCGCCCCCCACTACCGCTTCCTGGATCCCGCGGTGAAGGCCAACATCACCCGCCTGGAGAAGGGAGAGCTGGTGATCAGCCACGCTACTTACCGTCAGCCGGTGAAGATCGTCTTCCCCAAGCCCGCATATCTGCAGGAGGGCGTCGAATAGACGATCTCACCGCCTCCGCCAGATCTCGGCGGCGTCGTCCCGGTAGATCCGCTCCCAGCGGGGGGAGCCGGCCACGGCGGCCATCAGAGCCGGCTGTTCCGCCGGGCTGAGCATCAGCAGCCGGACGCCGTAGCGCGCCAGGCGCGCCTCCCAATCCGGCGCCGCCCCACTGATGGCCAGGTAATCCTCCCAGATCGCCATCGGATACAGCTCCAGCCGCGGGTCCACGAACACCGGATAGTCCGGCTGGGCCGCCCAGATCAGATAGCTCCCGAAGGAAAGGGCGTGGAAGAGCGGACCCGGCGGCCGCTCCCGCAACAGGAACGCCGTCGCCGCCACCGGCGTCTCGGCGGAGATCAGCCCCGCCTTGGCCGGGGGCAGCGGCCACATCCCCTTCCACCACGGCAGGGAGGCCGCCGCCATCACCCCCAGCACCCCCACGAACACTCCGTTCATCCACGGGATCCCCGCCCCCGCCCGCCCCCGAAGCCACCCCGCCAGCCGCTCCGCCACGGCCGGCGCGGCGACCATCCCGAACCACACAATCCCCCGGGAGGTCCAGAGCCCTAAGGCGGCGAAGGGGCCGAGCCGCAACAGAAGGCCCGGATCCGTCCGGCGGGGCGGCAGGAGCAGCAACGCCCCCACCCCTGCCAGACCGATGTAGAACAGCAGCCCGTGGCGGTCCAGCCCCGGCGGCGCCCACTCCGGCACCAGGCTCCGGAGCATCGGATTGCGGGCCATCATCGCCAGGTATTCATAGACGCCGAAGCCCCGCGGGTTCAGCCCCGTGCTGAGCAGGGCCAGCGCGAAGGCCTGCGCCCGCAGCCCCAGGGCCTCTTTCCCCGCTTCCTTGCGGAACACCCGCCATGCTGCCTCCGCCACGGCAAGGCCGGCCATCAACAACCCGATGGGGAAGGAGCCGTGGGTGTTCACCCAGAGGAGCATCCCGAGGGGGAAAGCCCACCGCCAGCGCGGGGAGCGCCCCAGCCCCGAGAGCGCCCGCAGGAACATGGCACCGGCCAGGAATCCGAAGGCCTGCGGCCGCACGTTCCAGTCGTCGATCCCCAGGGCCGCCGCCAGCAACGTCCCGGCCGCTGCCGCCCGCGGCCCACCCGCCTCCCACGCCGCCCACAGGATCAGCCCGTAGGCCGTTGTGATCAGCAAGCTGTGGAAGAACACGATGAGGGCAGGGCCGCCGGCGGCGTAAAGCCCGTAGTAGAGGACCTCCGCCAGCCAGAATATCGCGTAGGAGGGATACGGCGTCCCCGCCCGCGTGTAGGAGAACGTGTCCACGAGCGGGATGCGCCCGGTCCGCACGATCTCGCGGCCGACGGCCAGATGCCACCAGAAATCGTGGGGGCGGATGGGGTGGGTGTTGAGGAAGACGAAGATCCCCACCAGCACCGTGAACGCCAGCAGACGCGCCGGGGTGAGCCCCCTCAGGATCCCTCTCTGACTCATCGCTCAGGCCATCCCGGATCTTTCCCACCCTCAGGCATGCCAGGCCGATTCGCCCCGAACCCAGGGAGGCCGAAATTTCACTTGTCTGACACTTCCTGCAGATCCCCCCAATCACTTAATCCCAAGCATAAAGGAGATCCTCCCGAACGTGCTTCCAGAGGTCGGGCTTCTGCGGAAGTGCTCCAGAGGTCAGAAGATCCACCTTCAAACCCAGGATCTCCTCCAGATAATCCCACAGTTCGAAGAACTTCAGCCCAATCGGCCGCTTCAGCCGCACCAGAAGATCCACATCGCTCATCCCCGTTTGCTCTCCCCGGGCATAAGAGCCAAAGATCGCCAGATCTCGAACTCCGTAGCGCTCTCGGAGGATCTGCCGGTGTTCAATCAGGATCGCCCGGATTTCCTCCAGCGTCTTCATGATCTTCCCCCCACCGGAGATTCGTTTGCCTTATCGATCCCTCATGAGGATCCGTGGCCCCAACGATGATCACCGATTCCCCTTGGGATTATAACCTCGATCATGACCTGCCCGAATCCTCCGTTACAGGGGACAGAAACCATCTGCGAATCCGGGCCCGAATACCTGAATCGCCTGTCCGCCCTCGCCCGGATCAGCGCTCCGCGCCAGGCGTCGGCCTCCGCCGACGCAAAAGCTGCCCCTTCGGTCGGCGCAGGCCGACCGTCGGCCGAAGGCCTCCACGCCGATTGGAAATCGGCCTTCTGAGGCGCTTACGCGCCAGGCGTCGGCCTCCGCCGACGCAAAAGACCCCCTCCCGGTCGGCGCAGGCCGACCACCGGCCGAAGGCCTCCACAGGCCGAATTCATTCGACACACATGGCCGAAGGCCTCCACGCCGATTGAAATCGGCCTTCAGAGGCGCTCCGCGCCAGGCGTCGGCCTCCGCCGACGCAAAAGACACCTCCCGGTCGGCGCAGGCCGACCATCGGCCGAAGGCCTCCACGCCGATTGAAATCGGCCTTCAGAGGCGCTGCACGCCAGGCGTCGGCCTCCGCCGACGCAAAGGCCATCCCTTCGGTCGGCGCAGGCCAACCGCCGGCCGAAGGCCTCCACGCCGATCGAAATCGGCCTTCCAAGGCGCTCCGCGCCAGGCGTCGGCCTCCGCCGACGCAAAGACCATCCCTTCGGTCGGCGCAGGCCAACCGCCGGCCGAAGGCCTCCACAGGCCGAATTCATTCGGCACACATGGCCGACCGTCGGCCATAGACCTCCCCAGGGCGAATTCCTTCGACGCGCAAGCCCGGTGCGAAGGAGGGCCGGGAGGCCCTGGCGGGGGGTATAATCGAATCCGGGAGCGGTCGGGATGCCCAGACCCGCCGCTCAGGAGGCGCGAAGTGGCGCGTCGGAAGGAGACGGTGGATCGCCCATCGCCGGAGCATCCGCCCGCGTCCGAGCCGGCCCAGCCGGAGCGGACGATCGCTCCCTATCGCCGCCCGGAGGAGCAGGCGATCGAGCTCGCCCTCCGGCCCCAGCGGCTGGAGGAGTTCATCGGCCAGGAGCGGGTGAAGGAGAACCTGCGCATCCTGATCGAGGCCGCCCGGGCCCGCGGGGAGCCCCTCGATCACCTGCTCTTTTACGGCCCCCCCGGCCTGGGCAAAACCACCCTGGCCACCGTCATCGCCGCCGAGATGGGCGTCCCCATCCGCATCACCTCCGGCCCCGCCATCGAGCGGGCGGGGGACCTGGCCGCCATCCTCACCAACCTGCGGGCCGGCGAGATCCTCTTCATCGATGAGATCCATCGCCTCCCCCGGGCCGTGGAGGAGATCCTCTACCCGGCGATGGAGGACTTCGCCCTGGACATCGTCATCGGGAAGGGGCCGGCCGCCCGCAGCATCCGCCTGAGCCTCCCCCGCTTCACCGTCATCGGCGCCACCACTCGCCTGGCCCTGCTCACCGCCCCGCTGCGCGCCCGCTTCGGCGCCATCTTCCGCCTGGACTTCTACGACCTGCCGGCGATGGAAACCATCGTCCGCCGCGCCGCCCGGGTGCTGGGGGTGGAGATCGACGCGGAGGGCGTGCGGGAGATCGCCCGCCGCGCCCGCGGCACCCCCCGCGTGGCCATTCGCCTCCTCCGCCGCGTCCGCGACTACGCCCAGGTCCGCGCCGACGGCGTCATCACCGGCGCCGTGGCCGCCGAGGCCCTCCGGCTGATGGACGTGGATCCCCTGGGGCTGGATGAGCTGGACCGCCGGCTGATGCGCACCATGGCGGAGAAGTTCGGCGGCGGCCCGGTCGGCCTGGAGACCCTGGCCGCGGCCCTCTCTGAGGAGCCGGACACGATCATGGATGTGGTGGAGCCCTACCTGCTGCAGCTGGGCTTCCTGGATCGCACGCCCCGCGGCCGGGTGCTCACCCGCCGCGCCTACGAGCACCTGGGCCTCCCCTACCCTGGCGAGGCCGCCCAGCCTCCCCTGCCCATGGAGCCGGCCGGATGGGACGGGTGATGGCCCTGGATCTCGGGGAGAAGCGCATCGGGGTCGCCCTCAGCGACCCCACCCGCACCATCGCCCGCCCCCTGACCATCCTCCCGCGCGCCTCCCGGCGGGCCGTGGTGGAAGCTCTGCGCCGCCTGATCGCCGAGCATGAGGTGGAAGAGATCGTCATCGGCCTCCCCCGCAGCCTCTCGGGCGCGGAGGGACCCCAGGCCCGGTGGGTCCGTCGGGAAGCCGAAGCCCTGGCCCGCCAGCTGCCGGTCCCGGTGGTGCTGTGGGACGAACGCCTCTCCACGGTCACCGCCGCCGCCTATCGCGCCCTGCGGGGCGCCCGACGCCGGGATCCTCTGGACGCCGAGGCGGCGGCGGTGATCCTTCAGGACTATCTGGAAGCGCAGCGGGCCCCCGCGCCCCGCGAAGATCTCCCATCGGAGTGAAGCCGCATGGCCCGACGACGCGCCTCCCGCTCGCTCTGGCGATGGGTCCTGATGATCGGGACCGTGGTCTTCTTCTGCGGCGCCCTGGGGGCCGTCCTCCTCCCCCGCCTCGGACGCCCGGACGCGGGCGCCGGTCCGACCCTCTCGGGCTCTCCCCTGGATTGGGGGCTGGGCCTTTACCTGTTCCTGCGCCGGGACGACCTGCAACAGCCCGCCGGCAACGATCCCACCCCGGTGACCTTCGTCATCCAGCCCGGCCAGTCTGTGACCGAGGTCGCCCAGGCCCTGGAGGAGGCCGGCCTGATCCGGGACGCCTTCCTCTTCCGGGCCTATGTGCGCTACCACGGCCTGGATCGGGAGATCCAGGCGGGGGAATACACGCTCCGCAAAACGATGACCATCCCGCAGGTCGCCGAAGCCCTCCGCGCCGGCCGCAAGTCGGAATGGACGGTGCGCATCCGGGAGGGCCTGCGCCTGGAGGAGGTGGCCGAGGCCGTCGCCGCCCAGACCCATCTTTCGGCCTCCGCCGTCCTGTCCGCCGCGCGGGATGGGATGCGCTGGCGCGCCCGCTTCGCCTTCCTCGCCGACCTGCCGCCCGGGGCGACGCTGGAAGGCTATCTGTTCCCCGACACCTACCGGCTGGCCCGGGACGCCACGGCGGAGGATCTGATCGCGCGGATGCTGGAGAACTTCGGGCGCAAGGTGACGCCGGAGCGGATCGCCGCCGCCCGGACCCGGGGGCTCACCCTCCATCAGGTCGTCACCCTGGCCTCCATCGTGGAGCGAGAGGCCGTCCTCCCCGCGGAGCGTCCCCTCATCGCCAGCGTCTACCTCAACCGGCTGGCCATCGGGATGAAGCTGGACGCCGATCCCACGGTGCAGTATGCCCTGGGGTATCAGGCGGATCAGAAAACGTGGTGGAAGAGCCCCCTCACCTTAGACGACCTGCAGGTGGATTCACCGTATAACACCTATCGCTATCCGGGGCTGCCTCCCGGGCCCATCGCCAACCCGGGCCTGGCGTCCATCGAGGCGGTCCTCAACCCGGCGCAGACGGATTATCTCTACTTCATGGCTGACTGCCTCAAGAAAGACGGGAGCCACTGGTTCGCCCGCACCCAGGAGGAACACCTCCGGAACTTCCAGCGCTGCCAGGGGTCGCCCTGACCGGCCCGTCGGAAAGCCGACATCCCGGACGGGCCGCCTAAATCAAGCCCCGGCGCATGGCAAACTGGACGAGCTCCGCGCGGTTCTTCAGGCCGAGCTTGCGCATCAGGTTCGCCCGGTGGAAATCCACCGTCTTCACGCTGATGAACAGCGTCTGGGCGATCTCCTGATAGCTCTTCCCCTGGGCCAGGAGGACCAGGATCTCCCGCTCCCGCTCGCTGAGGGTCTCCAGGGGATCTGTCGGCCCCTCCCCGGAGCGCCGCACCTCCTCCACCAGGAGGTCCGTCAGGCGAGGATCCATGTAGGTTTCACCGGCGTAGACCGCTCGGATCGCCCGGATCAGGGTCTCATCCGGGGCCCGCTTGAGCACATAGCCAGAGGCCCCCGCTCGCAGCGCCGGCATCACATACTCCCGGTTCTCATGCTGGCTCAGGATCAGCACCCGGGTGCGGGGGGCAACGCGGACGATCTCGCGGGTCGCCGCCAGGCCATCCATCCCCGGCATCCCGATGTCCATCAGGACGATGTCCGGCTGCAGCCGGCGCGTCTGAAGGATGGCCTCATGGCCATCCGCCGCCTCGCCCACGACCTCGAAATCCGGATACAGCTGGAGCAGCGCCCGGATGCCGGCGCGCACGATCGCGTGGTCATCGGCGATCAGAATGCGGATCCCCATCTCTTACCCTCCGATCGGCAGACGAACCCAGAGGCGTGTCCCCTGCCCGGGCGCGCTTTCGATCTTCATCTCCCCGCCCAGCAGCTCCACCCGTTCCTGGATCCCGAGCAACCCCCACCCTCGGCGGGCGCCGTTCCCTTTCTGGACCTCCGACCAGATGAAGCCGATCCCATTGTCCGCGATCTCGAGCTCGACCCATTCCGGCTGCAGGGCGAGGCGGATGCGCGCCTCGGTCGCCTCCGCGTGCTTGCAGATGTTCGTGATGGCCTCCTGGGCGATCCGGAAGAGCGCCGTTTCGATCTCAGGGGGGAGGCGCGGAACGTGCTCCGGGATCTCGAAGATCACGCGGACGTCGCGCGCCTCAAGGCGCTCCCGGGTATACCATTTCAGGGCCTGGATCAGGCCCAGGTCGTCCAGAAGCGTGGGGCGCAGATCGTAGATGATCGTCTGAAGCTCCCGGATGGTCTCGCTGGCGGAGATCTTCAGACGATCCAGCAACCGGGGCACCTCCGAGGGCGCCTGGGTGATGGCCAGGCTGACCGTGTTCAGCCCGAAGACCAGCGCGCTCAGGGACTGGCCGATCCCATCGTGAAGCTCGCGGGCGATGCGGAGGCGTTCCTCCTCCTGGGCGCGCATCAGGCGGGCCAGCAGCTCCCCGCGGATCCTCTCCTTGCGGCGCAGCTCCTCCCAGAGCTGGGCGTTCTCCAGGGCCAGGCCGATCTGCTGCCCCACGGTCACCAGCAGCGCCATCTCCGCCTCATTGAACGCCTCCGGATCCCCTGCGGCCACCCCCAGAACCCCGCGGACGCGTCCTCCGATCGGGATCGGCACCGCAGCGTGGCAGATCAGGGGCATCCCGAGAAGCGAACGGATGCGATAGATGGCGCAGCTGGACTCCGAGGCCCTCACCACCGCCGGCTGCCCATCCCTTAACACCTGGCCGCAACGGCACTCCGGGAAGCTGAACAACGACTCCACGGAAAGGGATACCGGCAACTCCGGGCCGTGCCAGACCGCCAGATAGGGCCGATCCCCTTCCCCCAGCATGCAGATCCAGCCGACCTGGAGCTCCAGGGCGTTCAGAACCTGTTGCAGGACGCGCCGCAGAAGGCGGTCCGGCGGGAGGGACTCCCCCATGGCCAGGGCCACCGCGTTCAGCGCCATCAGCTCGCGGTTCCGGCGGCGGAGGGCCTCCTCCCGCGCCTTGCGCTCGGTGATGTCCCGAGCGAACCAGACCAGGACCCATCGGCCTTGATAGCGAATGCGGGTCCCCATGGTCTCCAGGACACGAGATCGACCCTCCCGGTCGGTCACCACCAGCTCGACCGGGGCGACGGGCTGCCCCTGGCGGAGGCTCTGCCAGAGCCGGGAGGCGATCCCCACCGAACGGGGAGGCAGGATGCTGGCCGCGTTCAACCCGAGGAGCTCCTCCGGCCGGCAGCCCAGCTGGCGGGCGAAGGCCTCATTGACGAAGAGCAGCTTCCCCTCCTCCGGGCCCTCCGCCCCGATCAGGGCGATGCCCTCGCCCACCGCGCTGGCCGCCATCAAGAGGTTACGATAGCCCGCCTCGGAATCCTGCAGCCGACGGATCGCCTGCTGGATCTCATCGGCCATCTGGTTGAAGGCGCAGGCGAGATCCCCGATCTCCCCCCCGGGCGGCAGACGGACCCGCTCATCGAGGTGACCCTGGCCCAGGCGCTGAGCCTGACGGGCCAGCTCCACCAGGGGAGAAACCACCACGCGGCCGAAACCGTAGGCCATCCCGGCTGCGATCAGACAGCCGAGCGCGGTCAACCCAACCAGAAAGCGGGTCACCCAGGCCTGCAACGCGACGATGCGCGCCTCGCTGAGGCCCACATGGATCTCCGCCGGGATCCCGTCCAGCGGCCGGTAGGCGAAGTCCCGCACCAGGCCGCGTTCCGTCTCCAACAAGAGGCCTTCACCGGCCGACTCGGGGCGAGCGGGGATCAGCCGCAGCAAATCGGCCGGGAAGCCATTCGGGAACGTGTGCACCACCCGCCCATCCGGGGCGACGGCGAAGGCGTAGATCACATCGCCGTTCTCCCGGACGACGGCGTTCAGGAGCTCCTGGACCGTAACCAGATCCATCTCCGCCAGGGCGTTGGCCAGGTTCTCCCCCAGCGCCCGCGTCAGGGACTGTCCGCTGCGGATCAGCTCCGCCCGCAGGGCGCGGGTGAGCAGCGCGTGGATGATGCCCGTGGTGATGACCCCCGCCGACACCACCAGGATCACCAGCGCCAGGATGAGACGCGTGGTCAGGCGCCGGGGCAGATAGCGGTCCAGCCACAACCAGAAACGACTCATCTCATGGCTCCAGCAAGCCGATCTCACGGGCGATCCAATACAGATCCGCGTATTCCTCATCCCGAGCCGGGGCGAATCCCATGGGCATCTCGGACCGCTCCCAGTGATACAGGAAGGCCCGATCGCGCCCCCCGGGATCCAGGGTCAGAAGCGCCTCCCGAACCATCTGGGCTGTCTTCTCCGGCACCCCGGGCCCTGCGATGATGCCGCTGGACGGATACGGCTCTGAGAGGGCCAGGATGCGCACCAGCCCCCGTTCGGCGAGGGCCAGCGCCAGGGTGTCCTGCAGCCCCCCCGCGTCGTAGCGGCCGCTGATCACCGCGTTGGCGGTGGCCGCGTGGGAGTCATGGAAGGCATACGCGCGGAGGTCGTGCAAGGTGAGGCCTGCGCGCTGCAACATAAGGCGAGGGATTAAATGACCCTGGGTCGAGTTCGGGGAGCCGAAGGCGAAGGACCGCCCTCGCAGATCCGCAAGATCCCGGACCGGGCTATCCGGCGGGACCACGATGGCCGCCCGGTAAGTATCCTGACCCTCCCGGTTGCGGCCCCGCACCAGGATCCGCGCCCCGCACCGGTGATACGCCTGCAGGTAGGTGACCGTGCCGACGATCCCGAAGTGCACCCGGCCTGCGCAGATCTCATCCGCCACGCTCTGCCCCCGCGGCGCGATCCGAAGGCGGAAGCGGAGCCCCGTCTGCCTCTCCAGCCAGCGGAGGAGGGAGGCGTTCATCCGGATGTCCTCCTTGGGCTCCAGCCGCCGATCGAAGCCCCAGATCCATGGTCCGTCCTCCTCCAGGGAGACGCGGAGGGCCGTCGAAGGGAGGAGGGATTCGGAGAGGCGAACCGGGATGGCAGGCTCCCTCTGACAGGCAACCAGCACGAAGACCAGGAAGATCTGCCAGGGCATCCCCCGCATCAGAGCCTCCGCAGGATCAGACGCTACGCGCCCTGGCCCCGTTTCCATTGTAACGGGGATGAAGATGAGTGGCTACGTCCCAGGATCCTTCCGGGTCCGGAACTGGGAAAATCCCCAGGTCTCCTTTCCGGAGGAGCCCCAGGCCCATGGAGGGCACAGGTCCTTTATGCTCGAAATCGAAGGAAAGCTTCGCTCGGGAGCGCATGCGATGGTTCAAGAAACCCGCACTCGAAAGCCGGACCTGGCGACGCGGAGGGCGTTCCTGGCGCGGTTCGCCAGCGGGATCTTCGCCTCCCTGATCGCCCCTGCTGCCGCACAGGGGATCCTGGATCAGGTCGAGGCGGCTCCACCGGGCGCCCCGGTGGGGGAGCTGGAGCCACCCCCTGAGCTCCCGGAGGCGATGAGCGGGCAACACCCCGTGGTGCGCATGATGGAGGATCTCCGGCGGGCGCTGCAGAAACCGGTGGAACAGCGGCGCTGGGCGATGGTCATCGACCTGCGCAAATGCGTGGGATGCTATGCCTGCACGGTGGCCTGCATCTCGGAGAACAAGCTGCCGCCCGGCATCGCCTATCGGCCCGTGCTGACGGAGACCCGGGGGACCTACCCGCACGTCTCCCGGCGCTTCATCCCGCGGCCGTGCATGCAGTGCGAAAACCCGCCCTGCGTTTCCGTGTGCCCGGTGGGGGCGACGTGGAAGCGGGCCGATGGGATCGTGGTGATCAACTATGACCAGTGCATCGGATGCCGCTATTGCATCACCGCATGCCCCTACGCAGCCCGCTCCTTCGACGCCGGATACTTCTACAGCGATTTCGAGGGCGGCCAGCCACAACCCTATGAGCTGCTCCCCTCTCCGGAGTATGGCCAGAGCCGCCTCCGACGCCGGGACGCCTCTCCCATCGGCAACGTGCGGAAGTGTCACTTCTGCCTCCATCGCATCGAGCGAGGGCAGCTGCCCGCGTGCGTGCTCTCCTGCATGGGGAGGGCCACTTACTTCGGGGATCTGAACGATCCCCAGAGCCTGGTCGCGGAGCTGGTCAGCCAGCCCAACGTCATCCGTCTGAAAGAGGAGCTGGGCACGGAGCCCAAGGTCTTTTACCTGGTTTGAGGGAGGTCCGGGATGATCGCGACCAAAGCTATCTCCCGTCGGGATTTCCTGAAACTGGCCGGGGCCTCCGCCGGAGGCCTGGCGGCCATGGCCGCCCTGGGCCACGGCTTCAAAACCCTCAGCGCCAGCGAGGCCCGACAGCAACAGGAGGCCGGCAAGCGGGTGGTCTACACCGCCTGCGTGATGTGCCCCGCCGAGTGCGGCCTCGCTGTCGAGGTCGAGAACGGCGTGATCTCCAACATCTACGGCAACATCCACGTCCCCTATAACTCGGGGACCGTGTGCGCCAAAGGGGTGGCTGGCCTGCAACTGGTCTACAACGTCAACCGGATCAAATACCCGATGATCCGGGTGGGCGAGCGAGGAGAGGGCAAATTCAAGCGGGTCTCATGGGAGGAGGCCCTGGATTACATCGCCACGAAGCTGATCGAGATCAAGCAGAAATACGGAGCCGAGTCCGTGATCATGGACTGCGGGGACGTGACCGATCGTGATCCTTACTACTATCTCTTCCGCGCCTTCGGCACGCCTCACACCGTGGAGCACGGTTCGATCTGCGACACCCCGCGCCGCCACGGGCCCAAGCTCATGTTCGGGGGCAAGCGCATCGAGCCCGACATCATGCGCCCGGTGCTGGTTCGCCAGCCGGACGGAAGCCTGAAGAACGATTACAGCTACCGCACCCGGCTGATCATCTACGTCGGCTGGAACCCCTTCACCGCCACTCGAATCAACTACGAATCCCGGGGAACGGTGGAGGCCAGGCTGGCCGGAGCCCGCATCATCGTCATCGACCCCGCCTTCTCCAACACCGCCACCAAGGCGGATCGCTGGATCCCCATCCGGCCCGGGACGGACGCCGACCTCTTCGCGGCGATGCTGCGCTACATCCTGGAGAACCACCGGGACGATGATCCGTTCCGCCGCTACATCGACTGGTCCTTCAAGGAATACAGCCAGGGCTGGGAGGAGTTCGAGGCCGCCTTCCGAAGCTGGTGGGACCGCAAGGATCCCCTCAACGGGCTGCCCTACTTCTCCCTGGAGTGGGCCGCGGAGCGGACCGGCATCGACGCCCAGACCATCGCCGAGCTGGCCCACACCTTCGGGATCACCAAGCCGGCGGCCCTGGTGTGGGGGATGAACGGCATCGGCCACCACTACAACGGCTACGTGGCCTCCATCCTGGGCACCGCCCTCAACGTCATCACCGGGAACATGGAGGTCCCGGGCGGGGCCATCGACACGGAGCTGGTCAAGAGCAGCAAGGGCGGCAAGGCCTCCGGCGGGGACTTCCTCAAGCGCGAGGTCACCCGCATCGTCAACGGCCGGGAGGTCAAGGGGAAGATCGAGGAGCTCCACATGGACGGCTACGGGGACTGGCCGGCGGCGTGGGATGACGTGGTGGGCGACTACCCGCGCCGCTTCATCGAAGGGGTCACCCTGCGCTACGGCCCGTTCCGCGGCCACCGCTATCCCATCAAAGCCTACTTCATCCGCACCGGGAACCCGGTGATCACCGGCTCCAACACCCGGAAATGGATCGAGGCCCTGACGGCGAAGGACGAGACGGGGAACTACAAGGTGGAGCTGGTGGTCTACATCGATACAGTCTTCCTCGAGACGGGGCTCTACGCCGATGTGGTCCTCCCCGAGGCCAGTTATATGGAGCGCATGAGCCTCTCGGACATCTATCCGGTCCATCCCGTGCTCTACCTGCGCGACTTCGTCATCCGCCCGATGTATGAATCCAAGACCCAGTATGAGATCTGCTGGGCGCTGGCCCGCAAACTCCACGAAAAGGGTGATCCCGACATCCAGCCGAAGGACTTCTGGGAGAAATACCCCACCGAGGAAGACTTCTGGAACGAAGCCCTGCGGGTGGCCCCCGGGCGGCCCAACACCGGAGAGCCGCTCCCCTACCCCAACCTGCCCAAAGGCTACAAGCTCCTCGGCACACCGGACTCCCTGGAGGCCGGCCGCGTGCAGATCGATGACGAGAAGAAGGAGATCCGCGGGGAGCCGCTCACCGTCCAGTGGCTGCGGGAGCACCACGGCGTGGCGGTGTGGCCCATGAGCTGGAAGCGGTTCCACGGCGGCGGGGTGCTCCAGACCGACAGCAAGAAGGTGGAGTTCGTCTGGGATTACACGGTGGAGAAAGACGGCCAGGTGCAGCGCAAAGGCCGTTACGCCAAATACAACAAGCTGATCGAGGAGGCCGGCGAGACGCCGCCCGGCATCGCGCGCCTCGGCTGGCAGAAGTATCCCTCCACCTTCTACTGGTTCGAAACCCGCTGGAACCCCTACACCAACCCGGATTACGCCAAGTATCGGGAGGAGTATCCCTTCCAGGTGATCTCCGGCCGCATCCACCACGCCATGTCCGGCACCCAGATGGTGGACTGGCTGGGACGGCTGCCCACGGAGGACCTCTGGATGCCGCTGAACGACGAACGGGTGGTGGAGGAGGTGATCATCGGGGAGAACGGGCCTACGCCGACCGGCCGCCGCGTGCGCATCCCCCGCGGAACCTGGTCCATCGGCGTGATCCAGATGAACCGCGCCGATGGGGAGCGCCTTGGGCTGAAGACCGGGGATCTGGTGGAGCTGGAGACGCCGCAGGGGTTCAAGACGCGCGGGAAGGTCGTCCTGGTGGAGACCATCCGGCCCGGCGTGCTGCGACTGCCGTTTGGCGGGGGCGGGCGTTTCAGCCCCGGCCTGGGCAAGACGTGGGCCTTCCATGACATCACACCGAACCACAACGCCCTGGTGGATCCCGAGAACCTGTCGCCCATCATGGGGCAGCCCGCCTACGGCGATGTGATCGTCAAGGTCCGCAAGATCGGCTAAGGAGAGCCGGTGATGGAGCGTGAGCTGAAAGAACGCGAAGGTCTCTACAGCCTGCTGCGGGCCCTCTTCTCCTATCCCTTAACCGAAACGGTCTTGGGCGCGGTGGCGAGCCTGGCCCTGGAGCCAGGCTCGCCCATGGCCCCAGGGCTCCGGCAGCTGCAGCAGCGCATCCGGGAGGCCGTCGACGGCCGGGCTCTGGTCGAGGCCCTCAACGTTGAGATGACCCGGCTGATGGAAGGCCCCGGCCGCGTCCCCGCCCCCCCTTTCGCCTCGTTTTATCTGCATGGGGAGCGGCTGATGGGCCCCGCGGCGGTGGCCGCCCGTCGCTTCTACCTGCAGTGGTCCGCCATGCCGGAGACGGAATGGCGGATCCCGCCCGACCACATCGCCCTGGAGCTGGGTTTCCTGGCCTACCTGGCTCGACGGGCTGCTGAGGCAACCCATGACGCGGAGCGCTGGCGGATCCTGCAGGCCAGCCGGGAGTTCCTCCGCCGCCACGTCTTACCATGGCTGCCGCGCTTCTGCGAAGCCCTGGCCTCCAGCACCACCGATCCCTTCTTCATCGGGCTGGCCGCCTTCACCCACGAGGCCGTCCGGCTGGATCTGGAATGGCTGGACGCTGTCCTTGCAGAGCACTCTGATTCGCTGCCATCCGACGAACGCACCGGGAGGTCCTCATGAGCCGAGCGGAGAAGATCACGCGGGGGATGAGCGCTGTCGAGAGGATCCTGTGGGGGATCGCCATCGCTGGCTTGGTGGCCGGCGCGGTGGGCCTGATTCAGCGCCTCACCGGCGGGCACACGGTCGCTGCCTATAACACCTACGTCCCCTGGGGGCTGTGGGTGGCCGTTTACACGACCCTGGCCGGGATCTCCATCGGGGCCTTCGCCGTCGCTGCTCTCGGAGAAAGTTTCCGGGTGAAAGCCTTGCAGCCCCTGAGCGGGATCGCCCTCTTCGCCGCCCTGGCCGCCCTGGCCGGAGGGTTGCTGGCCATCTGGCTCGATCTCGGCCATCCTCTCCGCTTCTGGAAGCTTTACCTTTCGACCCAGCCCGCTTCGCTTATGGCCTGGATGGCCTGGTTCTACCTGATCTACGGGCTTCTCCTCCTGGCTCTGATTTATCTCAAGAAGGCCCAGCCGGAGAGCCCGGCCATCCGGCCGCTGTTCGGCCTCGGTCTGCTCCTGGCCGTGATCATGGGAGGCGCTGAGGGGGCGCTCTTCGGAGTGGTCAGCGCCCAGGGCCTGTGGGAATCCGCTCTGGTTCCCATCCGCTTCCTGGCCGATGGCGCATTGGGCGGAGCGGCCCTGGTTCTCTTCCTCTCGATCCTCCTGGGCCACGCCGACGCCGAAGCCCTCCGCTTCCTGCGAGGCCTGGTGCTGGGTCTGCTCCTGTTCACCCTCGTGCTGCTTTGGGCGGAATACTCCACCACCCTCTACGCGGGGGTCCCGAGCCGGGTGGAGGCCCTGCGCCTGATCCTCTTCGGGCCGTTCTCCTGGGTCTTCTGGATCTTCGAGATCGCCTTGGGGCTGGTCCTTCCGCTGATCCTGCTGCTCCTGCCCGGGGCTCGGCCTGCCGTCCTGGCGGCCGCCGGCGGGCTCGTGGCCTTCACCAGCCTCAGCGCCAAGCTGAACCTGGTGATCCCCGCGCTGGTGGTGCCTGAGTTCGAAGCCCTGCGCCTTGCCTTCACTGGCCCGGGCTTGAGCTTCGATTACTTCCCCACCCTCACCGAATGGCTGCTGGCCGTTGGCATCGTCTCCGCCGCCGCCTTGATCTTCCTGGCCGCCTACCGCCTGATCCCCATCGTCAGCCCATCCCACCCGTCCTGAGCCCCTCAGGGGCACCGAAGGGCGATCAGGGTCAGGCAGAGGTCCGCCTGACCCTGATCCTCTTCCCCCCGATCGATCCGCCCTGAAGCACGCCCCAACCCCCCAGGGCTTTCCCGCCTCCCCGGACCATGCGGGCTTGACGGATCCTCGAAATCTGCTATAGTAAATCATAGTTTTCTTTAATGAACCGGAGGGTCCCTTGGCCTATATCCATCGGGTGCCGGCGGTGGAGCGGGCGCTGCGGATCCTGGAGTGGATCGCCGACCGGCCGGAGGGGGTTTCCCCTGCGGCGCTGCAGGCACGCTTCGGGTTCTCCCGCACCGGGCTCTTCGCGCTGCTGAACACCCTGAAGGCCCACGGTTACCTGGAGCAGGCCGGCCCTCGCGGGCCCTACCGCCTGGGCCCCCGATGGTGGGCGCTGGCCGCCCAAGCGCATCCCGAACAGGCGCTGCGGGAGCTGTTCCGGGCCGAGGCCCGCGGGTTCGCCGAGAGCCTCGCGCTGCTGCGCCCGGCCGGAGGGGAGGTGGTGGTCCTGGAAGCCGCCCTGGGCGCCTATCCCCTGGTGGGCCGCTGGGCCGTGGGGGACCGCCTTCCCCTTGAGGGGAGCGCCCCCGGATGGATTTTCCTGGCTGCCCATCGAACCGGCCCCCGCTGGGGGCGGATCCGACGGGAGGGGATCGCCCGCCGGCGCCTGGGCGCGCTGATCGAAGCGGCTGTCCCCATCTGCCCCGACGGCCGCCACCCGGTCGCCGCCCTGGCGGTCCGTCTGCCCGCCTCCCGGGCCCGCCCGGCCCTCTATGAGGCCCTGCGGGCGGCGGCCGCCCGCCTCTCCCTCCGGCTGGGCGCCCCCGCGTATCAGCCCTACGCCGCCGAGCCGGAAGGGCTCTCCCTGCGGCGGCTTCGCCCCGAGGAGATCGCCGCTTTCCTGGAAGGGCCATGGATCGCCCGGCTGGTCGGCCTGCGAGCGGACGGCCGGCCGTATGCGGTTCCGGTGTGGTATCTCTGGGAGCGCCCGGCGCTCTGGATCGCCGCCCTCCCGGGCTCCCGATGGCCGGGCTACATCCGGGCTCACCCCCAGGTCACGTTGCTCATCGATGAGCCCTGGCCGCCCCTGCGACGGGTCCGGGTGGAAGGCCGGGCCGTCCCCGATATCTTCCCGGAAGGCCCCGACGGCCTGGCCGCGCGGCTGGCCGCCCGCTACCGGCTCGAAAGCCCGCCCCCCGGGCTTCGGGAGATCTTCCGCATCCTCCCGGAACGGATGGAAGGCCGCCGCGGCGTGATCCCTCCCGCCGATCGATAGGGGGCCCGGGATGCTGGAGATCCGGATGGAACGCGTTCACCATGCCTTCCCGGCCCCCTCGGGCCGCTGGGTGATCTTCGAGGATCTGAACCTGGAGGTCCGCCCGGGCTCCTTCACCGTGATCGTGGGCCCCAGCGGATGCGGCAAGTCCACCCTGCTCCGCCTGGCGGCCGGCCTGCTGACGCCCACCGCCGGTCGGATCCGCATCGGGGACCTTTCCCCCGCCCAGGCCCGGGCGGCCCGCCGCATCGGCTGGATGGGCCAGCAGCCGGCGCTGCTGCCCTGGCGCACGGTGGAAGGCAACATCCGCCTCGCCCTGGAGGTAAACGGCCGCGCCCTCCGGCCGCCCCTTACGGTAGAGGAGCTCATCGCGATGGTCGGCCTGAAGGGGTTCGAGCGGGCTTACCCCCGGATGCTCTCGGGGGGCATGCAGCAGCGGGTCGCCCTGGCCCGCACCCTGGCCGCCGGCCCCGCTGTCTGGTTGATGGATGAGCCCTTCGCGGCCCTGGATGCCCTGACCCGAGCGCAGCTGCTGGAGGAGGTGGAGTGGCTGTGGCGCGCCTTCGGCGCCACCGTCCTCTGGGTGACCCATGACCTCCATGAGGCGGTCCGCCTGGGGGATGAGGTGGTGGTCCTCGCCGGCCGACCGGCCCGGATCCGAGCCCGCATCCCCCTCCCGGATCCGCGTCCGCGGACGGACGAGCGACGGATTGGGGAGTGGGTGGAGCGCGTTCGAGCAGCCCTGATGGGAGGCGCCGGATGAGCCCGATGGGAATGGAGCTTCCTCGCCTGCGTTCGGGGGCGCGGCTGGCCCCATGGGTGCCCCTCCTCGCCCTCCCACTGGCCCTGGCGGGGTGGGAGCTGATCGTCCGCGAGGCCCGGGTGCCGGTGTATCTGGTTCCCGCCCCCTCCCGCATCCTGGCCACGCTCTGGGCCGAGCGGGGGCTGTATCTCCAGGCGACGGGAGTGACCCTGGGGGAGGCCGCCGCCGGCCTGGCGCTGGGGATGGGCGTCGCCCTGGCCCTGTCCGTCGCCACGGCCTTCTGGCCGCCCCTGGAGCGGGCGATCATGCCCCTGGTGCTGCTGCTGAAGGCCATCCCGCTGGTGGCCATCGCCCCCATTCTCACGCTGTGGTTCGGCTTCGGGCCGCTCCCCAAGGTGCTGATGACCGCCCTGCTGACCTTTTATCCGGCGCTCGTCCCGTTGATGACCGGGCTGCGGGCGGTGGACCCGGCGGCGCTGGAGCTGCTGCGGGCGTGGGATGCCTCGGCGTGGGAGATCTTCGTCCATCTGCGATGGCCCTCGGCATGGCCCTACGCCTTCGCCGCCCTGAAGACCGCCGTTCCCCTGGCTCTGATCGGGGCGGTGGTGGCCGAATGGACCGGGGCCTCGGGCGGGCTGGGGCGGGCCATGTGGCTGGCCCAGACCAACCTGGACATGCCCCGCCTGTTCGCCGCCGCCATGATCCTGGCGGCGGTCAGCCTGGCGGGCTACAGCGGGGCCGCCCTCCTGGAGCGGCGCGCCCGCTGGTGGAGCCCGGAGGAGGCCCGCCTCTAAAGCCGCGCGTCCTCGGGCCTTCAAAAGGCGCTCCACGGATGATCCGCGTGGCACCTTGCGCGCAAAGGCCCGATGCCTTTCATCCCATTCATCCCGGAGGTGGCGATGCGGTTCTTCAACGGTTCCATCGGCACACGGCTTCGCGCGGGGTTCGTTCTGTGGCTGATCCTGATGGCGGGGTGCGCCACGCCGGCGCCGCCGGCGACCCCCACCCCGGCCCTCCGGCACATGGTCTTCATGGCCGGCTATAAGCCCCAGGCCAACCTGCCCTTCGTCGGCGTGTATGTGGCGAAGGAGAAAGGCTACTTCGCCGCGGAAGGGCTGGACGTCGAGATCCAGCATTCCACCGGCCGCGGGGAGCATCTCCAGCTGCTGATGGCCGGGGGCGTTCAGGTGACCACCCAGGACGCGGCGGTGTTGCTCCAGCGGCGGGCGGACCCGGGGCTCCCTCTGGTCTCTATCGCCCTCATCGGCCAGCGGGGGCAGCAGGCCTTCGCCGCCCTGAAGTCCTCGGGGATGCGGACCCCTAAGGATTGGGAGGGCAAGAAGGTGGGTTACAAGGGGACGCCTCCCCCCGACCTGTTCGCCATCATGGAGGCGGCCGGGGTGGATCGAAATCGGGTGGAGCTGGTCAACGTCGGCTTCGACCCGCGGGTGCTGGTCCAGGGGCTGGTGGATGTGTATCCCCTCTTTAAGTCCAATGAGCCCTATCTGCTGCGGCAGATGGGCTACGAGCTGGTGATCTGGGACGCCGCGGACTATGGGGTGCCGACCCTGGGGTTGACCTACGTGACCAGCGAGGAGCAGATCCGGCAGGATCCGGACCTGCTGGTCCGCTTCCTGCGGGCGGCGTTGAAGGGGATTGAGGACGCGCGGGCGAACCCGGAGGAGGCGGTGGACATCGTGCTCCGATACGCGCCTCAGGCGGACCGGGGCCACATGCGCTTCATGCTGGAGACGGAGCTCAAGGATGCGGAGTCGGAGGTGACGCGGGCCCACGGCCTGGGCTGGCAGACCCGGGAGCAGTGGGAAGCCCTGTATGAGGTCCTGCGGCGCTACAACGCCATCACGAAACCCGTGGAGCTCGAGCGGGTCTTCACCAACGAGCTGCTCCAGAAGGCCCGGGGCCGATAAGCGACAACCCAACCTTCAAACAGCGGGTTGGGCAGGCGTCCATCGCCTCCGCCCAACCCGCTTGGATTCTCCACTGGATCTCCCGAGCCTGTTCGCGCCGAACGGAGTCCAGCGGGGCTCTTGCCTCTCCCCAGGATAGAACGTCCCGGCGATCACGTTGTCCCGGCACATCATTGGGAGGCGATGGAAGACCTCTGGTCTGAAATTGACGCATGCATGGTCCAGGAATATGATGTTTGGTGATCGCAAGGATTGGAGGGATCGCAATGGGGATCAATGTGGTCTTCCCGGAAGAATTGCTGATCGCGCTCAAGATGGAGCCTGAGACTTTTCGGAAGCAGGCCCTGGTTTATACGCTCGGCAAGCTCTATGAAACAGGACAGATCTCCGGAGGGCTGGGCGCTCAGATCCTGGGTTGTGCGCGCTGGGAATTCTACCGGCTTCTCTCCGAGAACGGTTTCGCGGTGATCGATTATCCTCCTGAGGATCTGGAACAGGAGGCGGAAACCAGCCGCCAGCTCGCAGAAAGGATCCGTTCACGGTGATCCGGATCGTTGTAGACAGCACTCCTCTGATCGCGCTTTCTTTCATCGGACGTCTCGATCTCCTGAAGGCCCTCTTTGATGAAGTGATCGTCCCTGCCTCCGTCTACCAGGAGGTGGTCGCTCAGGGACATGGGCGACCGGGCGAGGAGGAGGTTAGGCAAGCAGGCTGGCTGGTGGTCCGGGAGCCTGAAAGAAGCCTGCCCCTTCCTCCTATGCTCCTTGGTCTGGATCAAGGCGAGGTGGATGTGATCTTGCTGGCTCAAGAAGTCAAGGCCGATTGGGTGGTGATGGACGAGAGGCTGGGTAGAAAATTCGCCCGCGCCCTGGGACTCCAGGTAAAAGGAACCTTAGGAATACTGTTGGCCGCTTACCACGCGGGCCTCCTCTCACGGAGAGAGGCAGAAGAAGCAGTGGACAAACTCGCAAACAGCCCTCTTCGAATCCACCCTCGGCTGGTAGAGTGGTTTAAAGGACAGCTCTTTCCTTGATCTTTCGACCCACTGTCTGTCAATAAACTTCTCTTCACCCCCATTAGCTCCTAACAGATGGCTTATTTTTCGCTTTAATAAGGATGTGATGGCCCCGGATTTCTTGTGGCTTTGTCAAATCACATTGTATTCCGCAGGAGGAGGGGAGGCCAGGAACCGCTCGTAACGCAGCGGGGCGATGTCCAGGGTGTGGGCCCGGCCGTCCAGGATCTCCTCCGCCATCAGCAGACCGGCGATGGGACCGTGCATCACCCCATGCCCGCTGAAACCCGCCACCACATAGAAGCCCTCCACCCCCGGGATGCGCCCGAGGATGGGATGCGCGTCCGGGGTCACCTCGTAGAGGCCAGCCACCCGGGCCCGCACCCCCGCCCGCTCCAGCAACGGCATCCGTGCCACCGCCGCCTCCATATGGATCAGCTCCCACTCCGGATCCGGCTGCTCCCGGAAGCCCGGAGGCTCGTCCCGATTGGACATCCCGGTCAGGATCCCCTCCCCCTCCCGATGGAAATAAAGGCTGCGGGCGAAGTCGATGACCATGGGGAAGTCCTCCGGGATCTCCGGAATGGGCGTGGTGATCAGATACTGACGCCGATAGGGGCGGATCGGAAGAGAGATGCCCACCATCTCGCCGATCTGCGCCGCCCAGGCCCCAGCGGCGTTGACCAGGACCGGCGCCGCGATCTCCCCCAGAGGAGTGATCACCCCGGCGATGCGCCCGCCCTGCAGCCGCACGCCCGTCACCGGCGTGTCCGTCCGCAGGATCCCCCCCAGGCGGCGGATCCCCGCGGCGTAGCCGTTCACCAGATCCATCGGGCTGAGCAGCCCATCCCGAGGGCAGAACGTCCCGGCGATCACGTCATCCAGGCGCATCATCGGAAGGCGGCGGCGGATCTCCTCGCCATCCAGCCACTCCGTGGGCACCCCCAGGCGGCGCTGGAGGGCCACCTGATCCCGGAAGACCGCCACATCCTCCTCCCGGGTGAGCAGGAAGAGATAGCCGCAGAAACGCATCGCCAGCGGCGCCCCGGGGTCCTCGGCGAAGCGCTCCATCATCGCGACGCTCAGGAGGGAGAGGCGGATGTTGATCTCCGTGGCGAACTGATGGCGGAAGCCGCCGGCGGCTTTGCTGGTGGAGCCGCAGCCGAAGAAGGGGCCTTTCTCCAGGACGACCACGCGGAGGCCGGGCTGTTTCTTGAGGAGATGATAGACCGTGCTCAGGCCCATCACCCCACCCCCCGCGATCACCACGTCCGCCGTGGCAGGCAGCGTCATCGCTTCCCCTCCATCCGCAGACTCGCCGGAGGCCATCCCGAACGCTGGGCCCATCATCTCTTCCCATTTTCCTCACAACGATGGCCGGCGGCCAGCCGCCTTGCCGGGTCCTCTTTCGAAGGGCCCTGCTTCTCTCCGGGCTCGCCAGGGTATAATTCACCCAACCCGGAGGGACGACCACGAGCGCTGATCCGCCGAGCGTGCCGACTCTGAATCCGGAGGGATCGTCCATGCGCAGAGGCCTGTGGGGGACGCTGATCCTGATCCTTCTGGCGGGTTGTTTTCCATCGTTCCCCTTCCGCGAGGGGGGATCCACGAGCACGCCGCCCGGAACGGCGACCCCTCCGCTCCCGCTCCACAGAGAAGCGGCGCCGATCCCCTCGTCGACCGTTTCTCCTTCGGCGACGCCTTCGCCGACGCGGGCGTATTCTCCCACGCCAACCCTTGCGCGTCCCACGCCCACCGCGGGCCCGACCCGCACCCCCGGCCCAACGAAGACGCCGCGCCCCACCCGAACGCCCGGGCCCGTGGCCACGCCGCGCCCATCCCCCACTCCCGCGCCCACCCGGACGCCCGCCGCGGGAGCTTCGGGGATCCACCCTGCGGTCCCCCCGATGGTCCTGGCCAACTATTTCCCCTGGTATGATCCGGGGACCTGGTCCACCGGCTGCACGTCGGACAGCGATCAGCCGCGGGACGGGGTGTATCATTCCGACGATCCCGGCGTGATCGCCCGCCACATCGGCCAGGCCCGCGCCGCCGGCATCGACGGCTTCGCCGTCCACTGGTTCGCCCCCGGCAACCGCACCGACGCCAACTTCGAGAAGGTCCTGAACCTCTCCCCCGAAGGCTTCCAATCCACCATCACTTTTCTCTATCACATCCTTCCCGGGGCGAATCAGCAGGGGGTCATCGATGCCCTGCGCTACGTGATGGGCCGCTACGCCGCCCATCCCCGCTTCCTCCGCATCGCCGGGCGGCCGGTGATCCTGTTCAGCGACATGTATCGGGTCCCGGATCCCGCCGGCAACCGCCCCGCCTCCGATAAGGACGTGGCCACCGCCGTGGCCCGCTGGGCGGCGATCCGGGAGGCGGTGGATCCGAACCACACGGCCTGGTGGATCGCGGAGGGCCTGCAGCCGGATTATCTCTCCGTCTTCGACGGGCTCTATGTCTACAAGATCGACCACGCCTGCTGCCCCAACGCCTACCGGGGGGCCTCCCGCTGGGCCGGATGGGTGCGGGACTGGGAGCGGCGGACCGGCCGGCCCAAGCTGTGGGTGGGCACGGTGATGCCCGGATGGGACGACCTGAACTCCGCCCAGCCCCAATGCGCCGACCTGCGGGTGAGCAGCGCTCCCTTCGCCCGGGACCGGGAGAACGGGGCGTATTACGCGCGGACGTGGGAGGCGGTGCTGCCCACGCGACCCGACTTCATCCTGATCCACTCTTTCAACGAGTGGGTGGAGGGCTCCTACATCGAGCCCAGCGTCCGCTTCGGCGATCTCTACCTGCAGCTCACCGCCCAGTGGGCCGCCCGCTACAAAGGGCGCTGAGGGCCGAGGGGGAGGAGGCCATCCCCCTCATTCGCATCCTCGCGTTACAATGGCGGCAAACACGATCCTTCGCCTTGGAGGAAACCATGGGCGGGCCGTGGGCGGTGGTGGCGGTGCTGTTCGCCTTCATGCTGCTGCACCAGACGGACAAGCTCCTGCTGGGCCCCCTGACCACGGAGATCATGAACACCTTCCATATCGGGGAAGATCTCATGGGGCTGGCCTCCACGGCGGCGCTGCTGGTGGGCCTCTTCCTCTATCCGCTGTGGGGCTACCTGGCCGATCGCTTCGCCCGGCCTGCCCTCATCGCCCTGGCCTCCTTCATCTGGGGGGCCACCACCTGGCTCAGCGCCATCGCCCCCACTTATCCCCTCTTCCTGCTCACCCGCGCCTCCACCGGGATCGATGACAACGCCTACCCCAGCCTCTACAGCCTGATCTCCGACTACTTCGGGCCCCAGCTCCGCAGCCGCATCTACGGCTTCCTGCAGATGACCGCCCCCGTGGGCTATCTCATGGGCGTGGCCCTGGCCCTCGGCCTCAAGGACCTCATCGGCTGGCGCGCCATCTATCTGATCACCGGCTCCCTGGGCCTGGTCATGGCCTTGCTGATCTGGCGGACCGTCCGCGAGGTCCCCCGGGGGCGCAGCGAGCCGGAGCTGGCCGCCCTGGCCGAGATCCCCGCCTACCGCTTCAACCTCAACGAGGTTCGCGCCCTGTTGCGCAAGCCCACCTTCCTCTTTCTGGTCACCCAGGGGTTCTTCGGGGTCTTCCCCTGGAACGTGATCTCTTTCTGGTTCTTCCGCTACCTGGAGGTGGAGCGGGGCTACAGCAACGCCCAGATCTTCGTGGTCATGGCCTCCGCGGTGATCGTGATGTCCCTGGGGTATCTGGCCGGCGGGGCAATGGGCGACTGGCTGTTCCGACGCACCCTGCGAGGACGGCTCATCGTCTCCATGGCTGGGGTGCTGGCCGGCGCGGTCCTGCTGGCGATCACCATGTCCATCCCGCCGCAGGCCTTCGGGGCCTTCTGGGCGATGGTGATCCTCACCGCCTTCACCATCCCCCTGGCCGCCCCCAACGTCCTGGCCACGGTCTTCGACATCAGCCCGCCGGAGATCCGGGGCTCGGCCCATGCCCTGGAGTCCTTCATCGAGGGCAGCGGGGCCTCCCTGGCTCCCTTCCTCACCGGCCTGCTGGCCGTGCGGACCTCGCTGCACACCGCCATCCTGACGATCTGCGTGGGGACCTGGCTCCTGTGCGGCTTCCTCTTCGCCCTGGCCATCTGGTCCGCTCCCCGGGACATCATGGCGCTGCGGGCGGAGCTCCGCGCCCGCGCCGCGCAGGCCGGCGCGGGCGGGAGCGCGTCAGCGTAGGGATCCTGCTCAGGCACCCCACCGAATCATGAAGCGCCTCAACCTTCGGCGGGGAGGCCGGCGGCGACCCACTGCAGGATCTCCCGGGCCAAGCGAGCCCGCGCCTCCGGATCCAGGATCACCGTGTCCGTCACCAGCGGGCGGATCCCCATCGCCGCCACGGCCGGGGCCAGCGCCGCATCCGTCCGGTCCAGCACGAAGCCGTCCAGGAAGGCCTGATAGCGCCGGGCGACGGCGAGGGCGGAAGGAGCTTCCCCCAGCTCGGCCATCATCTTCGCCGCCGGCCCCTTCAGCGCTCGCCCCCCGAGGATCGGCGAGACGGCCACCACCGTCCGTTCCTTCAAGAGCTCCGGAACGCCCGGGAGGGCCAGGATCGGGCCGATGCTGACATACGGATTCGAGGGGGCGATCACCACCAGGTCCGCCTCCTCCAGGGCCGCCTGGGCCTCCGGAGCCAGGCGCGCCCGCTCCAGCCCCTCCCAGCGAAACCCTCGCACGCGGGGCTGGCATCCCCGGCGCACGAAATACTCCTGGAACGGCAACGGCCCCTCCTCCGTGTCCACGATGGTGCGCACCGGCTCGTCGCTCATCGGCCAGACGGCGACGCGCACCCCCAGGGCGCGGCAGAGGCGAGCGGTGACCTCGCTCAGCCGCAGGCCCTGCCCCAGCAGGAACGTGCGGTAGACGTGGGTGGCCAGATCCCGATCCCCGACCCGGAACCAGGTTTCCCCGCCGTATCGCCCCAGCATCTCCAGGGCTCCCCAGGTGTCCCCGGCGATCCCCCACCCGGTCTCCGGGTTGGCGATCTCAGCCAGGGTATACATCACCGTGTCCAGGTCCGGGCACACCCGCAGGCCGTGCCACTCGAAATCGTCGCCGGTGTTCACCACCACCGCGAGCGACTCCGGCGGGAGGATGCGGGCGAACCCATCCGCCATGCGGGCTCCGCCGACGCCTCCGGATAAGACCACCAGGCGCATCGGTGCCTCCAGGCTTCCGCGTGGATTTGACAGCCGACCCTCCTCCAATTATGGTGGAAAGCAACATCGGTCGAACACAGGCCTATCCCCTGTCGCGGCTCCTGCGCGCGAGGGAGAGGGGGCGGAGCGGAAGCCCCTTGCGCGGACGTCCCAGAAGGAACGGTGCCGATGACCCGAAACGTCCCGCCCGGCCATTCCGTGATCGAGGAGATCAAGTCCCGACTGGACATCGTGGAGATCGTCGGGGAGACCGTCCCGTTGCGGCGGTCGGGGAAGAACTACATCGGGTTCTGCCCCTTCCACCACAACGTGCGCACGCCGGCCTTCGTGGTCTTCCCGGACACCCAGACCTGGCGGTGCTTCGGGGCGTGCAACACCGGTGGGGATGTTTTCCAGTTCGTGATGAAGCGGGACGGCCTGTCGTTCTCCGAAGCCCTGCGGGTTCTGGCGGAGCGGGCCGGTGTCCCCCTCACGCCGAAGACGCCCGAGATGGAGGCCCGGGAGCGGGAGCGCGCCCGCCTGCGGGAGGCGCTGGCGGCCGCCGCCCTCTTTTACCAGAGCCAGCTCCGCCAGCTGCCGGAGGCGGAGCCAGCGCGGGCGTATCTGGCCGCCCGGGGGTTGACCCCGGAGACCATCGAGCGCTTCGGCCTGGGCTACAGCCCCGGGGCCTGGCATGCCCTGCTGGATTACCTGAAGGGCCGCGGCTTCTCCACGGAGGAGCTCCAGGCCGCCGGGCTCATCGTGGTGCGGGAGGACGGAACGGCTTTCGATCGCTTCCGGGGACGCCTGATGATCCCCATCCGGGATCCCCAGGGCCACGTGATCGGCTTCGGGGCCCGCGCCCTCTCCGGCGAGGAGCCCAAGTATCTGAACTCCCCCCAGACCCCCCTCTTCGACAAAAGCGCGGTGCTCTTCGCCCTGGACCTGGCCCGGGCGGAGATCCGGCGGACAGGGGTGGCGGTGATCGTGGAGGGCTACTTCGACGCCATCATGGCCCATCAGGCCGGCTTCACCAACGTGGTGGCCGCCCTGGGGACCAGCCTGAGCGAGGCGCAGCTGCGGCAGCTGCACCGTGGACTCCAGCGCCTGGTGCTGGCCCTGGACGCCGACCCGGCGGGGATGCATGCGGTGCTGCGGGGGCTCGCCTCCGCCCGCGAGGCTTTCGCCGAGACCTCCCTGGAGCTCGGGCCGCGAGGGCTGATCCGCCTGAGCGGCCAGCTCGGAGTGGACCTGCGGGTGCTGACCCTGCCCGAAGGGATGGATCCTGACGAGCTGATCCGTCGCGACCCCCAGGCCTGGGCCCGAGCAGTGGAGACAGCCCGCCCGGTCATCGCCTTCCTGCTGGACTACCTGGCTGCCCGCTTCCCCCTGGAGGATCCCAAAGGGAAGGCGGCCTTCGTCCGCGAGGTGGTGCCCATCCTGGCCGCCATCCCCGATCCGGTGGAGCGGGACGTTTACATCCAGCAGGCCGCCCGCATGGCCCGGCTCAACGAGCGGGTGCTGCTGGAACAGGTGACCAGCCGCCGGATGGAGGAGACGGAACGGCGCCTCCGCAAAGCCCCTGCGCCCTCCCTCGCGCCGCAGAAGGAGCGGGGCGGAGGGGCGGAGGCGGAGGCGACGCTCCTGGTCATGCTGGGCCTGGCCCCAGATCTCCTGCCCTACCTGCACGTCCGCTTCGCCGAGCTGGGGCTGGATCCCCTTTCCGAAGAGGATTTCATGGACTCCACCTTCCGCGCGCTGTTCCGAAACATCGCGGAGCTCGGGCCCGTGGAGGAGTGGCCGGAGGAGGAAGGGGAGCCGTTCCTGCGGGCGGCCTGGGCGAGGCTGCTGGAGCGCCGCAGGGCCCTGCTGCAGGGCTTCGACCCGGAGGACGAACGATGGGCGGAGGAGACGCTGCGCCTCGCCCTCTGGGTCCGCGAGCAGCGCCTGAAGGAGCTTCTCACGGATCTGCACGCCCTGGCCGACTCCGCGCCCGATTGGCCTCAAGAGGAATTCATGGCAAAATGGCAACGGTTGACGGAGGCGTTGAATCAGATCCAGCGCTTCCGCTACCGGCGCGCGATCCCGGAGGATCGACTGTCCACAACGGAGCGTTGATCGGGAATCCAGCGATGCAGGCCCGCAGGGCTCGCCCTCGAAGGGCCTGTTGTTAAGGCACTCCATGAATGATTCGTGTAGCACCTTTCTAAGGTGCTCGACTGCAGGGGTCGCGACCACCGCCCGTTTGTCTGAGGCTATGGGAAGGGAGCGGATGCGAATGACTCAGCCATCGTGGGAGAACGAAGAGCCGCGGGGCCTCGAGGAGGAGTGGCTGGAGGAAGAGGAGGGGATCCTGGAAGAAGAGGAAGAGGGGATCCCTGAGGAGCCACTCCCGGAGGAGCCCGAGGAAACGGAGCTGGAGGAGATCGAGAGCGAACCCATCGAGGAGGAGATCGAGGCCCTGGGCGAATGGTGGGGTCCGGAGCTGGCCGAGGACCCGGTGCGGATGTATCTGCGGGAGATCAGCCGGGTTCCCCTGCTGGAGCCCACCCAGGAGCTGGATCTGGCCATCCGCCTCCAGGCCCCCCGGGTCCTCGACGCCCTCCGCAGTTCGCTCCGCAAGCCCTCCCAGGCCGATCTGGCCCTGGCGGTTTACCGGGACCTGGTGGCCACCTGGGCCCAGGCGGAAGCGACGGCGGCCCGTCTTCACCGCCCGATGCCGCGCCTGACCGACCTCATCGCCGACCTCAGCCGCCCGATCCCGGAGGCGCGGGCCACCTCCCTGGAGCCCTACCTGGAGCGCCAGCGGGGCGGCCGCCGCCTGGCCGAGCTGCTGCGCCTGCTCGTCCGGATCTACGCCGACCTGCTGCTGCTGCCTCCCGAAGTGCTCTCGTATCTCGCGGAGCACGCGGCTTCGGATCCCGCCCGACCCGGCTCCGGGCGCTCGCCCGCGGTCCAGTGGCCGGGGGAGCGGGCCCTCCGGGCCCATCTGCCTTCGGAGGAGCGGCTGAGCCGATGGTGGCAGCACGTGCGGGATCAGGCGGCGGAGGCCCGCTCCTATCTGATCCGCGCCAACCTGCGCCTGGTGGTCAGCGTGGCCAAGAAATACCTGGGCCGGGGCGTCTCCTTCCTGGACCTGATCCAGGAGGGGAACCTGGGGCTGTTGCGGGCGGTGGAGAAATTCGATCCCGGGCGGGGCTTTAAATTCTCGACCTACGCCACCTGGTGGATCCGTCAGGCCATCACCCGGGCCATCGCCGATCAGGCTCGTACCATCCGGATCCCGGTGCATCTGGCGGAGTTCCTCAGCCGGGTGCTGCGCGCCCAGCAGAAGCTCCAGCAGACCCTGGGGCGGGACCCCACCCCGGAGGAGCTGGCCCTGGAGCTGGATCTGCTGTCCCCGCAGGAGGTGCTGGAGATCCAGGCCGCGTGGAACGCCAACCAGCCCCTGCCCCCTTATCTGGCCCGCCGCCTCCGGGAGGCCACCCGGAAGGTGGAGCAGGCGCTGCGCTGGGCCGCTGAGCCCATGTCGTTGGAGACGCCGGTGGGCGAGGAGGAGGACAGCGAGCTGGGGGACTTCATCGAGGATCACGGGACCCTCAGCCCGCTGGAGGAGGCCCACCTGAAGATGCTGCGGGAGCAGCTGCGGGAGATCCTGGACACCCTGCCCGAGCGGGAGCGGCAGGTGCTGGAGGTTCGCTTCGGCCTGAAGGACGGCCAGTGGCGGACCCTGGACGAGGTCGGGCAGATGTTCGGGCTGACCCGGGAGCGGATCCGCCAGATCGAGAGCAAGGCCCTGCGCCGGCTCCGCCATCCCCAGTTCAGCCGCAAGCTGAAGGATTACCTGGCCTGACACATCCGGGCCGCCCCCAATCCGGCGGCCCGCATCCGCTCATCCCAAAGGCCGTCCCTTCTGAGCTTTGATTCGGGCAAGGGCTTCCCGGATGGGGATGAGCCGCTCCCTTTGCCACAGTTCGTCCACCCACAACACAAAGCCTGGGATCGCCGCACTCCGCAACACCCCGCCAGCCCATATGGGTCAATTCGCCATGCCTTCCACACTCCTGCTCCTTGATGAAGGATCCTCCCCGGACCTACCCGCCCTCTTGAAAAGGAAGGAGCAACTTCGGGCAGCGTATATGTCCTAATTTTGTCAGGCCCGGCCGCTTTGTAGGACAACGACTCGCAGTTGTCCTACGATTTTGGGACATACCTTCCGGCCGAGCTGCCGGGGCAGGGAGCCTGTCCCCATCCCCTCAGGCCCCTTAAGCCCTCGACGTCCCTCTTTAGTCCATCGTGAACGCGTGGATCTCCCACGCCTCGCCGGACCCGACCGCGCGCGTGCGCAACTCGATGGAGAAGGCGTATTTCTCCCCGCTCGCCGTCGTGAGAGTTCCTTCCAGATGGGCCTGTCGGACCCCATTCTTCACTTCCACGCTCCAGCGGGAGAAAGACCACTCGACCGGCAGGCGATCGCCCCCATGCCGCCGGGCCAGCTCCTCCGGCCCGCCCAGCTGCCCCTGAAAGGACGGAGCGCAACGGGCGTAGGCGTCCTCCCACCGTTCATCCCGCAAGGCGGAGAGGAACTGCTCCGCGACCTCCCGGGCCGGCCGGACCTCTCCCGCCATCAAGCCGACGGTCCCCAGCAGCGCGACGCCCAGGCCGCTGACCATACAGAACGCCCAGAGACACATGGGAAGCGCCACGAGGCCGCCGATCACCGCCCACCATTTCCACGAAGAGGACGTCAAACCCTGTCCCAGCATTCGCGCCTCCTCGATGAAGGATCCTCCCCTCATCTACCCGTCCTCTGTGAACGCCGTGTGAACATCCCATCGAAGGAAGGAGCAACCTCGGACGGTGTGGGTGCTTGCTTTCCCTCCTCTGGATTCATATAATCGAACCGCTCCCCAAGCCCGATCACCGGGAGAGCCGGGAGGAAAGGGCGAAAACCCGCCGCATCCTCCTGTCGCCTGAACAAGGTCAACCTGATCCGAGGGTGAATTTCCCGATGCGCAACCGGAATCTCTGGCTGGCGTTGATCGGCCTGCTGGCCGTCCTCGCCCTTTGGGTGGACTTCACGGAAACCCGGATTGAGATCGGTTTCCTGGGGCTGCAGCGGGAGATCCGCACCGTGCTCGGCCTGGACCTCCAGGGAGGCATCCAGATCCTCCTGGAGGCGGACGTCCCGCCGAACCAGCCCGTGGACCGGGGCAACCTGGAGGACACGCGCCGGATCATCGAGAACCGGGTGAACGCCCTGGGCGTCTCCGAGCCCGTCGTCCAGATCGCGGGGACGCGTCGGATCGTGGTGGAGCTGCCCGGGGTGACGAACCTGGAGCAAGCCGTGAACACGATCAAGCAGACCGGCTTGCTGGAGTTCGTGGACGCCGGCGCAACCCCGATCCCGGAGGGCACCACCATCCGCACCAGCCTGGACCTTCCGATCACCGGGACCGCGCCGGTTACCGCCACGCCGTCCCTTGCCCCCACCCCTTCCCTGACCGGAACAGCGGAGGTGACCGGAACGGCGCCCCTCAGCCCGACGGAGCCGATTTACCGGACGATCATGACCGGCCGGAACCTGCGCAGCGCCCGGCCCCAGCTGGATCAGTTCCGGCAGCCGGAGGTGGCCTTCACCCTGGACGCGGAGGGCACCCGGCTCTTCGCCGAATACACCTCCCGGAACGTGGGGCGCTACCTTTGCATCGTGCTGGACAAGAAAGTCATCTCCTGCCCGGTGATCCAGGAGCCGATCACCCAGGGCCAGGGGGTGATCCGGATGGGCTCCAGGAGCACGCTGGCAGACGCGGAGGCTCTGGCGGTGACCCTGCGCTACGGGGCTCTTCCGGTGCCGCTCAAGATCGTGGATACCCGCAACATCGGCCCGACGCTGGGGCAGGAGTCCATCCGTCGCAGCCTGATCGCCGGCATCATCGGGTTCTCCACCGTCGCCCTGTTCATGATCCTCTACTACCGCGTCCCCGGGGTGCTGGCGGTGCTGGCCCTCAGCCTCTACACCGCCCTGGTTTTCGCCATCTTCAAGCTGCTCCCGGTGACCCTGACCCTGCCCGGGATCGCCGGGTTTGTGCTCTCCATCGGGATGGCGGTGGACGCCAACATCCTGATCTTCGAGCGACTGAAGGAGGAGCTCCGCGCCGGGCGGGATCTGTCCATGGCGATCGATTACGGCTTCGAGCGGGCCTGGCCCTCCATCCGGGATTCCAACATCTCCACCCTGATCACCTGCGCCATCCTCTATATCTTCGGGTTGAACTTCGGGGCCAGCATGGTGCGGGGGTTCGCCCTGACCCTGGCCATCGGGGTGGCCGCCAGCCTGTTCACCGGCATCTGGGTGACCCGAACTTTCCTGCATGCGCTGCTGGATCGGATCAGCGCACGGGTCCATCAGGGGTGGTTTGGGATCTGAAACGTTCGCACAGACACCAAGGTTACGCCCAAAATGAACTTTTCTGACAGCGAGGCGAAGGGATGATCGACATCATCGGCAAGCGATACTGGTATTTCGCCCTCTCCCTGCTGGTCATCGTGCCGGGCCTGATCTCCCTGGCCCTCTACGGATTGCCCCTGGCCATCGATTACACCGGCGGCTCGATGCTGGAGCTCCGTCTCCCCGCGGGGGCGGCGCCCTCCAGCGAGGAGGTGATCCGGATCGTGGGGCAGGCGACCGGCTTCCCCACGGCCGACATCCGGGCCCAGCCCTCCCTGCAGGGGACGCTGATCATCCGCACCCGGGAGATGGATGCGGCGACCCAGGCCCGGGTGATGGAAGCCCTGCGCGCCCGCTACGGCGACGTCGTCCTGGAACGCTTCGAATCCGTGGGCCCCACGGTGGGGGCGGAGGTCACGCGAGGCGCCCTGGTGGCGGTGGCCATGGCCTCCCTGGCCATCATGCTCTACCTCACCTTCGCCTTCCGCCAGGTCCCCCACGCCTTCCGCTACGGCGTGGCCGCGGTCCTGGCCCTGCTGCACGATGTGGCGGTGGTGGTGGGCACCGCCTCGATCTTCGGGAAAGTCTTCGGGTGGGAGGTGGACGCCCTCTTCCTCACCGCCGTGCTCACCATCATCGGCTTCTCCGTGCACGACTCCATCGTGGTCTTCGACCGAATCCGGGAGAACCTGCTCCGCTACCGCGGCGAGCCCTATGAGCGGATCGTGAACCACAGCATCCTGCAGACCCTGGACCGCTCGATCAACACCCAGCTGACGCTGATCTTCACCCTGGTCGCCCTGCTCCTCTTCGGGGGGACGACGATCCGGCAGTTCATCGCCACCTTGCTGATCGGGATGATCAGCGGGACCTACTCCTCGATCTTCAACGCGGCCCCTATCCTGGTGGTCTGGGAGAAACGGGAGTGGCGGACGTGGTTCCGCCGGCCGGCGGAGCAGCCGGTCCCGTAAGAACGATGCGCTTTGGAAACGCCGGGGGGGCCTTCCCCAGATGGCCTCCCCGGCGGATCCCCCTCCTACCGGCCTTCCAGAAAGCAACGCAGACCCTCCACGATGCCCTCCACCACCCGCTCCCGCCCCTCGGTGAGGATCCTCCGATCGAGGTAGAGAAACCCGGTCTCGATGATGGCCGCGGGGGTGCGGGGATCGATCTCCCGGAAGGCATGGTAATCGGTCATGTCGTAGGTGATGCTGTTTGCGTGGAAGCGCAGCCCGGTGCGCTGCCCGTAGGCGGAGATCAGGCAAGCCACCAGGCGATCGCTCTGCTCCGGAACGGCGTCGGCCTGGGCCCGGGCCACCTTGAAGCCGGTCGCCTCATCGTTGATGTATTCGCAGGAGTCCGCGTGGATGGAGAGCAAGGCCGCCGCCCGATAGCCGTTCAGCCGCTCGTCGAACTCCTCCAGGATGTCCACCGAATACCCCAGGTCCTCCAGGCGGCGGGCCACCTCCCGGGCAATGGCAGTGTTGACCTCGACCTCGGTGAGCCCGTCGGCGCAGACCGCCCCGCTGTCATGCCCCAGATGTCCGGCCACCAGACCCACCCGGGGGGTTCGGGCGGAGGAGGCGGGCTGGGGCGCCAGGTAGGGTTCGGGGCCGAAGGGGACGATCCGCAGGCCCCGGACGATCCCCAGGCCGCTTAGGAGAGCGCCCAGGATCAGCAGGGCGATCCATCCGAGGCCGGGCAGGGCCCTCCTCGACCGCCCAGCGGAGCGCTCCGGGCGAGGAAGGGCCATCGGCGGTCGGGCGCGCCGATGGGGGCCTTTCGGAGCCGAGCGGATCTCCCGTGTTTTCATTTTCCGCCGTCACGAGCGACGCTGAGCGATCAGGGAGAGCACCACAAAAGTCAAGGAGGCGCCGAAGAGCAGAGAGGAGACCGCGTTGAGCTCCGGGGTGATCCCGAGCCGCACCTTGGAATAGAGCAACACCGGCAGAGTGGTCGAACCGGGCCCGGTGACGAAGAAAGTGATGACGAAATCATCGATGGAGAGGGTGAAGGCCATCAGCGCCCCGCCCAGGATCCCCGGCATCAGCAGAGGCAGGGTGATCCGGCGGAAAGTCTCCCACTCGTTCGCCCCCAGATCCTGAGCCGCCTCCTCCAGCGTGCGATCATAAGTGGCCAGCCGGGCGCGGACGATCACATACACGAAGGGGATGCAGAAGGCCACGTGGGCGATGAGGATGGTCCAGAGACCGAGAGGCGTGCGGGTCAGGACGAAGAAGAGCAGCAGTCCCACCCCCATCACGATCTCGGGGATGATGATGGGAAGATAGAGCAGGCCCTCGAGGAAGGCCTTTCCGAAGAAGCGATGGCGATCCAGCCCCAGGGCCAGCATCGTGCCCAGGATGGTGGAGATCAACGTGGCAAGGAAGGCGATGAGGAGGCTGCGCCCGGCCGCCCCTCGCACCAGCTCATCCTGGAGCACCCGCTGATACCAGACCGTGGAAAAACCCTGCCAGACCGTGGAGATCGGCGAGGCGTTGAAGGAAAAGAGGACAAGGATGAAGATCGGCACATACAGAAACAAGAAGGTCAGCCCGATCATCCCTGCCCGCCATTCAGCGGCGAAACGGAAGGCAGGGACCGGCCAGGGCTCCACCCGCAGGAAGCGGCGCAGCACATGCTCGCGGTTGATATCCAGCAGGACCAGGAACAGGAAGACCAGGGTGAGAGAGCCCCAGGTCAACAGATGCCGCAGGATCCGCCCCATCCGGCCGGGGCGACGCCACAGGTAGCCGCACAGCAACAGCAGGCCATAGAGGGCCAGCCAGCCGCTGGCCAGCGAAACCCATCCGGGACCCTCCGGGCCCGTCCACATCTGGGCCAGGCGGAGCAGGTCGCCCAGCACCCCCAGACCGGTCAGCCAGGGGATGAGGGTCCCGAGGGCGCTCCCCAGATGCAGCAGCACCAGGCCTACGGCCGTCCACTCCAGCCCTTCCACCAGATACAGCACCAGGGGCGGCCACACGCGCGCCGCCGCGCGCTCCGGCCGGGTGACCGCAGGGACGCTCATAGCACACGCTCCCTTCCGCCGACGCGCAGGTAGATCATCGTCGCCGCCAGGACCATGGCCATCAAGATCAAAGAGAGGGCAGACCCGAAGGGCCAGTGGCGCACCGTGAGGAACTGATACTGAATGACGTTGCCGATCATGATCGTTTTGGCTCCGCCCAGGAGATCCGGGGTGATGAAGGCCCCCACGGAGGGGATGAAGACCAGAGTGGAGCCGGCCAGGACCCCCGGGAGGGTGAGGGGCCAGATCACCCGCCGGAAGGCATGCCATTCGTTCGCCCCCAGGTCCTGGGCCGCCTCCACCAGGGAGAAATCGAACCGCTCCAGGGTGGCATAGAGGGGAAGGATCATAAAGGGCAGCTCCCCGTATACCAGGCCCAGGATCACCGCGTTTTGCGTGAACAGGAGAGGAAGAGGCTCCGGGATCAGGCCCATGGCCATCAGCAGACCGTTGATCGGACCATCCGAGCGCAGCACGAACATCAGGGCCAGGGTGCGCACCAGGAAGTTGGTCCAGAAGGGGATCATCGTCAGGACCAGCAGGGTGTTGCGCCAGCGGGCCGGCGCCCGGGCCATGGCGTAGGCGACGGGATAGCCGATGAGCAGACAGAGGACCGTGGTGACGAGAGCGATCCAGAGGGAGGTCAGAACGATCTGGATGTAGAGGGGATCCAGGGCCCGCTGGTAGTTCTCCAGGGTGAAAATCCAGCGGATCCCCCCATAAGGCCCCCGTTTCATGAAGCTGATGACGGCGATGATGCCGACGGCGAAAGAGAAGAAGACCAGCAGGTAAAAGGTCCCGGGGAGGATGAGGAGCATGGGAAGCCGGGCCCGGGGGAGCGCGGCGATGAGAAGGACCATGCTAAGGAGAGCGATCACCAGACCTCGCTCCAGGCCCAGGGCGAACATCGCCCCAACCCCTCCGACGAGCCCCGCCCCGGCGCGGGCGAGGATCAGGGAGGAGACCCCCGGAAGACCCAGGATCCAGACGGCCGCCAGGACCCCGTCCACCAGCCCCAGCCCGCCCAGGATCATCCGCCCAGGAGGCTCCGTGTTCTGGGCCAGGAGAAGGAGCGCCACCCCGCTCCCCACCAGGACCCCGAACACGCCGAGCGCGGTCCCTGTTCGACCTCCGAAACGCAACACGCCTGCCATGCGACGACCTCCGGCCCTCGTCCGACGGTGTCCGGGCGCGCGATGGCTCCGCCTGCCGGCGCCCCCGCCTCACTCCCGCAACACCCGGGCGCTCTCCGGGATCCAGGCGACCCAGATCGCGGACCCCGGCGCATAGCCGGCCAGGGGCGCGATGCCCTCCCGGTTCTGCATGCGCGCCCGCAGGGCGAGGCGCTCGTTCAAGCGGATCCGAAAGAGGGTGTCCGTCCCGATGTAAATCATCTCCTCGATCCGGCCGGGATAGCGATTGGGGAACGCGAGGGGCTCCTCCAGGCTCACATGGATCCGCTCGGGGCGGATGGCGACCGTGACCGACTGGCCCGGGGAGATCCCATCCGGCCGCGCGGCGAGGAGGGGGAATCCTTCCACCTCCACCCGGGCGTATCCTTCCTCAAAGGCGACCAGCCGACCCTCCAGGAAATTGGTCTCCCCGATGAAATCGGCCACGAAGCGGGTGGCGGGGCGCTCGTAGATCTCCACCGGCGTGCCCACCTGGAGCACCCGCCCCTGATTCATCACGGCGATGCGGTCGGACATGGTCATGGCCTCTTCCTGATCATGGGTGACATAGATGAACGTGATGCCGACCTGGTGCTGGAGGTTCTTCAATTCCAGCTGCATTTCCTTGCGCAGCTTGAGGTCCAGGGCGCCCAGGGGCTCGTCGAGGAGCAGGACCGCCGGGCGGTTGACCAGGGCGCGGGCCAGGGCCACCCGCTGCTGCTGGCCGCCGGAAAGCTGGCGAGGATAGCGGTTCTCCAGCCCGGTCAGGCGCACCAGACGCAGGGCCTCCGCCACCCGACGACGGATCTCCTCCCGGGGGAGACGTTTCATCTCCAGGCCGAAGGCGACGTTCTCGAAGACCGTCATATGGGGGAAGAGGGCGTAGTGCTGGAAGACGGTGTTCACCGGGCGGTGGAACGGAGGAACCTCATTCATACGCTGGCCGCGGATCAGGATCTCGCCGGCATCCGGCCGCTCGAAGCCGGCGATCATGCGCAGGGTGGTGGTTTTCCCGCACCCTGAAGGGCCGAGCAGCGAGAAGAACTCCCCTTCCCGGATCTGCAGGGAGACCTGATGGACGGCCTCCACCTCTCCAAAGCGCTTGCTCACCTCCCGCAGCTCTACTGCGTAAACCATCCCGGAAGCCCCTCCTTCCAAGATGGATCCGATCCCGGCCTCACATGCCCTCCGGCCGGGCGCCGAGCAACGCGACGGCGGGAAGGCCATCCCGCCGGCGGGCGGCCAGCAACGCCAGGCCTTCGTAGACGACGTTGGCCGCCAGGAGGGCTGTGATCCCTGCCGGATCATAGGCCGGCAGCACCTCCACCACGTCCATCCCCACCAGCGGCAGGCCGATGAGACCCCGCAGGAGGGTCAAACCCTCCCACGAAGCGAAGCCGCCCACCTCCGGCGTGCCGGTGCCCGGCGCATAAGCCGGATCGAAGAAATCGATGTCCACGGAAAGGAACGCGGGATGATCTCCTACCCGCTGGAGGATGCGGCGGGCGGTGCCCTCCAGGCCCAAAGCGCGCGCCTCCCCGGCGGTCACGATCTCCAGGCCCAGGGCCCGGGCCGCCTCCCAGTCCTCCGGGCTGTAGATCGGCCCGCGCAGTCCCACCTGGATGGACCGCTGGGGGAGGATCAGCCCCTCTTCGATGGCCCGTCGCACCACCGTGCCGTGGGTATACCGATGCCCGAAATAAGCGTCCCAGGTATCGGGATGGCTGTCGAGCTGAACCAGGGCCACCGGCCCGTAAGCCGCGGCCACTGCCCGCAGCTCCCCCAGAAGAACCGAGTGATCCCCGCCCAGCCCGATGAGGATCACGCCGGCGGCGGCCCACGGCGTCAGGAACTCCGCGATGCGCCGCAGGGAATCCTCAATGAAGCCGGGGGCCACCGGAGCGTCCCCGGCGTCGACCACGGAGAGGTGTTCGAAGAGGTTCACCCGGAGAAACGGATGATAGGGACGCAGGAGGACCGAGGCGCTGCGGATGGCCTCCGGGCCGAAGCGAGCGCCCACCCGGAACGTCGCCCCGGTGTCGAACGGGAGCCCCAGGATGGCCACATCCACCCCCTCAGGGTTCTGAACGTGGGGCAGGCGCATGAAGGTGCGGATCCCCGCAAACCGCGGGAAAGCCAGCGCGTCCGGTGGCTGATATCGCCCCATCCCCTCTTCTCCTCCGGAAACGATCGACGATCCGGTTCACTCCGGGCCGGCGGAGCCTCCTCGGGCGGGGGCGGCGAGAGCCGGGGAGGGCGCGGCCCCGCTCACGCTGACCCCACAGTAGGGACAGAGCGTCCACTCCAGGCGGAGCGGCCGCTGGCACCGCGGGCAGCGCTGCTTCAGACGAGTGTGGCAGTAGGGGCAAACGATGAACTCAGCCTTCACCCGGCGGCCGCACGCCGGGCACTGTTCGATCTCCTCCAGGGTCTGGAGGATCAGCTCCTCCTCCAGGGCCCGCTCATAGGCCTCCGCCAGCGTCTCCCGAGGGCGCAGGATCAGGTAAATCAACAGGCCCGGGACGTTCAGCACCGCCACCAGCAGGGTGGCCAGAAACTGGGTCGGCAGATCCCGGGTGCGCGACCGGATGTCCCGGAAGGTCCAGATCACCATGCTCAGCCAGAAGGCGGCGACGGTCGCGCCCAGGAAGGCGATGGGCAACAGGATCAGATCGGTGAGATCCATAGGCTTCGGATCCTCTCCCAGGATGTCCGGTTGCCCCAAATTATAGCCGAATCCCCGATCTCCCACACCACGCTCCTGCGGGCTTAGGGGAGGACCCGAATCTCCCCCAGCTCCACCGCCCGATGGGGCGGGCGTTCGCCGTCCGGCATGATGACCTCCGCGCGCTCGCCGCCCGGCTGATAAAGGCCGGCGCGCAGGCCGTAGAGACCCGGCGGCAGATCCATTGGGATCGGGAGGGGATGCGGGTCGGCGAAGCGATCGCCGGGCTCCCACCACGTGGAGGGCAGCTCCCCCCGGGCCGGAGGGCCATCGTGCTGAGCCCGGGGCGGCTGATCGGGATCCCCCAAATGGAGGAAGACCCGCCATTCCGTTGAAGGGACCGCCTCGACCTGCCAGTAGAGGGTCACCGTCACCACCTCCCCGCGTCGGACCTCCGCCGGCCGGTCCACGCCGATCAGGCGGGCGGGCCCGACCCGCACATTCAGGGGCGCCGCGGGGGACAACACGGAGGTCCCCTGCAGCTTCCCCGCCTCCAGGATCACATGCTCGACAGGCCGTCCCCGGCCGTCCCGCGCCGGGGCGATCCAGCCGGTGTCCGCCTCATAGAGCCCCACATGCAGGCGGATCACCGCCGGCGGGGTGTTGCCGGTTCCGATGGGCACCCAGTATGGATCGGCGAAGCGGAAGCCGGGGCGGCAATCGGTGGTGGAGAACAGGCCGCGGCCGGGATGGCGATCCACCTGCCGGACATCCTGAACCAGAGGGGTTCGAACCGGATGCAGGAAGACGCTCCACGGCCGGGCGGTGGACTCCAGGCATTCCCAGAACAACGTCAAGCGGAGCGCGCGGCCGGGCGTTGCTGCGCCGGGGAGGTAGCCCAGCAGGCGCAAGCGATCGCCGAAGACGGCCTCCACCCGTCGGGCCTGCGGAGGGAGCTCGCGGATCGGTGTGGGGCCCGCATAGGTCGGCGCGATGTAGCGGATCGGCGCGATCCAGGCCACCGCCATCCAGATCACCGCCGGGGCCCATCGCCCGACGGTCCGCCCCCAGGGAATCCCGCGCTCCACGATGGACTCCCAGCCGACCCAGAGCATCCAGGAGATAGGGCCGATGGCCGGGAACATCAACCGACCCTGGGAGGCGGAGGTCATGGAGGTCCATCGCACCAGCCCGGCGAAGATCAGGCCGGTATAGCCCAGGGCGCCCGCCCAGAGGGCCCGGGCCTCCGGATCCAGCCTCTGCCATGCCTGGTGTATGGCGAAGGCCGCTCCGATCCCGGACAGCAGCAGCCAGGTTTCCAGGAAGAGATACACCGGCGGGTCCGCCAGGATGTTGAACCAGCCCCAGACCGCCCAGAAGGACCAGACGAGGCCCCGGGCCTCGGCGAGCAGCTGCGCCGGCGTGACCGAACGGCGCCCGAAGATCTCCAGCATCGCGTTCAGCCCGGTGGGATCCCCATACAGCATCCAGTTCCGCAGGAACCACCACCCGGAGAGGAGACCGGCGATCGCATAGATCAGGATTCCGTGGAAGAGCAGCGAACGGGCACGGAGGCGCCTTTCCCGGACGAGGGCGAAGAGCACGCCGGCGGTGAAGAGCCAGAGGGCCAGGCCGCTGAGTTTGCTCAGGGCGGCCAACCCCAGCAGGAGCCCGAGGAGGATCGCGCGAGGCCACGTCATCCCGTATCGCCACAGGCGGGCCAGCGCCCACAGGGCGAGGGCGGACATGGCGTTGATCAGCGTGTCGTTGTTGACCGCGCTCATCACAAAGGGGAACATCGGATTCCATGCGGTCAGCGCAGCCGCCCCCAGGGCCCAGCCCGGGCGGCCGGGAGCCACCGTCCGGACCGCGGCGTAGATCGCTTCCACGGTGATCAGCCCAAGGAGCAAGGAGAGAAAGCGCCACCGATGCAGGGTGCCCACCGCCCCCCGCCAGGGGAACCGCTCCCAGGAGCCGTGCAGGGCCATGTTCTTGTTGTCCGGCAGTTCCGCGTTCCCCGGGGACGGATGCCGGTTCTCTATGCGCACGGCCTCCAGGTCCTCCAGGGGCCAGCGGAGAAGGCGGGAGAAAGCCGCCAGCATCGCGTAATAGAGCGGCGGCTGGCTGCCCTCCTGTCGCCAGGGCGTCTCCTCGCCGGGCCGCTGCACCGGCAATCCCCCGCCTCGCGCCAGGTGGGCCGCCATCCCCACATGCCACAGCTCATCGGGCGTCTCAAACAGCGGCGTCGCAAGCTGAAAGAGCCCCCCGATGAGGGCAAAGGAAAGCAGGAGCAGATGGATCGGCCGCATCGCCCTCTCCGCTCGGGATCGACGTCATCCCCGACCTCGGGACGGTGCTGGACACCCGCTCACGGTCCCGCTAAGATGAAGGCTCGGAGATCCTGAGGACCCCGGAGGTTCCATGATGCCATGGCAACGGACGCGATGGCCGCTGGCCCTGGCCCTGGCGGCCGCCGGTCTCGGTCTGATCGGCGGGCTGGCCTGGGCGCTGCGGCCACGGGCGGAGGCGGAGACCGCTGCGCTGGCCCGTCGGTCGCTGCGGGAGGCGACCCACCAGCTGGACCTGTTCCTGCAGACGTATCCGACCGCCCCCGGCGAGGCTCGGGGAGCGCTGCAACGGGCCCGCTCCGCTTTCGATCAGGCGGCCGGGCACCTGTCCCTCACCCGCCCGGCGGAGGTGCAACAGGGGCGAGCGGATTTCGAACAGCTCCAGGCGCTGACGGCCGCTGAAGCGCCGCCGGAAGCGGTGCTCCCGCTGGCCCGCAGGCTGCGAGAGCGGATCCAGGCGCTGCAAGAGGAATGAGCGGTGCCCCTATTCCCGGAATCGTTACCCTGAAGCACGGAGGAAGTTCCCATGGCGGATCTCTCTCTCATCGCGGAGCTGGCGACCGAGGGGACGACGAAGATCGTCCTGCTGGTGATGGATGGGTTGGGCGGGATGCCGGTGGAACCGGGCGGGCCTACGGAGCTGGAGGCCGCCCGCACGCCGAACATGGACCGCCTCGCCGCGGAAGGGACGCTGGGGCTGCACATCCCGGTGCGGCCGGGGCTGGCCCCGGGGAGCGGCTACGCCCATCTCGCCCTCTTCGGCTACGATCCGCTGCGCTACCCCGTGGGCCGGGGCGTGCTGGAGGCCCTCGGGATCGGCTTCCCCCTGGAACCTCACGACATCGCCGCGCGGGGCAACTTCGTCACCGTCGATGCGGAGGGCCGCATCGTCGACCGGCGGGCCGGCCGGATCCCCACCGAGGTGAACGCCCGCCTCGTAGAGCGGCTGCGGACCATCCGGCTGGAGGGCGTGGAGGTGCGCATCGAGCCGGTCAAGGAGCACCGCTTCGTCCTGGTCCTGCGTGGGGAAGGGCTCTCCCCGGCCCTCACGGAGACGGACCCCGGCAAAACCGGTGTGCCGCCCCTTCCGGTCCGCCCCCTCCAGCCCGAGGCGGAGCGCACCGCCGCCCTGGTCAACCGGTGGATCGAGCAGGCGCGGGCGCTGCTGGCCGACGCCCACCCGGCCAACATGGTCACCCTCCGGGGGTTCGACCGTCCCCCGCATCTTCCTCCCTTTTCGGAGGTGTATAAGCTCCGGGCCGCCGCCATCGCCGCCTATCCGATGTATCGCGGGGTCGCCCGTCTGGTGGGGATGGAGGTCCTGGAGGTTCACGGGGAGAGCCCCGAGGCGCTCTTTCAAGAAGCGGCGGCCCACTGGGAGCACTTCGACTTCTTCTTCATCCACATCAAGCCCACGGACAGCCGGGGGGAAGACGGCGATTTCGCCGCCAAGGTCCGGGTCATCGAAGCGGTGGACGCCGCGCTTCCCATCCTGCTGGAGCGCGGCCCGGATGTCCTGGTGATCACAGGGGATCACTCCACCCCGGCGGCCCTGCGCACCCACACCTGGCATCCGGTGCCGGTGCTGCTGTGGGCGCCGCGGACGGCGCGGCCGGATGGAGCCCCCGGCTTCGGAGAGCGCGCGTGCCGGACCGGCGGGCTGGGGATCTTCATGGCCACGGATCTGATGCCGCTGATCCTCGCCCACGCCGGACGCCTGAGCCGCCTGGGCGCGTGAGGGAAGAAGATGCTTCGGGGATCATCGCCCCGGCTCGGGCTGCTGATCCTGCTTCTGATCGGGGCCTGCCGTCCTTCCGCCCCGGCCGGGGGGCGGACCTCACCCCCCTCCAGTTCCAGGCTAAGCCGAACCCGGCCCGAATCGAGGCCCTCAGGCACCCGCAACCCG
>VAPR01000099.1_pt1 | contig 59039 bp, 44 predicted proteins | sample 3380701 | NCBI WGS metagenome assembly VAPR01 (sample SAMN11536904, study PRJNA540576) | hot springs metagenome | isolation source: hot spring wet sediment | place: Spain: Lobios | collected 2014-01
TGGTGCGTACTGACGCCAGTCGTGCTCTTCCAGGTACCGCGTGTCGAAACGCCCGGCAATGAAGTCAGGATTGTGCATCATCGCCAGGTGGAATGGAATCGTCGTCGCAATACCTTCCACGACAAACTCCTCCAGTGCTCGCCGCATACGAGCGATTGCCTCCTCCCGAGTTGGGGCAACGACGATGAGCTTGGCAATGAGGGAGTCGTAGTACGGTGGGATGGTGTAGCCTTGGTAGATATGTGAATCCACCCGCACCCCAGGCCCACCAGGGAAGTGCAAGCTCGTAATCGTGCCGGGCGAGGGTCGGTAGTCGTTGAAGGGATCTTCAGCGTTGATGCGGCACTCGATGGCATGGAAGCGCGGCGGCGAAGGATGCAGTGATAGCGGTTCCCCTGCTGCTACGCGGATTTGCTCCTTGATGAGGTCCAATCCGCCAATGGACTCCTCCGTTACCGGATGCTCGACCTGGATACGGGTGTTCATCTCCATGAAGTAGAAGTTGCGGTCTTTGTCCACGAGAAATTCCACCGTGCCAGCGTTGACGTAATTGACCGCTTTGGCAGCCCGCACAGCGGCTTCGCCCATCGCTTGGCGCAGCTCCGGGGTCATAATCGGGGACGGTGCCTCCTCGATGAGTTTTTGATGACGCCGTTGGATGGAACACTCGCGCTCGTTGAGGTGGATCACCGTGCCATAATGGTCACCGAAGACCTGGATTTCTACGTGCCGCGGCTGCTCAATGAACTTCTCAACGTACAGGTCTGGATTCCCAAAAGCAGCCTCGGCTTCGTTCCGGGCAAGGACAAAGGCGCGTTCCAACTCCTCGTCATTCCGGACCAGGCGCATGCCCTTGCCTCCTCCGCCGGCAGCCGCTTTGAGCATAATCGGATAGCCGACTGTCCGAGCTACTTCCCGCGCTTCCTGCAGCGTGTTGACCACCCCCTCACTCCCAGGAACAACCGGTACCCCAGCCGCCCGCACTGTCTCCTTGGCAACGGATTTGTTGCCCATCTTCGCAATTGCATCCGGACTGGGGCCAATGAACACAAAGCCGCAGTCCCGGCAGATCTCGGCAAACGTTTCGTTTTCTGCCAAAAAGCCGTATCCGGGATGGATGGCATCAGCGTTTGTCACCTCTGCTGCTGCAATGATTGCCGGAATGTTCAAGTAACTCTGCTTGCTGGGCGGGGGGCCAATGCAGACTGCCTCGTCAGCAAACCGAACATGCAGTGAGTACCGGTCTGCTTCGGAATAGACCGCTACTGTCCGGATTCCCATCTCCCGACACGCCCGGATAATCCGCAGGGCAATCTCTCCGCGGTTCGCAATGAGCACCTTCCGGAACACTGCTCTACCTGCCACACTGAGCAGACAAACCCAGCACGCACGAAATTACAAACCTCACTCCTGTTTCTCTTGAAGCCCGTACTTTTGTTGCTGCGGTGCTTTCCATGCGGGAGGGGAGTCCAATGGAAAAGTTCCTTATCCAGGGCGGGCAGCCACTTCGGGGACATGTCCGGGTATCGGGCGCTAAGAACGCCGTGCTGGCAGTGGCACCGGCAGCGCTGTTAGCACCGGGTATTCATCGCTTCCGCAACGTGCCGCGCCTGACCGATGTGCTGACCATGATGGAACTGCTGGAAGCGCTGGGCTGCTCGTGTGCTCTCCGAGATGGTGAGCTCATCGTAAATACCCGCAGCGTGCACTCATTACGGGCACCGCATGAGATCGTCGGAAAGATGCGGGCTTCGTTCTACGTGCTGGGACCGTTGGTGGCACGCTATGGGTACGCCGAAGTCGCTCTCCCAGGAGGCTGCGCATGGGGACCTCGCCCCGTAGACTTACACCTACACGGTCTGCAACTGCTTGGAGCCGCTATTGAACTGCGCGAAGGCTATGTCATCGCCCGCGCTGAACGGCTGCGGGGGACAGAAATCCGGTTGCGCTTTCCCAGTGTCGGCGCCACGGGGAATCTCCTGATGGCAGCCGTGCTGGCAGAGGGCGAAACCGTTCTGCACAACGCCGCCATTGAGCCTGAGATTGTCCAGTTGGAGGAGTTTCTCTGCAGCATGGGAGCTCACATCGAAGGTATAGGAACGCCTACCCTCCGCATCACCGGCGTTCGTGAGCTCCAGCCTCCTGCTGAGCTCTCCATCATCCCTGACCGCATAGAGGCAGCAACATTCCTCATCGCGGCAGCGGCAACTCAGGGAAGCGTTACCCTCCACGACGTCTGCCCCGAGCACCTTGACACTGTCTTGAAACACCTCCGCGAAGTCGGCTGCCACCTCCAAGTTGACACCACAAGCATCTCCCTGCACATGGACACAGCGCCGCATCCCAGCACGCTCGCCACCGCGCCGTACCCCGGCTTCCCCACCGATGTCCAGGCACAGTGGACCGCGCTCATGCTCCGGGCCTATGGCGTCTCGCGCATCACCGATACGATTTACCCCGACCGTTTCAAGCACGTCCCTGAGCTGCGGCGCCTCGGTGCTCAGATAGAACTGGTACAGAACACAGCCGTCGTGTACGGCGGCACCCCGCTGATTGGCACCACTGTTGTCTCCAGCGACTTGCGGGCAAGCGCGGCGCTGATCATCGCAGGGCTCATCGCTGAGGGACAAACTGAGGTGTTCGGTGTCCACCACATTGACCGCGGCTATGAAGCGATTGAACAGAAACTCCAGCAGCTTGGGGCAGCAATTCAGCGGCTCCCTGCTGAAGATTAGCCTCGTCTTGCTCTGCTGCGTCAGCTCCGCAGTCACTGCGAAAGAGCCCACCACCATCGAGCAGCACCGACAGGAACTTCAGCGGCTCCAACGCTCTATTGAACAGCTTCAGCGCCAGCTTCACAAAGACCAGCGCCGCGCACAATCTACCCGCCAGCAGATCGAGCGGCTTCGCCGCTACCGGGAGCTGCTCCAGCGCTCTATTACCGCCATTACCTACGAACTCAACGTCTTGGAAGACTCGCTCCAGCGTGTCCAGCACGCGCTTACCGTCCTCGCTGCACGCCATGACACGCTGGGAGAACATCAGCGCCAACTCCTGCGCTCTCTCTACTACAACTGGCGTATCGCCGACGGAAGGAGCGAGCGTCTCCGACTCCACCACTACGGCCGCTACCTCTTTGGGCACTACCACCGGCAACGACGCCTCGTCTCCCAGCAGTACGACACCGTCGCCCAACTCCAAGCCCGGCTGCTTACGCTACAGCAACAGCGCCAGCAGTGGCTCCAGCGGCGTGAAGCGCAGCGTCGCGAGCTGGAACGCTCCCTCCGCCAGCAGGAACGGCTCTTGGCTCACCTCCAAACCAGAACGGCTACCCTCCGACGCCTGCTTCTCCAGCGCCAGCGTGATGCACGCCGCCTCCAGCAACTCATCACACAGCTCGCTACCCGTACGCTCCCTCCTCCCACGCGTTTATCCCCGCGGCTCCGCACGCCTCCTATCCCACAGGCGATGGTACAGCCTGCGCCACCTCCTCCATCCCTCTCCGCATTAGTGTTTCGCTGGCCCAGCGCCTCCCGCCGTCTCCTCCGCGGGTATGGGCTCCAACGGAGTCCGGAGACCAACACCTCATGGGACAACCCAGGTATTGACATTGCCGCCCCCCGTGGGAGCACGGTCACGGCAGCCGCTGCCGGTGTCGTCAGGCTGATCCAGTGGATTCCGACGTATCAGTACGTTGTCGTTCTCGAGCATGCAGACAATTTCCGCTCCGTCTACGGCAACCTGGAGAGCGTTTCCGTTGCCGTGGGCACGACTATATCAGCCGGAACTCCTTTGGGGACCGTAGGTGAAACGCCGGACGGAGCTGGCTTCCACTTCCAGCTCTGGCGTGGTCGCCAGCGTCTCAACCCGCTGGAGTGGCTGCGCTAAGGGCTTACTTACCTGCTTTTCGGACTGCAGCAACCTCCTCCGGCGTCACCACGCCACCGGGATTGCCAAAGCTGTTGTAAACGTAGGTCAGCACAGCAGCCAAGTCCTGGTCGTTGTACGGCGCCGGCGGCATGACACCGTTGAACTTCTTGCCGTTGACCGTAATTGGGCCAGACAGCCCAAAGACCAGGGCGTGAATGACTTTCTGCTTATCCCGCAGGAAATCCGACTTCGCCAGAGGCGGATATACCCCCGGGATTCCCTGCCCATTGGCTTGATGGCAGGTTTTGCAGTAGCTGTCGAAAATCTGCTTCCCGCGCTGCAGCACTTCCGCCGACACTCCAGGCACGTTCGGAAGTGCACCACTTGCTGGAGCTGCTGCCGGCTGTGCTGCCCCGCCCACGTTCGCCGGTTTGTTTTCACCACTCCCACAGCTTAGAGCGAGCACACCAACAAGGCCGATTACCATACTGGACAGAGGCTTAAGAGGCAACCGCATCGGACTCCTATTTACTGTGATACCCGCTGCATTGACGCCAGTGCTGGGCACGAAATTGTAACCCTATTGTCGCTGCTACCAATGACAAACGTCAGGCTTCTCACGGTTCTATCTCAGTCCAGCGCTGTTGTACCGTCGTAGGAGCCCCACAACGTGCCCGAGGATAGCAATCTCGGGTTCTGAAGGGTGGAAGCGAATCGGCGGAGTATAGCGTCCCCCAGCGCGTAGTTCCCAAACCTGCCCTTGTTGCAGCAATCGTCGAACGAAGAGCATCCCGTCAACCCAGACAACTGCGAGAACACCAGAGCGCAGCTCTTCCGTCCGCAGAGCAATTACAATATCATCGGCGCGCATGCCCTCCTCGTACATGACATCATCGGCTACAGTGACGGCGAAGAGCTCCTCACCCGGGAACATCACCGGATCGAGCAGCACATAGCCCTGCGGTGCACGGAAAAGCTGGGCAATATCCAGTACCAGTCCGGAGCGTAGTAACGGCACGCTCCGCCCGCTGAGCTCGCGGTGCTGCACTCCCACACTTCCGAAAGCCCTTTCGGTAAGCTGCAGGGTACGTGCCCGCCCACGTTCAACACGCCGGATGTACCCCTTCCGCTCCAATGCCTGCAGAATTTCATAGACGGCATTCGGTGAACGGCATCCCAAGGCACGGCATAGCTCTTGGACCGTTGGGGGGAACCCCTGTTGTGCTATGCTCTCAGCAATGTACCGGAGCGCTTGGAGCTGGCGCCGGCTCAGACCGTAGACAGGTTCTCGCTGCATACTGCATCCCGTACTGGTGCAGACGCAAAACTACTGAACATTTGTTCAGCTACCTGCAGAGCACCTGTACAAGTGTTCAGGTTGCCTACATCTGCAGACCGGATGGACCCATTAGCACCATTGTAAACGAGGAATAACGGCGATTGCAATTGAGCAGATAAGCGATTTTTGTCAAAAATCGCCTATTTCCACGCCTACAACCGAGCTTCCGCCATGCTCAACAGTGGTTGAGAGGGACTTCCAGAGCCCTTTTCGTTTTTCGCGCCCGGCTCGGTGGGAGAAAGTGGGAGAATATCCCACACCTCCTCCAGCAACTGTGGTACCAGCGCCGGGAGAACGCCGTGGCGTTCTTCAAAGGACAAGAGACCTACTCGCTGGACAGCAAAGGGCGGGTGAGCCTACCGGCAAAGATGCGCCGGAGTCTTTCCCCAGAGGCGCAGGATACCTTCATCGTAACCCGCGGCGTTGACCGGTGCATAGTTGCATATCCGCTGGACGAATGGCGCAAGTACGAGGAGCGCTTCGCCCGCTTGAACCAGTACGATGAGCAGGAGCGCTTTTTCCTGCGGATGATTCTGGCCTGGAGCGAAGAAGTGCAGTTAGATGCTCAACAGCGCTTGATGCTGCCACGGCGCCACCTGGAGTTTGCCGGCATTGAGTCCAAGGTAACCATCGTCGGGGTTGTAGACCACATCGAGTTCTGGAATCCGGAGGAGTTCGAGCGGTACTTAGCCGGCTTTGCGCGGTCGTACGAAGAGATAGCAGCCCATGTTATGCGGACGCCATGACGGAGCGGTCTCATTCAGAGGAGCGTCCGTACCACGTACCGGTGATGGTACACGAGGTGCTCCAGTTTTGGTTCTGCACCCCCGACGGGGTGTATGTGGATGGAACCATTGGGGGCGGAGGTCATACAGCAGCTCTCCTGGAGCGGCTCTCCGACAAGGGGCTGGTTATCGGGTTCGATCTCGATCCCGAGGCTATTGCGGTATGCCGGAAGCGCTTTGCCGAGGAGCTGCAGCGGGGGCGGCTCCGTTTGGTGCAAGCCAACTTCCGGCGAGCATGCGAACTGTTGTACGATATGACGGGGAAGGTGCAGGGCTTCCTGCTCGATCTGGGGCTGTCGTGGCATCAGGTGGATGTCCCCGAGCGGGGATTCACCTTCCGAGCGCGGGCGCCACTGGACATGCGCTTCGGACCCGACAGTCCGCAGACGGCGGAAGCCCTGCTGGCTGCAGCATCAGAGGAAGAGCTCGCGTCGCTCCTTCGCCGGTACGGCGAGGAGCCCCGCGCTGGGGCTATTGCCCGCCGGATTGTGCAGCGCCGGCGGAGCGCCCCCCTGCGCACCACGGCTGACCTTCGGGCGGTGGTGGAGGAGGTTGTCCCTCCTCCCCACCGCTTGAAGGCGTTAGCCCGTGTCTTCCAGGCCATCCGCATCGCCGTCAACGACGAGCTGGGAGCCCTCTGGGATGCCCTCCAGTGTGCCCCACGACTGCTCGCGCCGGGAGGACGGCTGGTTGTCGTGAGCTACCATTCGCTGGAAGACCGCCTTGTCAAAGAGTTCTTGCGTCAAAGCTCAACAACTGACGTGCCACTTTTCCGCGTTCTCACCCGCAAACCGCTGCGCCCTTCTCCGGAAGAGGTACACCGGAATCCCCGTGCCCGCAGCGCTCGTCTCCGCGCTGCCGAACGCCTACCGTGAGCGCTCTACTGGCATCCCGAGCACCGACCATTCCCGGAATCCCCCCGGATAGTACCACACCGAGAATCCATGCCGCTGAAGGTAGGCTGCCGCATACGCTGAGCGCTCCCCAGACTGACAGTACACGGAGAGCTGCGCATCTTTGGGCAAGCGGGCAACGTACTCTGGCAGTCGGGCATATGGAGCGTGGAGAGCACCGGGAAGGTGACCTGCCTCGTACTCATCCCGATTGCGGACATCCAGCACTGCAACAGAATCAACCTTCAGTCGCTGCCTCAGTTCCGACGCCGCCACCGTAGGAACCTGTTGCAACGGCTCCCCGACAGCTTCCAGCTCGTCAGGCTCGAGGTATCCCACGAGCCTATCAACACCAACACGAATCAACTGCCGCACAGCATCGGGCAGCAGCCGTTCACCGATGATGAGCACAACGGGAGCGTCCTCCGGTACATAGGACGCCACAACTGTGGGGAAGGCGCGAGTCAACGGCGCGTAGAGCGAACCCGGCAGATGCCCTTGCTGGAAGAGCGGCCAAGGTCGCGTGTCAACAATCCACACCTCTGGCAGTAGTGCGCGGAGCTCCACCGGCGAGAGGCGACGCGGCATCGGGAGCTTGCCTACCAAGGGGACGCCATCACGGTTGAGGCGCTTCATGCGGGCAAAGTAGAGTGGTGGGTCGGGCTGCCCGCTCAGGATGTACGCCACAAAGCGTTCACGGTCAGCAATCTGCAGCGCAGGGTTGTACCGGCGCTCATAGCCGATCGTGGACTGTGGAAGAGCTCCTAATGCCTTGCCACACGCGCTGCCGGCACCATGCCCCGGCCAGACCTGAACGAAATCGGGCAGTGTCTCCAGCACTTGCAGGGATTCAAAGAGCTGCTCTGCCGAATGGCGTGCTTGCCCTCTTTCCCCAACAGCGCTTTCAAGCAAGTCCGGACGCCCAACATCGCCAACGAAGAGGAAGTCCCCGGTGAAGACCCCAACCGGATAGGTTGCTCCGCGCCCGCGATCGGTCACAGCAAAGCAGAGATGTTCCGGTGTATGCCCCGGCGTGTGGAGAACCGTTACGAGGAGCTGCCCAACCCGGAAGGCATCCCCGTTCTGCAGTAGAATCGCCCCCTCGGGTGCCCAACGGTATTGCCACTGTGGAGTACCAGCACCAGACAAGTACAGCGTTGCCCCTGTCCGATGCGCCAGCTCCCGGCTGCCCGAGAGGAAATCCGCATGGATGTGGGTCTCCGTAACTGCGGTAATCCGCACCCCGTGCTGCGCTGCAAGCTCTATGTACCGGTCTACATCCCGCGTAGGGTCAACGACAAGGGCTTCACCGGTGGCTTCGCAGGCGACAAGATAGGACGCCTGTGCCAAGGCTTCGTCGTAGAGCTGCCGGAAAAACATCGCTTGCGCTCCTTCAGGACTGGTTTGCCCAACTCCGTGCGTACTCGTGACGTAATAGCGCTTCTTCCTCGGGCAAGAGAGTCTTCCCGCGGCGCGCCATCACACGGCGGGCAACCTCCAGAGCCTTCTCCAGCGCATAGGGCTCCGGATGAACAGCATCTCCCCAGGAAAACGAGGGTACCCAGCGTGCATGGGAGGCGCCGCTGAGAACGTTTGCGCTTACCCCGATGACTGCTCCAGTACGTAGGAAAGTCCCGATAGCCGTCTTCGTGTGGTCGCCGCACAGCGTGCCCAGGAACTGCATCCCTGTATCAACCTCACCACCGGGGAGACGGACACGCACGGTGCCGTATGTGTTTTTCAGGTTGGAGGTTGTCGTACCAGCCCCGAAGTTGACCCACTCCCCGATGTAGGAGTGCCCGACAAAGCCCTCGTGCTGCTTGTTTGCGTACGCGTGGAAGACACTGTGGGCAACCTCGCCACCGATGCGGCAGTGCTCGCCCACCACTGTATAGCTGCCCACCGTTGCGTGGGCTCGCAGCAACGCATGGGCTCCAATTGCACACGGTCCGATGAGGGCAACGTGCGGCTGCACGACAGCTCCATTCCCGATGAACACCGGTCCCCCTCGGGCGTCAACCACAACGCCGGGGGAGAGTTCAGCCGTTGGGTCAATCCAAACATGCTCTGGCACCCGTATCCACACGCCCTGCCGCTGCCACAGTTCTGGCTCAACCCCGAGAGGCAGCAGGGTTTCCGCTTCAGCAAATGCCTCCGGGGCCCTTGCCAGCACGTCCCAGAGGTAGTGGAAACGCGGCAGTTGTGCCTCTACCTGTGGTAACTGAGCACAGAAGGCAGCGCAGGCATCGTCCCAGCATCCCCGCTGCAATCCTGCCAATGCCCGGGGCAGTTCCGGAGCATCCACCCACGCAGCCCAGACAGTCCCACCGGAGACAACTGCATACGCTGAATGCTCTGTGCCAACAGTGGTGCGGAGCTGCTCAAGGAGATTGATGCCCTGCTGGCACGGCATGAGCTGCGCGTTCAGCAGAAGCAGCGGCATTTCCAGAGGCACCAAGCGGTACTCCGGATACCGCGCTTCAAACGAGCGTCTCCACAGCTCCCGCTCCGGGACCGTGACCACAGCGAGGCGAGCCTCCGGAAAGCGATGGCGCCACCACTGGAGGAGGCGGAACGGCCCCCACCACAACTCCCACACGCAGTGCAAGCACGTGAACGGGTAGAACGCCTCTGCTACCGAGGCATACTCAATGAGCACGAGTGTCCGCGGCTTCATACAGTCACTGTCGTCGCTGTTCTCTCCCGCCGCTGGTGCGAATACCGCAGAGCCGCCCGGATGAAATGGACAAAGAGCGGATGCCCATCAGGCACGCGGGATTTGAACTCCGGATGGAACTGCACACCTACAAACCAGCGGTGTGTTGCCAGTTCAACAATCTCCACCAGCCGCCCATCCGGCGAAGTGCCACTGACAACCAGCCCATGCTCAACGAGCGTGGGCAGAAACTCTGGGTTGACCTCGTAACGATGCCGATGGCGCTCGTAGACAAGCTCCTGCTTGTAGGCTTGCCATGCCTTGGTTCCCTTGCGCACAATGCACGGGTAGGCGCCCAAGCGCATCGTGCCGCCCTTTTGCTTGACTTTCCGCTGCTCGGGCAGCAGATCGATGACCGGGTGTGCCGTACGGGCAAACTCTGATGAGTGCGCATCCGACCAGCCGCACACGTTGCGGGCAAACTCAACAATGGCGCACTGCATGCCGAGGCAAATGCCGAAGTACGGAATATCGTGGACACGGGCATAGTGAGCGGCGGCGATTTTTCCCTCTACCCCACGGGCACCAAATCCCGGCGCGACCAAAATTCCATCCACATCCGCCAGCGGATTCTCCAGCACCCCGTTGAGCGAAAGCTCTTCGGCGTTGATCCAGCGCAGCACAACGCGGGTATTCGTGACCGCTCCTGCGTGGGTGAGCGCCTCCAGGATGCTCTTGTACGAGTCGCGGTACTGCGTGTACTTGCCGACGAACGCAATCGTGACGCTGTGGCGCGGATTCTTGATGCGCTGCACGAAGCGATTCCACCGTTCCATCCGCAGTGGTTTCCCCCGCAGCCCGAGCTTCTGCAGCACAATCGCATCCAGTCCCCGGCGGGCAAACATCTGCGGCACTTCGTAGATAGTCTCCACATCCAGCGCCTCAATGACAGCGTCTTCCTCCACGTTGCAGAAGAGCGCAATCTTAGCCCGAATATCCCGGCTCAGCCGCTGCTCCGTACGGCACAGCAGGATATCCGGACGGATCCCCGATTCCATCAGGGCTTTGACCGAATGCTGGGTAGGCTTTGTCTTCACCTCGCCCGCCGAGCGGATGAAGGGCACGTAGGTCAGGTGAATGTTGAGCGTATTCTGCGGGCCTCGCTCCAGACAGAGTTGACGGGCAGCTTCCAAGAAGGGCAGCGACTCAATATCGCCGACTGTCCCGCCGATTTCGATGAGCACAATGTCGTACTGCCCGTCGAAGACAGTCATGCGGCGCTTGATTTCATCGGTAATGTGCGGGATAACCTGCACGGTCTTGCCCAAGTAGTATCCCTTGCGCTCCCGCTGGATGACTTCGTAGTAGACCTGCCCTGCCGTTGCGTTGTTGAGCCGCGAGGTCGTAATGTCCATGAAGCGCTCGTAATGCCCCAGGTCCAGGTCTGTTTCGGCACCGTCGTCTGTGACGTAGACCTCACCGTGCTGGTACGGGTTCATTGTGCCGGGATCAACGTTGATGTAGGGGTCAAACTTGAGCGCGGTCACGTTGAAGCCGCGCTGCTTCAAGAGCAAGCCCAGCGACGCTGTTGCAATGCCTTTTCCCAAGGAAGAAAGCACGCCGCCGGTAATGAAGATGTATCGTGTCATTGGCATGGCACATCCCGCCAGCTCTTCGTTGTCAAGCTCTGTAAGATGCAGTGGGGCTGTTGGCTCAGGCTGCTTTCAAACTTAGAGAAAAGCTCTCACACGGACTGCTCACCACGGCTCTTCGGCAAGCGGGGCGTAGAGCACGGGATAGCTGGGACTGGCATCGCTGTGGAGGGCAAGCACATTGAGCTGCAACAGATACTCCCCATCAGGAACCGTCGCTGGAATTGCGAGCAACTCGCTAATGGTTGCCTCCAGCCGCGGTGCATACGGATACTGCCAAAATGCCCGATGTGCCTGGAGTGCGCCGCCATCCTCTTCGCGGTCCACTGACGGAAGGTCCGTTAGCAGGTGGAGCACACCGTAATGCGCCAAAAGTTCGGTTGCCTCCGGGGTAAAGTACGGCGGATTTGTCCCGGAGAAATCCCGCGGGTACCCATCGCTTGTGCGCACAATGAGCGCCTCCGGTGGTGGAACGAGGAGGAGTGCCTGCAGATGTGCTGCTGTAATCACTCGGTCACCGTTGCTGAGTCGCTGGGGCTCCACCGTTACCAGCTGCGCCCAGAACAGGTAGCGCCGCAGGCAATGGTAGAGGGGGATTCGTTCAGCCGTGATGTGCCCGATACACTCCGTATGCGTTGTGTTGCCATGTGGCACCAGCCGGATTTCATCGCAGTTGCAAGCTCCGCCTTCAGCAACCGAACCGATGAAACTCCCGCTGCGGACGGGGAGAATCGATGGACATGGTAAGCCAAACGCTCGCGGTGCCCGGGCATCCCCGAGAATCGGAAAGGCAAGCCCAATGGGGTGTTCCACGTCAACGAGCACCCGCCGGTTCGGCAGCTCCAGCCACAGCTTCATGCACCTCTCTCGCCGTACGGACACGCCCAAAATTAGCCCTCCTCTCTGACGGCAAGCGCCCGCTGCTAATTTTGCATGTGTGCAAAAAACCGTAGCTACCGCATGCGCCGGCTGCTCCACGCTGCGGAAAGCATTCTGAAAGGCACCGAAGCCGCCGCTGCCATCTGCTTGCTCGCGCTCGTGCTCATTACGTTCAGCACCGTCGTTGTCCGCTACCTATTCAGCGTCAGTGCTATGGCGCTGCAGGAGCTGCAGTGGTACTGCTATGCTCTGAGCTTCCTTTTCGGTATGGCACCAACGTTCCGGGCACAGGGGCACGTCCGAATTGACATCCTCTACGCCCGTTTGCCTGCGACATGGCGGCGGCGCATTGATATCTGGGGAACTCTCCTGTTCTTGCTCCCGTTCGCAGGGCTTATCCTCTGGGCGTCTTACGACTTCGTCGCCTACTCGTACAGCATCCGGGAAGCTTCACCGAATCCCGGAGGACTACCGGCGGTGTACCTGTTCAAGGCCGCTATTCCATTGAGCTTTGCTCTCCTCGTACTCGCCGCAGCGGTGATGCTCTGGCACTGGTGGCAGGGTCGAGAGACGGACACCAGGGCGCAGGAACGACTATGATTGGCGTCCTGCTCTTTGCCATTGCTTTTCTCCTGTTGATGCTGGGCTATCCCGTAGCGTTCACTTTTGCTGCGGTTGCTGTCCTGTTCGCGGCGCTGACCGGGCAACTGGAGCTCTTTGCGATGATGCCGGAGCGCATCTACGCGCTCATGACCAACATGACCCTCATGGCGGTGCCGCTTTTTGTCTTCATGGGCATGGTGCTGCAACGCTCCGGATTAGCGGAGATGCTCCTGGAGACTATCGGGCTGCTCTTCGGGCGGCTCCGGGGCGGGGTAGCTATTGGGACTATCCTGGTCGGGACTATCCTGGCGGCTTCTACCGGCATAGTCGGAGCCACGGTCGTGGCGATGAGCCTGATTGCCTTACCCGTTATGCTCCGATACGGCTACAACCGCCGATTTGCCGCCGGTATCATCTGCGCGGCTGGAACACTCGGGCAGATTATCCCGCCCTCGGTTGTGCTCATTGTGTTAGGTGAAGTCCTCCAGGTCCCTGTGGGGGACTTATTCCGTGCTGCTCTCATCCCTGGGTTAGCTCTCTCGGGGCTTTACCTTGTGTGGACGCTCCTTATCGGGCTGCTCAAACCTAGCTGGTTGCCTCCACTACCCATAGAGTATCGCCCGGAGTGGAAACAGGTCCTCCGGGTCATTGGACCGCCTTTCCTGCTCATTGTCCTGGTGTTAGGCTCCATCTTCGCTGGAATCGCTACGCCGACGGAGTCTGCTGCTGTCGGAGCCGTTGGCAGCATTGGCTTAGCAGGGCTCTACCGCCGCTTGTCGTGGAAGCTACTCTGGGAGGCAACGCGTGAGACTGTCCGGATCAACGCCATGGTGTTCACCATCCTCATCGGAGCCACAGCGTTTTCTATGGTGTTTTCCTATGCCGGGGGCGAACAGGCCGTCCACGAGTTTCTTGCCGCTCTGCCTGGTGGCACTACTGGATTGCTGTTGTTCAGCATGGGGCTCATCTTCCTGCTGGGCTTCTTCTTGGACTTCGTGGAGATTAGCTACATCGTCGTCCCATTCATTGCTCCCGTTCTGATCCGCGCAGGTCTTGACCCCTTGTGGCTGGGGGTCACGATAGCGATGAACTTGCAGACCTCGTTCCTGACGCCGCCGTTTGGCTTTAGCCTCTTCTACTTGAAAGGCTCAGCTCCCGAGTTAGAAACAGCGGACATCTACCGTGGAGTGGTCCCTTTCATTGCGCTCCAGCTTCTGCTCGTAGGCATGCTGATTCTTGTGCCGGAGCTATTTGGGCTTCACCGAATGGTTAGGTAGTACTGCTCCGAGAGCTCCGTCCAGCGGCGAGCGCGCTCCAGGAAGCGCCGTTGGCTTTCCCAGACTTCTCGGAAGAGAGGGTCTCGCTGGGCATATTCCTGCAACAGAAGCTGGGTCTGCCGCCTGAGCTCTGCAATGACTTCTGGCGGAAAGGATAGAATTTTGACCCGTGGGTACTTCGTACGGAGTGTCTCCAACCCTTCTACATTGCGGGCGAAGAACTCGCTGGTTGTGTCCAGCGCTGTTTCCTTCATCGCCGTCAGCAGCATAGCCTGAAAGTCGGGCGGTAGCTCTTCAAAGCGGCGCTTGTTCACCAAGTACTGGAGCTCTGCCGCGGGTTCGTGCCAGCCCAGGTAGTAGTACTCGGCGATCTCCTGGAAGCCCATCGTCAAATCCACAGCAGGGCTGACCCATTCAACGGCATCGATGACCCGCTTCTCCAGTGCCGTATAGAGTTCGCCGGCGGGCAATGTAATGGGTTCGGCGCCCAGCCGTGCCAGGACTTCGCCTCCTAAGCCAGGGATGCGGATTTTGAGTCCACGGAAGTCCTCCACTGAGCGGATCTCTTTGCGGAACCAGCCCCCCATCTGTACCCCCGTGTTCCCTGCTGGAAAGGACAGCAAGCCGTGTCGTTGAAAGACTTTCTGCATGAGCTCCATACCGCCACCGTAGTAGAACCATGCGTACTGTTCCCACACATTCATGCCGAAGGGCACCGTTGTCAGCAACGCCATCGCTGGCTCTTTCCCCTTCCAGTAATAGGCTGCTGTGTGCCCCATATCGTAGGTTCCATTGCGCACCATGTCGAAGACCCCGAAGGGTGCTTTGTGTTTGCCGGCGGAATCGACTTCGATGGTGAAGCGTCCCCCTGACATTGCCTTCAAGAGTTCAGCCAGCCGCTGAGGGGCATGCTGAAAGACGGGGAAATTCGGAGGCCACGACGTTGCCAAGCGCCAGTGAATGCGCACATTGGATGTCCCACCTGCCGCGTTCGTTTGTACCCTCCGCTGGCATGCCCAGCCAAGTGCTGCCGCAGCACCAAGGACGCCGCAGCGAAGCGCCTGTCGCCGTTTCATGCGCCACTGCCGACGCTGATGATACCGTTGCTGTGCGTGAAATTACGGAGTCTCCATAGCCGAACGCTGTATGAGCTCCTGCCACCGCTCGGTAAGCTGAGGACAGAGCTACGGCAAAAACGCGTACTTTTGTGGCAAACTGTGTTGCTTGTCCCACAAGCTTGGTGTGCTCAATGACACGGTGGCTGCTTCCTGGGTGTGCTGCTCTTGCCGCGGTGCTAACTGCTCTCGGGCAGAGTCCGAAGAAATACGTGCTGATTGAGGAGTTCACCAGCGCGACATGCCCTCCCTGTGTGCAAGCTTCAGAGAAGCTCAACGCTATCGTGCGCGTAGAGCAGGGGCTGATTTCCGTCCGCTACCACATGGATTGGCCAGCACCAGGTGACCCATTCAACGTGGCAAATCCGAGCGAGAACCAGGCACGGCGGCGGTATTACAACGTCACGGGGATTCCTTTTGCAGCAGTCATGGGAACATGGCAAGGGCATCCACTGGACGCTGGCTTTGACAATGCGATCCAGCAGCAGTTAGGGCGTCCCGTCCGGCTCCAAATCACCGTTGTGGAAGACCGGCAGAATGCGCCCCATATCAGCGTCCAGATACGGGTCAGAAACGTGAGCACCCAGCCTATCAACCTCGCCGGGCACGTGCTCCACGTTGCTGTTGTGAACCGTCGTGTAGACATCCCCGATCTCCCTCAGCGCTTGCAGAGCTCCAACGGAGAAACCGTTTTCTACGATGTGATGATGAAGATGCTGCCCGATACTAATGGAACACCGCTCTCGGGGAGCATCTCACCGGGTCAGGAACAGAGCTTTGGTCCGTTTGTGTACCGGCTGGGGACAGGCGAACTCTGGCCGCCCGGGCAAGACTACGTCATTGCTTTCGTACAGAACGTAAGCACGAAAGAGGTCATTGACGCTGGGACCAACTTGGAGCAGAGACTCACCCCTGTTACCGTTCAGCTGACGGCGCCAGAACGCCCGTTTGACTATATCCCGCGAAACAGCTCCGTGACGAAAGTTGTCACCTTACGCAACACGAGCTCGCAGTCCTACGCCTTTCGGTTGGTGCTCGATCCCAACAACTCCGTTCTCATGCAGAGCTGGGGTTGGAATGCCACGATTCGGCCGGACTCTGTGTACTTAGCACCTGGAGCTTCGCAGCAGTTTACCGTGCAGGTATCGGCACCGGCAGACGCCGGATACGCCCGTCTGACACTGAAGCCGGAGCTCCTTAGCCGGAGCACCACCTCCATTTTGGAACTGCGCGATACGAGCGTCGTGCTCGGTCTCCTCTCGGAGGGCACCAAGTACGTGCTCTACTACGGCGTGATGCCATGGTTTAGCTCCGCCTACCTCACTATCGCCCGTCAGTTACCCGCCCTCAGTGGCGATGTTGCTTACCTACCGCTCCTGCCTGAAGACATGGCAGCTTTTCCGATAGATAGTTTCCGTCTGGCGGTCTTCCCCATGCTTGACTACCCGCTCAAGACCCCAGGCGGCGAGTTGGACCACATCTTCAACGCCATCCAGAGAGCTCTCCAGGTCGGCACGCGGGTGTGGATCACCGCTAACGCTGCCCTCTACTGGGCATTTGACCCGAATTCGCAGTACTCCACTCCGCAGACACGAGCTTTCTTCACGAACACGTTGGGCTTGCAGTACTCCCGGCTGCAACAGCGCTACAGCGGCAACACGCTGATTTCTTTCCCCATTACTGGGGTTGCCAACGACCCCATCGGGAACGGCTTTACAGCTACGGCGAACACCAGTGTCAACGCAGGGTACAACCTCTACACGGACATCTTCAGCGTGCGCGCGGGTAGCCCTTCAACAGCGGTTTTCTACTACGACAACAACCCCAGCTCGCTCGGTGGTGTCCGCGTGGAGCTTGCTAATGGCAACCGCATGGTCTATACCAGCTTTGGTCCCGAAGCGATTGCCAGCACGAGCGTGCGGCAGGACCTCTGGAACCGTGTGGTCACATGGCTCCTGGGTGGTGGACAGCAGACGCAGCCGCGCATTGCCGTGAATACCTATTCACTGCGGTTCGATAGTGTTGAGGTGGGGACTACGAAATCGCTCACACTGCAGGTCAGCAACGTCGGCGACGCGGAGCTGCGGATTACCCAAATTCAGCTCACGGGCACAGATTCTGCCGCCTTCAACGTACCCGATGCTGATGTCGTCCCCATCGTCCTCCAACCCGGCGAGCAGACCGACATAGAAGTCCAGTTCCGCCCAACCCGGGAGGGTGACCACACAGCGCTGCTAACTCTGTTTTCCAACGACCCAATGGAGGGACAGTCGGGCACGACGGTGATTCTCAGCGGCGTTGGACGCCGTGGCGTAGGAGTTGCTGAGTGGGAACGCAGCTCCTTCCGAGTGAGCCCGCTGCCTGCAACCGATATTGTCCGGGTTCAGGTACCTGAGCCTACGAGCGCTGTACAGATGAGCATCCACGACCTGCAAGGTCGTTGCCTCTTCCAGCGGCTTGTTCCTACAACGACGGAAGGAGCTGTCTTCTCCGTTGCTGAGCTGCCACCTGGAACGTACGTACTCACCGTGCAGAGCGGAACCCGGAGTTTCCGCGTGCCACTCGTCGTTGTACGGTAGCCTCTCCGGGAGAGGGGAACAGGGACGGCACGGCTCGGAGCCGTGCCGTCTTGTTTTTTAGGTAGACGTGGTCTCTCGGGTTTGCGGGAGAGCCAAATCGGAGAGCTCGTCGGGAAACTCCCGGCAGAGTGCTAAGAGGCTATCGCGCAGTTCAGCAGCACGTTCAAAATCCAACTCCTGTGCGGCGCGGCGCATCTCCGCAAGGAGCTCCAGTGCCAGTTGGCGGCGCTGTTCAGGCGTCATGTAGCGAGCAAGTGGGTCTGCAATGACCGCGGCGTTCCGCTGTGGGAGCCGATAGTCCACACGTGAGCGCCGGTGCTGGTGAATATCGGCCACGGCTGTCGTCTGCAAGATTTCCTCCAAGCTCTTGTAAACCGTGCGAGGATTGATGCCGTGCTGGCGATTGTACTCCATCTGGAGCCTGCGGCGGCGGTTTGTCTCATCGATGACTTTCCGCATAGACTCTGTCACGCGGTCGGCATAGAGGATGACCATGCCCTCGGCATTCCGCGCTGTTCGTCCTGCAATCTGGAGGAGCGAGCGTTCGCTGCGGAGAAAGCCCTCTTTGTCAGCATCCAAGATGGCAACGAGCGAAACTTCGGGCAAATCCAGTCCTTCGCGCAGCAAGTTCACTCCAACCAGAACATCGTAGCGTCCCAGCCGCAAGTCACGGAGGATTTCCACCCGCTCTACAGCGTCGATATCGGCATGGAGGTATGCTACCCGCACACCGAAGGTGTGTAAGTATTCGGCAAGGTCTTCCGCCATCCGCTTCGTCAACGTTGTCACCAGCACTCGCTGCCGACGCTCGACACGGCGGCGAATCTCCGACAGTAGGTCATCAATCTGGTTGCGCGTGGGGCGCACCTGGATTTCAGGGTCTAGCAAACCGGTAGGGCGGATGATTTGCTCAACGACGATGCCATTGCTCTTCTGCAGCTCATACTCCCCGGGTGTAGCGCTGACGTAGATGACCTGGTTGACCAGCGCTTCAAACTCCTCAAAGCGCAGAGGACGATTTTCCAGCGCCGAGGGCAGCCGGAAGCCGTACTCGACAAGGGTCTCCTTGCGCGAGCGGTCGCCGTTGTACATCCCGCGCAGTTGGGGGATAGTCACGTGGCTTTCGTCGATGATGAGCAAGTAGTCACGTGGGAAGTAGTCCAGCAGGCAGCAGGGGCGTTCGCCAGGGCGGCGTCCCGAAAGGTGCATGGAGTAGTTCTCAATGCCGGGGCAGTATCCTACCTCCTGCAGCATCTCCAGGTCCAAGAGCGTGCGCTGCTCCAGGCGACGCGCCTCCAGCTCCTTGCCTTGGGCACGCAGCTCCCGCAAGCGTTCAGCAAGCTCCTGGCGGATGCTCACCAGAGCGCGCTCCAATTGCGTTCGGGTTGTGATGAACAGCTTTGCCGGATAGAGGGTCACAGCGCCGACCTCTTCCAAGACAGCGCCGCTGACGCGGTCAATCCAGGCTAGACGTTCAATTTCATCGCCGAAGAGCTCAATCCGCAGCGCTTGCTCGTACTCGTAAGCAGGTACCACGTCGATGACATCACCGCGGACACGGAAGCTCCCGCGCACGAGCTCTTCATCGTTGCGGGTGTAGTAGATGTCCGTGAGCCGGTAGATGAGCTGACGGCGTCCAATCCGCATTCCAACGTGCAAGGGCAGAAGCGTTGCGCGGAAGTCCTCCGGACGCCCGATGCTATAGATACAGCTCACCGAGGCAACGACAATGACATCGCGGCGTCCCTCCAGGAGTGCGCTCGTTGCCCGTAACCGGAGGCGGTCGATTTCCTCATTGATGGCGACCTCCTTCTCGATATACGTGTCCGTTGCAGGCACGTAGGCTTCGGGTTGGTAGTAGTCGTAGTACGAGATGAAGAACTCCACGGCGTTGTGGGGAAAGAACTGCCGGAATTCCCCGTAGAGCTGTGCCGCCAGTGTCTTGTTGGGTGAGATGACCAGCGTCGGCTTCTGCACCTGCGCGATGACGTTGGAGATGGTGAACGTCTTCCCAGAGCCCGTTACACCCAGCAGCACCTGGTGCTTGACCCCTCGGCGCAGGTTGTCTACAAGCTGTGCAATCGCCTTCGGTTGGTCCCCGGCAGGTTCATACGGTGCTACCAACCGGAACTCACCCCGCGCCATCGCGCCAAGCACCTGGCTAAGGTACCCAAAAGGCACGAAACTAACGAAATCGACGGCATTTACGTCAACGTAACCTGCAAACACAAACCAGCGCGCATGCGGCGATGTGGGGAGAAGCGCTACTACGGACAAAACTCTCGGCATTCCGGTACACGTATCCCAAACAGGCAATCGCAAAGTTCCCGGCTGACCCACGCGATAGCGCCCGCTTGATGGTCATCCACCGCGAGAGCGGGGAAATAGAGCACCGGATTTTCCGCGAGATCGTGGAGTACTTCCATAAAGGCGACTGTCTCGTGGTCAACGACACACGGGTATATCCAGCGCGGCTCATCGGGAAGAAGGAGCGGACCTATGCCCCGATAGAGGTCATCCTTGCCCGGGAGCTCAACCGGGAGAGCAATCTCTGGGAAGTACTGGTAGAGCCCGCACGCAAGGTCCGCATCGGCAACAAGATTTTCTTCGACAACAACCGCTTCTACGCCGAAATCATTGACAACACAACCTCCCGCGGGCGCATCGTCCGCTTCAGCTACCAGGGCGACCTCTACAAAGTCATGGAGCGCTTGGGGAGCGTCGTGCTCCCGGACTACCTCCAGCGCCAACCTGAAGACGGCGACCGCGAGTGGTACCAGACGATCTTCGCCCACCCGGAGAAAGTCGGCTCGTTAGCGCCTCCGACAGCGGGGCTTCACTTCACACGGGAGCTCGTCCAGAAGCTCGTGGAGAAAGGAGTGCACATCGTGCCCATCACGCTCCACATTGGGTTGGGAGCTTTCGAGACCATCGAGGTTGAAGACCTCAGCAAGCACACGATGAGCTCGGAGTACTTTGAGGTCTCCCCCCAAGCAGCCGAAGCTATCAACCGAGCATTGCGCCACCGGAAGCGGGTCTGCGCTGTCGGCTGTAGCGTTGTCCGTGCCTTAGAAGCCAGCGCCTTGACTACTGGTGTGGTCAAGCCGACCCGCGGTTGGACCGACCGCTTCATTTACCCGCCGTATGAGTTTCGCATCGTGCAGAGCATGATTACGAACTTCCACCCACCGAACTCACCCTCGCTGCTTGTGGGTGCAGCGCTGGCAGGACCGGAGACGCTCATGAAGGCATACCGGACTGCTGTCAAGGAGGGATACCGGCTGTTTGCATACGGCGATGCCATCCTCATTATCTGAGAGGGCACAATGCGCCTTGTGCTCTTGTGGCTGCTGCATGCCGGGATCGTCCTCCTGGTTGCTCACATACTCCCCGGCATCACAGTGGAAGGGTTTGGAACAGCGCTCATTGTAGCGCTCCTCCTCGGCTTGGTCAACCTCATCGTGCGTCCGTTGTTGATTCTCCTGGCTCTGCCAATTGTGCTCCTGACCTTAGGACTTGCCCTACTGGTCATCAACGCGGTAGGACTCTGGCTGGTCGCTGCCGTGGTGCCGGGCTTCCGTATAGAGGGCTTCGGGAGCGCTCTGTTGGGCTCGCTGCTCATCTCCGTGCTGTCTACGTTTGGACGGTGGTTGCTGAAGGTGTAAGTAGCCAAGGGTCAGCCGCATGCCGGCACAGTGGTTGTGCCTTCTTGCACTTCTGGTCACGCTGGATATTGGAAAGGCTCAGCCCAGCGTCGTCGCTGAGCGGAGCGAACGACGGTTGACCGTCTACCAGAACCGCTTCGCCTTTGTCCATGACCGTTGGAGGGTCCAGCTACCGGCCGGGCATGCCTCCGTGCTCTTCCCTGGAATTCCAGCAACGGCAGAGCCTGCCAGCATCCAGCTGAGGCTGTCTCCGGGAGAGCTCCTCTGGCAGCGTTTCCACCGAGCACCGAGCTCGGGCGAAGAACTCTTGGCACAACTCCGAGGGCGCACCGTCCGGTTCGTCAGCGCCGATGGGCAACAGGTGATTGAAGGGACACTGCTCCACGTTACGCCAACGTATGCTGTGCTCAGGACGCCAGCAGGCACACTGCTCCTTCCCTCCCCGACACAGTACCGCGTGCTCGTGACGGGAGAGGTTCCCGGTACTCTTCCCACTGCGTCGCTGGAAGCTCTGCTCCGTTCTTCCCGGGCAGCCGAGGCAACGGCAGATGCCTCCTTTGTGGTGAGGGAGCTGGGATGGCAGATGGAGTATACCCTTGACGTTCCCCCTCGCGGGGCGACGCTCACGCTGTGCGGCTTTGCCCGGTTATTCAACGAGTCAGAGGTCAGCTACGACTCTGTCCGTGTGAGTCTCATTGCCGGGGATGTTCCGCTCCGCACGGAGCGGATTTTCAGTGAGATGGCAGCTCCCGGGGCGCCTATGGTCGCTGCGAAAGCTTCATCCGAAGCTGTGCAGCCTCTGGCATTTGAGGGCTTCTACCGTTACGATTTGCCTCATGTCCTGAGCGTGCATCCTGGCGAGCAGCTTCTCATCCCGCTGATAGACTGCAGCAGTGTGCGATTCCAGCGGCTCTACCGCGTGGAAAGCGCTGCCGGGTACACCGGGCGGCTTGGGGTGGCCCAACTCCTCCGCATGAGCAATGCCGAAGCTGATGGCCTGGGCATACCGCTACCGGCAGGGAGTGTGCGCGTCTACAGTGGTTCCGGCAGTGATAGTCTTGGGCTCCTCGGGATGCTTACTCTGCCTGAAACACCCGTCGGCGACACCATCACGCTTGCGCTGGGAACCGCCTTTGACCTGAAGGTCTACCAGCGTCTCCTCCAGCGCCGGGACCTTCCGGGGAACGCCGTGGAAGAGACCTACCAGCTAAGTATCCTCAACGCTCTGCCTGAGACTGTCTCCGTGGAGATTCTCTTTCGGCTCCGCTGGGACCAACAGAATTGGCAGGTTACGAGCTCAAGCCATCCCTACTGGCGCCACGATGCTACAACGCTGGGCTTCCGCATTCCTGCCAGGGCTGAAGGGGAAACCACCCTGCGGTTTACCCTGCAGAGTCAATACCCCACAAAGCCGTAGTGCCTCAATCCTTGGGCTGAACAGCGGCTTCCTCTACCACCAAGTACCCCTGCCGATTGATACGGGCAGCAACTCCAAAGGGCAACGCCCAGTGGTCGCGGATATGCCCGTAGGGCAGACCGGTCAAGCACGGAATGCCCACGCGTTCGGCAAAATCCCGCAGCAGACTCTGCAACGGTGGCTGCGGCAGGCGCTGCTGCGAAGCGGGCGGGAGAGTGAAGTCACCGAAAATCAGCGCTGCCACCTCGCGCAGGACCCCAGCGAGGATGAGCTGGGTCATCATCCGATCCAGCCGGTAGGCAGCTTCGCCGACGTCTTCGACGACCAGAAGAGCGCCCTCCAGCTTAGGGAACAGCGGCGTACCGCAGAGAGCGCTCCAGAGCGAGAGAGTCCCACAGAACAGTGTGCCCTGCACTCCAGAGGCAGGCAAAGGAGAGAGCGGTTGGAGCAGCTCCGGGATAGTACCTGGTGGGCTCGGCGAGGTGAGCAGTTGCCAAAACCAAGCTTCTCGGTCCGGAGCGATGAGTTGAGCACCTGGCGGCGGAGCCGAAATCGTTACCAAGCGTGCTCGCTGCCAGAGTGCTATGTGCAACGCCGTAACATCGGAAAACCCAACAAACAGCTTTGGATGCCGTGCAATGAGCCGATAGTCCAACTGTGACACCACGCGCATGCTGCCGTATCCACCCCGAAGGCAAAAGATAGCAGCAATGCGCGGGTCGGTAAAGAACCGCTGGAGTTCCGCAACACGCTGGGCATCGGTCCCCGCCAAGTATCCCAAGTATGTGCTCTGGACGTACGGCGAGACCTCCACACGGTAACCTAGCCGCTCCAGGTACCGCACGGTGTTCTCCAGAGCCGTAGCATCCACTGGCGATGCCGGCGCCAGCAGTCCGATGACATCGCCCCGCCGTAACGGTCGTCCCTTCCGCGCTTGGTCCGAACGCATGCGTTCCGACTTCACAGGGTCAGTTGAACTTGCCCAATGAGCGAGTGCCACCACGAATGGTCCAGCGCACGCCGCGCAAAATACTGAGCAGACCACGTTGCCTTTCCTGTCTGGTGCCGGAGCGTCCCATTGACGCTCCAGCCGTTCAAGATCTGCCCCATGGATAGGAGCAGCGTCGGGGGCTCTTTCGGGTTCAGCGCTCCATAGGTCAGCGTCAGGTCTACACTGGTCGTTGCAGTGCGTGCCTCCAGTGCCAGCCCAGCGCAGAGATTACGCACCCACACCTGTTGTCCTTGGAAGCGAGCTACTGCAGGCGCCAGGAGGCTTATCTGCGGCGTCACCCGCACACCTTCTGACAGCCGGCATGGTAGCTGCAGACTGCCGCGCAGCCCCCGCAGGTTTCCTTCACCCTGCCAAGCTGAACGGCGCTGCTCAGAGACTGCCTCCAGACCGAATTCACTGCTGAGAATCGGTGCGAGCCCACACTGCACACTCCCCTGTAGCCCCTGGCGCTGCCACAGCTCCCAGCCTACACCGGTCCACACAGCATAGCCTATCCACTGTCCTGCTACTGTCCACGGCAGAGTCTGCTGTACACGCAGCCGCTGTCCTATGTCCCAGCGAGTTGCCATAACACCAGCAGCAGTGGCGGGTCTGGGCACGAGAGTGCGCCAGCGGTCGAGCAAGAGCCGCTGTTGGGAAAAGCTGATGCGTCCCTCCCATTCCCACTGCCGCTGCGAAGCTGAGGGGAAAGCAAGCACACTTGTCACCTCCGCACGGAGCGCCGTTCCAGCACTGCGCATGCCCGATTGCATGGTTACCATGACGTAGTCTCCCCCTGCGGGCACCGGTTCAAACTCCTCGGGGTCTGCTCGCCCATTGCCGTTTGTATCACCTCGGTAGCGGTAGTTGCCCTGCCCGGGAGCCACGCGGAGGAAGACCAACTCAGACATTCCGGCAAGCTCTGCGCCAGACTCGTAGCGCCACTGGAACCGACCAACGGTGGGCAACTCCACCGCACCACACCAGCGAAGGATAGGAAACTCCTGGAGCGAGTCACGCTGCCACACGGCGTTCCAGCCAGCAGCGACCTCGTTCTGCCATACCGCTCCGCGGGAGCGAAACGTCACACTCGGCTGGAGCCACGCGCTCGCAACCGGCTGGTGCTGATGGCGCCAGGGCATACGGAGCTCCAGCTCCACAATCGGAGAAAGCCGCCACAGCGCTCCAATAGTGCCCTCCGCCCACCGCTGTCCTCCGGGCAGGAGAGCACTGGCGGATTGCCACTCCCACCGCGCCTCGCCCTGGACTGACCATCGCTGCCCACCCAATAGAAGGTTCCCCTGCAGCCTCTGCCAGAGACTGGACGCAGCGTTGGGAAGCTCAGTTGTGCGTCCGCCTGTGTAGCGAGCTGTCACCTGCACGGGAAGCTGGATCCCAAGTCCAAGCACAGCACTCCAGCGGATTGCCGCCACACCACCCCGCTGCCGGAGCCACCCAGCAGACGCCCCAACACGGAGTGAATCCAGCCGAGCCCGAACCTGCTGCTGCACGAGAAGCTCCTCACGCAGCTCATCCATTGGGAGCGGCAACTTCCACTCCCACAGCGAACGCTCCACTGCCGCTGTACGTCGCTCCGGAAACGCAGCATTGTGCCACCGCACCGAGCCCTCCCACACGAACGGTGAGGCGCTCGTATCCGAGGTGGCGCTATACTGCGCTGCAGCCGCCAGCCGAACGCCGTGGAGCGCGTCAGCGCGGCGGTAGGGCTGGAAGCGTTGGTACTCCCCGCCCAGACGCACTTGCCATCGCTCCGCTAACTGCCATGCCCACTCCAGGCTCCACCGATGCTGACGCGAGGGCAATGGGAGCAACTTTACCGGGGCATACTGCCCCCGGCGCTGACCAACATAGCGGAAGACACCCGGTGCCACCGCCTCGTAATCCCCTTGAGCGGCCCCGACGAAGCTGAACTCCACCATGTAGAGCGCATCAGGAGCACCAGGGGCATACTCCCAAATGGTGACTCGGGAGTTGCCGTCCACGGTATCCCGGCGGCGATACCAGCCCCGCCCGCGCCCACTGGAATCAGCTCCGAGGAGGGTTGCGGCATCCACCAGCGCATACGCAGCGCCGTTGCGCAGGGTGTACGGAGCCGTATCTGGTACCCCAGGCACAGCAGGCGCAGCGCGGTACAGATAGCTGAACCCAAGTTTCTGCCCAGAGCCTACGTTCCCCTCAAAGACCAAAGCCCCCAAGGTCGCAGCAGCGGATTCCTCTGCTGTGGCAAACTCCACCACAATGTGCGATGCCGAGCTAATTGGACACCGTGGTCGGAAGGTCAGCTCGCCGCGCCAGTAGTCAATCACGTAGTCCTTGTCCTCCCCGCGCTCCCGCAGTACACCGTTGACCCACACGCGCTCACTCCCCGGCACAATAGGGAGTGCTGCCCCACTGCTGGGAGGACGCACACGATAGGGTCCGGGCACCCCATCCACGCCGAAGAAGGAGACCGTTTCCAGCGGCGTTTGGGAAGCACCTAGCGCTGCCATCACTGTCCAGTCACGGAGCTGCGCCGTTGCTCGCACGCCTTGGAAGCGCTCTACCCCGAGCAGCTGCAGCCGCGGCGGACATGGAAGCTCCCCAATCTCGGCGGAGAAACCCGGCGAGCGCACGTGGAGCGAGAACTGCTCCAGCTCCTGCACGGTGACACTACTGCCCTCCGGACTCAGTGGCAGGCGGTTTGCTACGATCGTGCCGCCCAGTTCTGTCTGCCCTACAAGGCGGCTTTCAAAGCCCAACTCCAAGCCCGAATAGAGCTGGACACCAGAGCCGGTCTGCACTGCAACGCCACGTACAAGCCGCCCCCGCGGCTGCCATCCCGTTGATGGATTCTCCTGCTCAGCCGGAGCCTTCGCCGCCTGCGGTAGCGCATGCGCCGAGACCGCCGCACGCTGTCCTTCCCCTTCTGCCCCACCCCGCGGATGGACGAACAGGGGAATGTATTGCACCTCTACCCAGAGCGTGAGCGTATCACGGTAGCGGAACAAGCGCCGAAAGTGCTGTGAGAACCGAAGGCACCCATCGCGGGCTGTAAGTTCGTAATCCAACGGCGTCTGCAGTAGATACAGCGAATCCAGCAGCAGCGTCACCGACTGCACGAACGGGACCCCCAAGCAGAGGAGGCTGTCGCGGGAGGTCACAGCAACGACTTGCCGCAGTGTGGGCACTTCAGGCGGAAAAGCAAACACCACCGTTGGGAGAGCCACCACATACCACCAGCGCATCCCCCTACGGTGGACTGCACCTACGACTGACCTTGCACTCGGAAGCTCTGCACAACGCGCTCAAAGACAGGGCGGTAGACATTCTCTTCCGGCTTGTACCACGTAATCACGATGCGGTACAGCCGTTTGTTCGCCAGCGTAAAGTACGCACGCCCTTGCACCTGGGCTGCAGGCGTGTATTCCAGATAGTAGCCTTCCTGACCTGCTAAGCGGACGGGCACAGCCTCGGCAGCACGGTACCGCGGGCGGTTCTCCTCCACAATTTTGCGCAAGTCTTGCTGCTGCGAGGCGTCAAAGACATCCACCTGGATGATGCAATCGTTGCGGTCTCCGACAAAGCGCACAGAGAACAGCGACGTAGGAACGCTGGTCCGCTCGGCACGGAAGTTATCCGGCACTTGAATGGAAAAGCCCTGCCCGATGTAGTTGCGGAAGGTTTGCGACGGAGGCGACGGCTGCGCTGGGATTGCCTGTTGAGGCTGTGCCGGCGCCGGCTGACGAGCAAGCGTAAGGGTTGCTACCACGGAATCAAACAACGCCCGATACGCCGGGAATGTCCCACCGAAGGCTGCTACCTCCAGCACTGTTGCCAGTTGTCCATCGGCAGAAGCAATGTAGAGCTCGCCCTCGGCATCGCCATCCCGCAGCGGGAAGCGGTAGTGCAGCTTCCGCGCCTCGACCCCGCCGAGAGAAACGGTCTGGACAGGGCTGTACACGTCATCGGTGAAGATCTTCCGCTCTGCCACGATGCTATCCAGCGTCTTGCCGTTCAGCGGGATGACCGTGACTTCAATCTTGGCTGCCCGCGGACCTTCGGCCTCCCACCGGAGAAAGCGCTCCAGCGCCGCCTCCGTAGAGAGCACAAGGAAGCTCTCTCCCGCCACCGAACGGACATGCCAGTTCTTTGGATAGAGCACCGCAAAACCCGTCACAGGGTCTTTGTAGCGCTCCAGTCCTTCAATCGGGGCAGGCTTGGGAGAGGGTTGACACGACAGCAGGACCAGCACCACAGCGGGCATGAACCGGATACGCCGCAACTGCATGGGAACTCCCATTGCTGCATAGCACTTCCCAGGGTGCTGCGAAAATACAGAAAAGCCATAGGGCGGAGCAGGTGCACCCCCGGTTATTCTTCAGGCAACGTAAGCCTCCCACCACGGCGGCGGAGCAAGCCGTCTCGGAGCAATTGCTCGGCAACAGTACGTATCCACCGTTGTTGCTGCGCTGTCGGGCGGGCACCGAAGAGGTGGCGCGTTGCTTGCGGTACTGTCAGCGAACCCATTGTAGCAACCAGCCGCAGGAGGCGTCCACGCCAGAGCCGGCGAGGGATACCGCCGAAGGAGGGTTCCCAGCGCCTTGGAGAAGAGCGCTCCCACCGGACTGCCTCTGCCGAACGACACCACCGACGGAGCGGACACTGCGCACATCGAGGCAGGCGCCGGCAGTAGAGCGCCCCAATATCCATCAGCGCTTGATGCCATTGTGCCGAGGCACCACGGGGAATCCACGCCCGCGCCCGCTCCGCCACTACCCGCAGTGGTTGTTCACCTTCGCCCCACAGGCGCTGCAGCACGCGCCGCACGTTCGTATCGACAACCGGTACATCCTGCCGCCCAAAGGCAAACGTTGCTAGCGCCGCCGCTGTATAGGCACCAATTCCCGGCAACTGCTGGAGAAGGCGCGGTTCTGCGGGAAGGTGACCACCGTAGTGCTGCACGACCATACGAGCACACTCCCACAGCAGCCGCGCCCGGCGATTGTACCCCAGCCCCTGCCACGCTCGCAACACCTCAGCCAGCGGTGCAGCCGCCAGCGCTTCCATGCTGGGAAACCGCTCCAAGAAAGCCGGTAGGGCACGTTCTACACGGGCTGCCTGCGTCTGCTGGAGCATCACCTCCCGAACCAGCACCTGATAAGGATCTGCCGGGGCTTGGCGCCACGACAGATGGCGCGCCTGCTTTGCGTACCAGCGGAGGACTGCCTGCTGAATTGCCCGCTTTGGCAGCTCCTCTGCCCCCATCCCAGCTCAAAGCACCTCCCCCAGACCGTACTGTGCCAGTTTACGGTACAGCGTGCGTTCGCTGATACCCAGCGCGCGAGCTGCCAGACGGCGATTCCCGCCGAATCGCTTCAGAGCGGCGATGATAAGGCGGCGCTCAATGTCATCGAGCCGGAAATCTGCTTCATCGCGCAGCGGGATAACGTTCTCGCGGTCTTCCCGAGCCTCCACCCGTTCCCGCAGAAACGCAAGCTGCTCGGAGAGCTGCTCCACCAATGGGGTCAACGCGCTGAGGGCGCGGCGCAGCTCCGATAGCTCGCTCCGCATGTCCAGCAACACGCGGTAGAGCAGCACCGCATCATCAAATGTTGCCGGGGGATGCGTACCGCCACGCTCCGGCCGGATAGCAACGATAGCCCGTTCCAAGGGCACAGGCTCGTACCCCACACGGGAGGGCGGAGCAGAGCGCTGCAGATACTCACGGACCATCTCCGGGGTAATGAAAGCGCCCCGTTCCAGGGTAATGAGTGTCTCCACCAAGTTGCGGAGCTCCCGCACGTTTCCCGGCCACGGGTACTGCTGCAAGAGCTCAAGCGCCTCTGGCGCAATGCCCTCAAACTGAATTCCCAGGCGCTCGCACGTCCGGGCAGCGAAGTACTCCACCAACACAGGGATGTCCTCCGGACGCTCCCGCAAGGGAGGCAGATGGATGCGCACGGCGTTGAGCCGGTAGTAGAGGTCCTGCCGAAATGTGCCTTCGTGCACGGCTGCTTCCAAATCCCGATTCGTCGCCGCAATGAGTCGGACATCCACCCGGCGAATCTCCGAGGACCCCAACGGGGAGAACTCCCCCGTCTCCAGCACGCGCAGCACCTTCGCCTGGGTCGTCAGGGGCATATCACCGATTTCGTCCAGAAACAGCGTGCCTTGGTGGGCTACTTCGAAGAACCCCTGGCGGTCGTGAGTAGCGCCTGTGAAGGCGCCGCGCACATGCCCGAAGAGCTCCGACTCCAGCAACGTCTCTGGAATAGCAGCGCAGTTGAGGCTCACGAAAGGGAAGCGGCGGCGTGGGCTGAGTCCGTGAATCGCGCGGGCAAACAGCTCCTTGCCCGTCCCGGTTTCGCCGGTGATGAGCACAGTCAAATCCGTCGGCGCCACCTGCAGGGTTTGCCGCATTGCCTGCCGCAGCGCCTCCGAACGCCCAACAATGCCATAGCGCCACTGGAGGAGCTGGAATTGTGCCTCCTCTTCGGCAAGGTTCATTCGCTGCGTCGGCGCTGCCATTCTTCCCACCCGCCTTCGTAGATGTAGAGCCGCTGAAAGCCCAAATTCTGGAGCTGTTCGGCAAGGTAGTGGCTCAGCTCGCACTGTCCCCCATCGCAGTAAATCAGAATCGGCTTGGTCCGAGGCAGCGTGATGAATTCCGGGATGTGCGCTGGGAAATCGTAGGCGAAGACGTTGCGCGCGCCGGGAATGTGTCCTGCAGCATAGTCCTCCGGGCGCCGGGCATCGATGATGAGCACCTCAGGGTGCTGAAGCAGTTGCAGCACTTGCTCGTAGCGCACCGCGCGAATCCGGGGCTCTTGCGGAAGCGACTCAGCCGGTTGCACTGCGGGCTGTGTGGTTTTCCGCGCAGCCCCTGCCTCTGCTACCTCACGCCGAGCAGAGGCACCCACCGAGCTGTTGCCAGGCTCTGCAGGCGCTTGTTCCGTTGGGTTGTCCTGAGATGAACTCGGAGCATTAGGGGGAGCGGAGGCAAGCCCCAGTTCCCGCTGAAGCGTTGAATCGTCCACCACTGCCAGGCGTTGCTCTTTGCGGAGCAATGGGATTCCCTGCGGATTGAAGGCGTTGTAAGCGAACGCCAGTATGCTTGCAATGACAACAATACCAGCAACCTCTCGCAGCAGCCCTTTCATGGGTCTCCTCCGCCCAGGTAATGCGGGCAGGAAGACGTACAACGGGGGATTTTCCCGCTATCCAGCAGCACCTCCCAGCAACGGCAGCAGCAGTGGCAGCGCCTCTTCTGGCGTAGAGACAACCGTGACAAGCCCTTGCGCAGACTGCACCTCTGGCAGAGCCGCGACGATTCCCTGCAACGCGGCGCGCCACTCTTGTCCGATGCAGATGATAGGCTTGTCCGGCAGCAGGCGCCGCTCACGGAGTGCCCAGACAGCGCAGAGCTCCAACAGCGTCCCTGTTCCCCCGGGGAAGAGCACGTACGCTGAGCCCAGCTCTATGAGCTTCTGAAGCCGCTCCAGGTACCCGCGCGTGGTTACCACTGTGTCCACGTATGGATTGACCGTCCGTGCACTGAGCGCCGGGGTGACAACACCGATACGCCGGACTGAGAACGGCGCCGCCCCGCGTAGTACAGCTTCCATAACACCACCGTAGCCACCCGTGGCAATGTCGAATCCCGCCTCACCCACTGCCTGCCCGAAGCGGAGTGCCCTCTGGTAGAGCTCACTTTCCGGTTCACAGCGCCCACTGCCAAACACGCTCACCACAACGCTCATGGTATCGCCGTGCCAAGAGCCACAGCAAAGACAAACGGTCCTGTTCGCACCAAAGGCGCCGTACGGAAGAAGCGAAAACTGCGAGCCAGAGCCACCGTTGCAAGCCCAAGTGGAGTTTTGACAACGAAACCAACCCCCAGCCCATGCCGTAGAGTCCCCAGCCGGATTTGGTCCGGCACCTGCCAGACATCTCCCACATCGTAGCGGAGGAGCATGCGCGTGGGCAGTCCTACAAGCGACGGAGCAGGAAGCTGGTATACGGCTGAAAAACTCACAAGCTGGCGTCCCTGCAGCTCGTCCTCACGCAGTGCCCAAAAGCTCCGCAGCCCGCCGAGAGAGAAAAACTCTACCCGCGGCATCGTCGCATCGGCAGCGGCAAAGTGCAGCCGAAACCACACACTCTGCTCCTTACCGATAGGAAATGCCCGCTCGTGGACAAGCACCAACTGCGTGAAACCCGTTATCCCCGTACCTCCCACAAGGCTCCCCTCTATGCTCAGCCGCACCAACTGACCGCTCTGAGGGAATTCCGGCTGGTCACGGTTATCGTGGGAAAACCCAGCACCCCAGAGCAAGACCGTCTGGAATGGTTCAGCTCCCGTACGGCTTTCCCGTTGCCGCTCGTAGCGGAGCCAGCCTTCCATGAGGTCGACCGGCTGGAAGGGCAATTCAACAGAGGCACGGAGCCCCATGCGCTGGCGGCGAACATCGCCCACAACGGCAACTTCCCAACCGGATGCGGTCGGCAGCTCTGCAAACAGCCGGACTTGGCGGCTTTGAGCGTACCCCTGGAATCGCACCGCTGCCCATACCTCTGGGAATGCCCGCTGAAGTGATACGCGCAGCGCTGCCATAGCGTCTCGTGGTCCAATGCCTACGGAGAGGCGCGCCTCCGCCTGCTGAATCAGCCCATACCGCTGGATTGCCTCAAGCCACAGCCGCGTGTAGCGCTCGTTATCGCTGCGGATGCCAATCTGCAACTGCTGGCTTGGTTCCCGAACCAGGAGCAAGCGAAGGTGCACCACCGTATCGCCGTACCACATTCGGATGTCCGCATCGCGAAAGAGCCCCGAGTGCTGAAGTTGCTCCCACCGCTGCTGGAGGTCTTTCCACACGAAGGGATGCCCCGGCTGGAGTCCCAACAGGGAGCGGAGCTCCTGGCACTGCTTCTCGGAAAGCCCTTCGCAGAAGACGCTTCCAACCATCACCGGCGCCAAGTGGACCTGCAGACACGAATCGCCCTCCACCCACTCCACAGGCTCAACGCAGTATCCCAGTTCTGCCAGCGCACGCCGCAAGGACCATTCCACGTGCGGGCGTTTCCACAGGCTGTGATACGCCACGCCTTGCGCCGCTATCAGCTCTTCTATGGCAACCGCCTGGTGCGGTGGCAGCCCCCAGAGCTCCACGCGACGCCGCTGATAGGATTCCGCTGCAGCCACGAGCAGTATACCGCTGCTGCTGTGCTCTACCCTCAGCCGTATCTGGCGGTAGTAGCCGGCAGCACCGATTTGCAGCAGATGCGCCAGAACACGGGGGAGCGGCATTCCGCGCAGCTGTTCAAGCTGGCGGTAATCCTCCGCAGCAAAGCCGGTCCCGGTGATTTCCACCACCGGAGCCAGGTAGCCAGCACCCACGGTCGAAGCGTAGAGCTGCGCCACGGAGTCCCAAAAGCGAGCATACAGCGCCTGCAGGTGTGGAAGCGCTTGTTCGGCTGCCATGCGCCCACGGGCTATGAGCTCGCGGAGGTGCTGGAATTCTAATGTTCCGTGCCGCCCCAGCTCTGGCTCAATGAGCACATCCGCACCGGCTCGGGCTTCAGCAACAAAATGCTGCATGACCAGCGAGACCGTCTGGTCAGCAACAGACCACGGCGTGGTAAGCTCCGCCGCCGTTCGCAGCGGTGCCGCTGTGTTGACGGCAACGAGGAAGGCTCCCGGAAACTCCTGCCGAGCCAAACGGACAGGCAAATTCGCCATCAACCCACCATCGACCAAGAGCAGCGAATCCCAGCGAACCGGCGTATACCGCAGCGGGAACACAGCGCTGGCACGTAGCGCCATTGCAAGGTCACCTGAGCGGAGCACCACGGGCTCCCCCCGAACCAAATCCGTGGCGACCGCACGAAAGCGGCACCGCAAGCGGTCAAAGTCCGATGCCCGATACGGCGCACGCCACACCAGCTCCTGGAGGAAGGCCGTGATCCGCGTTCCCGAGGAGACCGCCAAAGGCAACACCGGACGGAAGTTCTCAAAGAAAAGCCGCAGCAAGCTGCGGTCTTCCTCCTGACGCTGGTCCACAAAGAGCTGTGACCGCTCGTGCTGCTGGAGGGCTAAGAGGTCGTCCCAGTCCGTTGTCAACACAAGCTCTTGAAGCTCCTGCGGCGTATAGCCGCAGGCGTAGAGCCCGCCGATAATCGCTCCAATGCTGGTGCCGACAATGGCATCAGGGGAGAACCCTGCCTCCTCCAAGGCGGAGAGCGCTCCGATGTGGGCAATCCCCCGGGCTCCTCCGCCGCTGAGTACGACCACCAGCGGTGGTCGCAGCCGCCACGGTTCCTGCAGCACCAGCTCCGTGCTCCAGCCAATAGCGACGCAGCCGCACGTCACAGCCCAGATGCCGTACCTACAGAGCCGACCGCTGCTGGGCATGCTGCTTCCACTCTTCGTAAACCTGGCGGACACCGAGGTAGAACGGCAGCATCTGCTGCTCGAAGGCTTGACGGTTGCGGGCAACCAAGACCGCCAGCTCGTCTGTGCCGGCATGCGTCATGACATCGTGCCCAGGGGGCTGACGAACCGCTTGCAGAATCTGCTCGGCAATGTCCTCGGCAGAGAGGATCTTCGGCAGCGGCGCCAGAGGAATGCCCCGCTCCTGCGCAATCTGCTTTGAGCGCCGCACACCCGCTTGGAACAGCACGCCCAGCGGACCACCGTCGGTAACCAGCCCCCAGGCTGTATCCACCGCAGCCGGGCAAATCACGGTCGCCTCAACCCCAGTTTCCAGCAGCTCAGTGCGCAGAGCCGCAACGAAGCCAACGGCTGCATGCTTTGCGGCAACGTAAGCGCTATTGTACGGGTATCCCCACTTGCCTGCCACGCTGGCAACAACGAGGATATGCCCACACCGGCGTGCTTTCATGTAAGGCAGTGCCGGCGCTGTCACGTACCACAGCGCAAAGGTGTTGACAGCGAAGATGCGCCAGAGCTGCTCCGGCGTTGTCTCCTCCACCGCTGCGCAGTTGCCCTGCCCGGCATTGTTGACCAGAACGTCAATCTGTCCGAAAGCTTCCAGTGCCTGCTCGACCAGGGCACGAGCTTGCTGCGGGACTGTTACATCGGTTGGCACCACCAGCACATCGGCAGCACCCCGCCGACGGGCTTCCTCCGCCACCACCTGCAGCCGCTCCTGACGCCGAGCCGCTAAAACCAACCGCACTCCCTCACGGGCAAACCGGTATGCTGTCGCCTCCCCAATGCCTGAAGATGCTCCGGTAATCAGCACCACTGTCTGCGCCGTCAGCTCCATAGCCACCACGGTCGCTCTGCAACACCAGGCACACAGACGCCTACACCGTCCGCCGGATTTCAAAGCTAGCAAACTCCCCTGTGGGCGCTTCCCAGTGGACCTCTACTGTCTGCACCCGGGCCGCCGGTGGACCAATGCGCGCGTGTGCTATCACCCGTTCAACAGCATCGCGGCTTCCTTCAACCACGGCTTCAACGCTTCCATCAGGGCAGTTCTGCACGTACCCGCGCAGTCCTAATTGGCGCGCAGTGTGCGCCAGGAAATACCGAAACCCCACACCTTGGACCAGTCCGCGCACCCGTAGGCGTGCCCGCACCGTTTCCATGCCGCTACCCTCTGCTCAGCAAGCGAAATTGCAAAAGAAGCCCGTAGGCGCAGTGCTGCTGTAATTTTGCTCGCTCCGGAGGGCAGTACTGATGCTCCGCGTGCTCCACACCGCTGATTGGCACCTGGGCAAACGCTTAGGGCGCTTCGAGCGCCTTGAGGAACAGCGGCGTGCCTTAGAGGCGCTCCTCCAGCATGCCGACCGTGAACGGGCAGACATCGTGCTCATCGCTGGCGATGTCTTCGACAGCGCAAACCCCAGTGCCGAGGCTCAAGCGCTCTTCTACGATGTCCTCCACGAGCTCGCCCGCGGCGGGGAGCGCCCTGTTGTCGTCATTGCCGGGAACCATGACTCCCCCGAACGCCTGGAAGCTGCCTCTCGGTGGGGGCACCGGTTGGGCATCCTCCTGGTAGGGTCGCTCAGCACGCCTCTGCCACCGGCGGGAACGGCGCTGGGACATGCCCGTGTCCGCTCCAGTAGTCCCGGACTTGTTGAACTGGAGCATCCCCGGTGGGCATTCCCTCTCCGCCTCCTGCTGCTGCCGTATGTCTCGCCGTATCGCCTCTCTGGCGAGCTCAATGAGCCGCTGCCGGTATGGCTCCACCGCTTCTGCCACGAAGCCCTGGCATCGCAATCCCAGACTTCGGCTCCAACCGTTGTGCTGGGGCATCTGTACTGCCGTCCCTCCACAGGGACGGCACTGGCAGAGGATGAAGAAGAAAAGTCTATCGCCCTCACCAGCGCCAATCCCATTCCCGTGGAGGTCTTTCCAGAGTCGGTCCACTACGTTGCCTTGGGGCATCTGCATCGCCCGGTAGCTATTCAGTCCAGCTATCCGCCGGTGCTCTACTCAGGCAGCATCCTGCCGTACTCCTTCAATGACCCGACACAGGAAAAGTCCGTCGTGCTGGCAGAGCTTTCCCCAACAGGGGCTTTCATCCAGCGCCTTCCTCTCAGTGGGGGCTATCCTCTCCGACGGCTCGTCTGCACAAGCGTTGAGCACGCGCGCCAAGAGCTGGCGCGCCATCAGGATGCCTACGTGGAGCTCTCCGTCATCTGTGACCATGCGCTCGCTGCTGAAGATTACGAGTCCCTCCTCAACGCCCATTCCCGCATCGTTGCTCTCATCCCTCTGCCTCGGCGTACACTGGAGGAGCTCCACACCACTGCCCCCACGCTCCAGAGCATGGATATCTCCGAGCTCTTCATCGCCTTCTACCGGAGCCGGAAAGGCATAGACCCTGAACCTGCCCTGTTGGAGCTCCTGCAAGAGGTTCTGCGCGCTCACCAGCAGTACACGGCAACATGATTCCGCTGGAGCTCACCCTGGAAGGGCTCTTTTCTTACCGGACGCGGCAGCGCGTGGACTTCCGCCCCCTTGTTGAAGCTGGACTCTTCGGCATCCTGGGACCAACCGGCAGCGGTAAATCAGCACTTGTTGAGGCAATCCTGCTGGCGCTCTACGGCAAATCCCCCCGCAGCGAAGGCAAGAGTATCGCACCGATTGTCAACCGGCACTGCTGCGCAGTGTCTGTGGAGTTCCTCTTCCAACTGGATTCCACTGCCGGCGCGGAGCAGTACCGCTGCCTCTACCAAGCCCGCATGCTTCCAGCAGGCAAGCTGCACCGCTACCAGCACCGCATATTCCGCTGGCAGCACGGTGGCTGGCAGCCTCTCTCCGACAACCCCGCTGACTTCGTGACCGAAGCTCTCGGACTGGACTACGACAACTTCTGCCGGGCAATTCTGCTGCCACAGGGGCAATTCCACGAATTCTTAGAGCTCTCGCCTGCTGACCGTGCCAGCGCTCTTCAGCGGCTCTTCCAGCTCCACCGCTACGACGTCGCCAGCACCGTGCGGGAGTTGGCCCGGGAGACACGCGCCCGCCTTGAACTCCTCGACCAACAGCGGCACCTTCTGCACGAACACGCCTCCGAAGAACGACTGCGTGAACTCCAGCAGCTCTACGAACAAGCCCGCTCCCAGCATGCAGAGCTCTCAGAACAGCTTCGAGAAGCAGAAGCTGCTGAAGCCCGCCTGGCTGAGTTGGCTCGCCAATGGGAGCAATACCAGCAACTGCAACGCGAGCTCCATGAACTCCGCCAATGTGAACCCGAGCTTGCCCAACGCCGCAGTTACCTCCAGCAGTTGCTGCAAGCTGCCGAGCGTCTGTCTCCCCTCTGGGAGCGCCTCCAACAGCTCCACCACGAGCGCACAGCTTCCGCTGAACGCCTCCGGCAGCTCCAGAGCACCTACGACGACGCTATCCGCCAGCGCGAAGCCCTCTTGCCCCGCTACGAACAGCTCCGGGCTCTGCTCGCCCAGCGCCACGAGGACGCCGAGCGCGAACGCCTCTACAAGCAAGCACTCCGCTACCACGAACTCTCTTCCCAGCGACAGCGCCTCGAGGAGCGCCTCTGCAACGGGGAAGAGCTGCTCGCCGAGTGCGCTCAGCAAGTCTCCCAGCTCCGCCAGCGTCTGGAAGCATGCCGTCAGCGCCGGGAGCGCCTCGCCGAAGAGCTCCGCCATTTGAGCATCCTCCCAGAGCTGACGCAGTGGTACGAGTATGCCCGCTCTCTCCGCGCCCAGCAGAACGACGTGCTCTCCGAGCTGCAGCGTCTTGAAGAGCAGGAACGTGAACTGCTGCAGCACCTCCACGCCCGCGCTGGACAACTACCCGAATCCTACCGCCCTTCGGGCGACTCGCTTGCCACCTTCGCTACAGCTCTCCGCGAAGCTGAGGACCGCTTGAGCGCAACGCTTCTACTCCTCCAGCACGAGCTGGACACCCTTACCCGCCTCCAGGCTGCTGCCGAGCTTGCCCGTACACTTGCGCCGGGTACACCGTGCCCCGTGTGCGGCTCACCCCACCATCCAGCACCCCAACCACCCGACCCCACTGCTGAAGCGCGGTGCGAGGAGCTCCGCCAACAGCTCACCGAATTGCAGCAGGCACTTGAGCTTCTCCGCCAGTTGGCTACCGAGCTCCATACAGAGCTGCGCCATCTCAATCGCCGGCGTCAAGACCTCCAGCAGCGCCTCCGGACGCTCGAGCAGCTCGAGCGCAACCACCGACAGCTCTTCCGCTGGGAAGGCTATTCACCTGGCCACCCCGAACAGCTCGAGCATGCCCGCCAGCGCTACGCTGAGCTCCAAGCTGAACTGCAAGCGTGTACCTCGGAAGAGCATGAACTCCAGAAGGAGCTGGATACACTGGCGCAGCGCGACCACCAGTACCGCCATCACTACGACCGCCTTGCTGCCGAGTACAACGCCATCGCTGGTCAATGCGAGCTCTTGCGCCGTGAGGTACCCGAAGAGCTCCTGCAGCTCAGCCCCGAGGAGCTCACCTCAGCACTGCACACGCTCCAACAGCAGCGGCACGCCGTAGAGCAGGAGTATCCCGCCGTCGAAGCCAAGTACAACGAGCTCTCCGAAGCCCTCCACCGCTACAGTGCGGAGTACGAACTCCGTGCTGCCCACCTCTCCGACCTGAACACGCAGTGCGACCAGCTCCAGCAGCGCTTCGTTGCAGAATGCGCCGCCTTCGGTCTCTCCGCTGAGATGGTCCAAGAAGCGCTGCAGAAACGCGCAGACATTGCCGCCGAACTGGAGCGAATCCGAGACATTGAAGCACGCCAGCGTACCATAGCAGCACACTGCGCGGCGCTGGAGCCAGCAGCACTGCAGTACGATCCAACCCACCACGAGGAGCTGCGAAGCACGGTGCAGCGGCTCCGTCACGAACTCCATGAGCTCCACGAGCGGCTGGGACGTCTCCGCGAGCAGCTCAGCACTGCCGAGCGCCTGCTCCAGGAACGACGCCGAGTGGAGCACGAGCATGCAGCTCTCCTCTCCCGCAGTCAACGTCTGGCTGTGCTGGAGGAGCTCTTCCGTGGCAATGCCTTCATCGCTTTCGTTGCGCACACCTTTCTGCAGAGCCTCTGTCAGGCAGCAAACCTGTACTTCCGGCAATGGACAAACGGCGCATTGGAGCTGGATGTTGGCGACCGTGCCCGCATCGTCGTGCGGGATTTCCTCCATGGGGGTGTCATGCGCCCTGTTCAGACCCTCTCCGGCGGGCAGCTCTTCCAGGCATCCTTGGCTATGGCATTGGCGCTCTCGGACATGGTGCGTGCTTCTGCTCGGCTCCGGCGCTGCCTCTTCTTCATTGACGAAGGCTTCGGTAACCTCGACCGGGAGAGCCTTCTCATCGTCATGGACACGCTCCGCCACCTACGCCAGCAGGGACGGCTTGTCGGCATTATCTCCCACCGCGAAGAGCTCCACCACGAGCTGGATGCCTACATTCGCATCCGCTCCCATCCCCGCCATGGCTCTCTGGTGCAATCTAGCTGGTCTGAAGATGCAGATCCGCTCCATTTACCTGTTGGCACAGACCCACATTGACCCTGTGTGGCTCTGGGATTGGCAGGAAGGAGTTGCCATCACGCTGGCAACGTTCCGCAGCGTTGTTGAGCTCTGCCAGCGCTACCCCGAGCTCCGCTTCAACCAGAACGAAGCGCTGCTCTACCAGTGGGTGGAGCTCTATGAACCGGGGCTCTTCGAGCGCATCCGGGAGCTCGTCCGATGCGGTCGCTGGCATATTGCCGGGGGGTGGTATCTCCAGCCGGACTGCAACCTGCCCTGTGGGGAAGCAATGGTCCGGCAAATCCTGCTGGGGCGTCAATACTTCCGCCGCCGCTTCGGTGTTGAACCCAGCGTTGCCCTCAACGTGGATTCCTTCGGGCATAGCCGAGGGTTGGTGCAATTGTTAGCCCAGAGTGGTTACCACGCCTACATCTTCTGCCGACCACCGCAGGACCGGCTTCCACTGCCCCGCAGCATCTTCCTCTGGGAGGGCGTTGATGGCTCCCGCATCCTCTCCATCCGCGCTGAGGCTCACTACAACACTTCCCTGGGAAAAGCTGCCGAAAAGCTCCGCCGCATTGCCGCCGCGTGGTCTGACCCCGCTCCACTGCTCTTCCCCTGGGGCGTTGGCAACCATGGCGGAGGTCCCTCGGAACAGGACCTTCTGGCTCTGCGCCAGCTCCAAGCTGAACAGCCACAGTGGCAGCTCTCCCATGCTACCCCGGAAGCATACGCGGCAGCCCTGGAGCCTTTTCGCTCGGAGCTTCCAGTCGTCAGCAAAAGCTTGCGTCCATGGGCGGTGGGAGCTTACACCACGAACATGCACCTCAAACAGCTCTACCGCCGTGCTGAGGAGCGACTCCTGACAGCCGAGGCAATGAGCGCATGCGCCTTCTTCCACGGCCTGCTGCCGTACCCTGAGCAGGAGTTGCGCACTGCGTGGGAGGACGTGCTCTTCTGCCAGTTCCACGACATCATTGCGGGGACGTGCACCGAATCGGCAACACTATCAGCGCTTCAGCGGCTCGGCCGCGTCCTCCAGACTGCCGACGAGCTGATTTTCCGGGCGTTCATCGCCTTCAGTGCTGGGCAGGCACCCGCAGCCCCGGGTGAGCTGCCGCTTCTGGTCTACAACCCGCATCCCTATCCGGTCACAGCCCTCCTAGAGTGTGAGTTCCAAGCCGAAGAGCCCAACCGTTCGGAGCTCCACGCACTCCCGCAACTGTTTGCAGAGACTGGGGAGCCTATTCCCTGTCAAGAGGTGCGCCCGGAGAGCAATCTGCCGCAGGACTTCCGCAAGCGCATTGTCTTCCGCGCCCAGCTTCAGCCACAGCGTATGCACCGCTTTGCCTGCCGCTTTGCCTACGTGCCGCCGCCCACTCCGCCGGTAACACCGGAGCCAGATTGGATTCGGATTCGCACAGCAGCCCTTGAGCTCTGGATTAGCCGACACACGGGCTGGATTGAGTGCTACCGTGTCCACGGCCGGCAGTACGCCCGTTCGGGGTGTGCGCGCCTCCTGGTTGTTCCCGATGATGCCGATGCCTGGGGTATGCGCGCACGCCATTTCCGCCGCAAGGCAAGCCCCTTTCGGCTTCTGCCTAAAGCAAAGGCAGCATGGTTTGCCGGGGTGCGGGAACCCATCCACCCCGTGCACATCGTCGAGCAGGGTCCCCTCTGCACAATTGTCGAGGTGCTCCAGCACTACCGCTACCGTTCCTTTGCCCAGTGGCAGTACGTCATCCCCCACGAAGGCAGCGAAATTGAGCTGCGGCTGCGCCTGCTATGGAATGAGCGCGACAGCCTCCTGAAATTGTCCTTCCCCACGCGTCTCCTCCACGCCCGGCTGTACGGTCAAAGTATGTTCGCCGCGGAGGAGTTACCGACCAACGGCTCCGAGCAGGTTGCCCAGCGCTGGGTATGCTTAGTTGAAGAACCCTGGGCATTCAGCTGCATCACCGATAGTACCTACGGCGTTGACTGCCGCAGTGGAGAGCTTCGTCTCTCGCTGGTGCGCTCCCCTGCGTATGCTGGGCATCCCGTTGCTGACCGTGCAGAGATTGTCCCACAGGACCGCTTCACACCGCGGATAGACCAAGGCGAGCACCGCTTCCGCTTCTGGCTCAATGCCGGAGACGCTGCTAGTCGGCTGGCTGCCATAGAGCGCGAGACACAGCTCCACCTCCAATCTCCGATTGCCTACCTCTTCTACCCCGCCGGTGCCGGGAAGCCTGTACCGCCATTGCTCACTATTGACGACCCCGCCGTCGTGCTCGCTGCCCTCAAACGCACCGAAGAGAGCGATACCCTTCTCCTCCGGCTCTGGGAGCCTACAGGGCAGCACCGCCGCTGCAGACTCTGTTTCCCCGCCTTCGGTCTGCAGGCAGTCGTAGAGCTCCGCCCCTTCAGAATCGCCACGTTTCTGGTAGACCTTCAGCGCGGGACACTGACTGAAGCGGACCTTCTAGAGCGCCCGTGCGGGACGCCGCACCCGCTGGCCCCGCTCAGCGACGATTGAGTCCAGGGTGGCACAGCGCTGCAGAAACCCAGCGCGTAAGGCATCAGCCCCCGGGAGAGCTTATCCTCCCTTGCATCCCCTTGAGGGATACGCCCAGAAGGTAGATGCCCCCGTGCGGGCTCTGTGGATGCCCCATCCTACCCCAGGGTAGAGACCGAAGGAGAAGGCTACACCGGCTCACTCGGAAGCGCTGCTTGGCGCCGAAGGAATGCGACCTGGCTCCGGCGCCTCAGGAATCCGATACGTGAGCTGCCCTTCCAGGCGCTCCTTCATTGCCAGGAAAGTGGGCTTGGGGATTTTCTCAAACTCCAAGGCAATCTGCAACTGCTCCTCCTGGAGGCGCCGGGAGTAGATGTCCCCATCTGCCTCAGAGTCACCAATGAGCTCAGCGATGCGCTCCTCCAAGCGCTGGCGGATTTGAAGGGCAAGATCGTTTGCCCGCATCCCCATAGCAACGATTGCAGGATAGAGCGTCCCGCGCTCGTCCTCCTTCATGCGCACTTCAGCAGGGTTGACGATGTAGGTGCTCATGGCAACATTGGCACTGCGTTGACCACCACAGCAGCGCTCAAGGACGTTTGCAGCGCCAAATTATGGCGCGCCTAATTACCCGAGGACGCCAGAATGCGGTAATACTGCTGGCTGCCGACCAACTGGACAGCGACGCTCAGTTGCCGGTCGCGCTCCAAGAAGCGCTCCCGCAGGCGATGTGAGGGCAGGAAGCGCGCCCAGATTTCGCGCTCTACCATCGGCACAAGCACTGCTTGGTACTGGAGGAGCAGCGAACGCTCCTGTTGCCGGCTTTGCTGCAGAAGGCGCTCCAGTTGCCGGACTGAGGTTGGCGGCAGATGCTGCGCCGCTTGCTCGGCAGCCCGCTGTAGCGCTGCGCTGAACGGATAGAGCCGTTCCCGGAGCCCATGCCGTTCCAGGAAGTGCTCCAGCTCCGTCAACACCGCCGGTGTAACGCGGAAGCGAGCTGGGAGCTGTTGGTACTGTGCTGCATAGGCAGTGGCAAACCGCGAAATCCACCCTTCACGCTGCAGCCACCGAATGGGCTCGGGTAAGGAATCTTCCGCCACGAGCGTATCAGGCTGAATGCCGGCATTCCCGAGCACACGACGTCCATTGCGGGTTGCAAAGAACTGGGGCGTATCAGCACTGCTCTGGGCAAAGACCGGGATTGCCATCTTCTGGGGCGACCGACCCGAGGGCGTGTAGTACCGAGCTGTTGTCAGGCGTAGCGAGGCACCGTGCGGCAGGGAGAGAATCGACTGCACAAGCCCTTTGCCCGTTGACGGCGTACCGACAATCAGGGCTCGGTCTAAGTCCTGGAGGACACCGGCAAAGATTTCCGAGGCACTGGCGCTCCCTCCATTGATGAGAACTGCCACGGGGAGCTCCAGCTCCTCCGGACCGACGTAGGCGAAGTAGACGCGGTCCTGCTGCGGGTCGCGTCCCCGAACAGTCAGGAGCGGTGTGTTCGGTGGCAGAAAGAGCCCACAGGCATTGACTGCCGCGTCCAACAGCCCACCGGGGTTGTCCCGCACATCCACGACGACCGCCCGCAGCGGACCCCGCCGATGCAGCGTCTGTAGTGCCCGCCGGAGCTCTTCCACCGCCTGCCGGGAAAAGCGCTCCAGCCGAATGTAACCAACCGTGTCTGCAATGAGGCGCACAACTGTCACTGCCGGCAGCCGGATTTCTTCGCGCCGCACCACAAGCTGCAACGTGTCGTAGCCTCCGTGAAGCCGCTCTCGCAGCAGCGTCAGCCGTACTGTCGTTCCCGGTTCTCCTGCCGTATACCGCCGGAGCTGCCGCGGGGAGAGTCGGAGGACCTCAACGGAGTCTATCCGCAGGAGCCGATCGCCAACCCGGACCCCGGCTCGCCAGGCATCGGAGTTCTCGTGCACCTCCACAACTGTCAGCAGGCTATCATCCCGCAGTCCTGCGACAATCCCTAAGCCTGTGTAAGCGCCGGTGGAGAGAATGTCCAACTCATCGCTGCCCTCCTCGCCGATATACCGCGTGTACGGGTCCAACTGCTTGAGCATGGACTCGACAGCAGCTTGCAGCAACACTTCTGGGTCTACCGGCTCCACATACTGTGTCACAACCTGCCGCATGATGGCGCTGAAGATGTCCAGCACCTTCGCCATCTTGGTGACAAAGGGCTCCTGCGCAGCGCTCACAGCAAGTCCAACGAGAACGCTGCCGCTGCCGAGCAGGAGCCACCAGATTCTGGGGCGCCGGGTCATCGCATCACACCGGAAGCTGTACCCGCTCGCGGACGTACTCCACCACTCGACAGAGAGGGATGCGAATCTGCTCCATGGTGTCACGGTCCCGAACTGTGACCGTCTCGTCCTGCAGTGTCTGCCCGTCCACGGTTACGCAAAACGGTGTGCCAATTTCATCCTGCCGTCGGTAGCGGCGTCCAATTGCCCCGGAGTCATCGTAGTCAGCACGCACGTGACGGCGAACCTCCTCGTAGAGCTTGCGAGCAACCTCGGGCATGCCCTCACGGTTGACCAAGGGGAAGATTGCCACTTTGACCGGCGCCAACGCTGGGTGGAGTCGCAAGACGGTGCGCTTCTCTGTTGTCCCCCGGTCAGCGGGGATGACCTCCTCGTCGTAGGCATTGCACAGGAAAGCCAAGAAGGAGCGGGTTGCGCCCGCAGAGGCTTCAACGACGTACGGAATGTAGCGCTCGCGGGTGACCGGGTCTACATACTCCAGGCGCTTGCCCGAGTACTCCTGGTGGCGCCGCAGGTCAAAATCCGTACGGGAGTGGATGCCTTCCAGCTCCCCCCATCCGAAGGGGAAGAGGAACTCAATGTCAACGGCAGCTGCAGCGTAGTGAGCTAACTTCTCATGCGGTTTCACGCGCAGCCGCTCCTCTGGGATCCCCAGGCTGCGATACCAGCGGTAGCGCTCCTGCAACCAATAGTCAAACCATTCCTGTTCGGTGCCTGGCTTGACGAAGTACTGCATCTCCATCTGCTCAAACTCCCGGGTGCGGAAGAGGAAATTCTTCGTCGTCACTTCGTTGCGGAACGCTTTCCCAATCTGGGCGATTCCGAAGGGGATCTTCTGGCGGCTGCATTGCAACACGTTGAGGAAGTTCACGTAGATGCCCTGCGCTGTCTCCGGACGCAGGTAGACCACGCTGCTGCTGTCCTCCACTGGACCGAAAAAGGTCTTGAACATCAGGTTGAAGAAGCGCACTTCAGTCCACTCCCGGGTCCCTGAGACAGGGTCGGGAATTTGAGCCTCAACGATGATGCGATAGTAGTCCTCGGGCTCGGACGCCTGCCGGAGACGCTCCTCCCAGTGCTGGGCTTCCTGGAGTTTGCCCTTTGCCCGCAAGCGCTCAATGAAGTCTTCAATGAGCGTATCGGCGCGGTAGCGCATTTTGCTGACTTTGTTGTCCACCATGGGGTCGGAGAACTGCGCTACGTGTCCGCTGGCTTCCCACACGCGCGGGTGCATGAGAATTGCGGCGTCCAGCCCTTCGATGTCATCCCGTTTCGTCATCGCCTGCCACCAGGCTTCCTTGAGGTTGCGCAGCAACTCTACCCCGAGCGGACCAAAGTCCCAGACACCGTTGAGCCCACCGTAGATTTCCGACGACTGGAACACAAAGCCGCGTCGTTTCGCCAACGATACGACTGCCTCCAACGAAGGTGCTGCCATCCAGTGCGGACGTGCCTGAGCCAACATGCCTCTGACCGCTAAGTTTGCAAATTAGCAAAAGCACTGGCACGCCCCATGCCAGACCAGTGGCAGAACGAGCTGCTTCAGAGGCTTCGGTGGGAGCTGGAGACGGGCGCGCGTGCATGGCAGGAAGGCAATGAAGGCAAGGCGCGAGTCTGCGCCCGCCGAGCCGTGGCATGGCTCCTGCAAGCTCTGCCAATGGCGGGACTCCCCTCGTACGGGACGCACGTTGGGGAACACTTTCGGCGGCTGATTGCCGACCCTGGGCTTCCGGAGCCCGTCCGCTCCGCTGCCGAACGGCTTCGTGGCGGCGCCCGCGCCCAACTCCTTGGAGAGCCTTACAGCCAGCGCCCTCTGCATGATGCCGGCATCATCCTTCGTCATTTCGCCCGACAACTCAGTCTGGAAGTAGCAATTGTTGCCCTCTTGCGCGAGCTCAACCTATGCGATACTGGCTCGGACTCCTAATAGGGAGCGCGTTTCTTGCCTGCCACCTTCTGGCACAGCATTCGCCACCTATCTCTCTTGAGGTGTTCCCGAAAGCAGTGCATGGTGCTCCGGGCGATACGGTAATCCTGACTGTCCGGCTCTCGCTGTCCAGCGGCTGGTACACCTACAGCCTCACGCCACAGCTCAATGCCGACGGCATCGGACCGGAGCCACTCCAACTGAGCGTCACCCCTCCAGAGCTCCTCCAGTTGGCGGGGAAGATCCGTGCTCCAGCACCCCGCCGTAAGTACGACGAGGGCTTCCAGATGGAGGTAGAGTACTACACCGGCACCGTTGCTTTCCAGCTCCCAATCCGTATTGCCGCGGCGCGCCCTGGCACGTATACAGCCTACGTCAGCGTCGTCTACCAAGTCTGCGATTCCACCCGATGCCTCCCTCCAGAAGAGGAGCGTCTACCGGTGACGCTCACTGTCGTTGAACAGCAGGGCGAGCACGCAGAGGCAAGCCCTGCACCCAGCTTGCCACAACCGCTCCGACAGACCTCGGATGCTCAGGCGACACCTTCCCCGGCTTCCTCGCCCAGCTCACAGGCAGGCACTGGGCTGTCTTCGGCGCCCTCAGAGCAAGACCTCTGGCTCGTGATAGGGATTGCCGCTGGGGCTGGGGCATTTGCGTTGCTGACTCCATGCGTGTTCCCGATGGTTCCCATCACAGTGTCGTTCTTCACCAAGCGGGCAGAGCGGAACCGACGCCGTGCCCTGCGCGACGCCCTACTGTACGCCCTCGGCATCATGACGACGTTTGTCGGATTGGGCTTTCTGTTCTCGTTCTTCTTTGGGGCAACGGGCATTCAGGAGTTCGCCACAAACCCATGGGTCAACCTTGGGATAGCTGCTCTCTTTATCGCCTTCGCTTTGAACCTGTTCGGGGCATATGAGCTGATGCTGCCGCCGGGACTTCTCAACCGCCTCCACCGCGCCTCCGAGCGGCACGGCACCATTGGGGTCTTGCTCATGGGGCTGACTTTCTCGCTGACATCGTTCACCTGCACGGTGCCCTTTGTCGGAACCGCCTTGGTTGCTATCGCCCGCGGGGAGTGGTTCTATCCGCTCGTAGGGATGGCGGCATTCGCTGCCGTGTTCGCTGCGCCGTTCGTTCTCCTGGCGTTCTTCCCAGCAGCCCTGAGCACGCTGCCACGGGCTGGCGCGTGGATGAACAACCTCAAGGTCGTCATGGGCTTCCTGGAGCTGGCAGCAGCCGTCAAGTTCCTCAGCAACGCTGACCTGGTCTGGGGGTGGGGCATACTGTCGCGGGAGCTCTTCCTTGCAAGCTGGGTCATCTGCGGAGCGCTCATCACAGCGTACGTACTGGGGTTGTTCCGCCTGCCACACGACACACCAGTCGAACACGTAGGACCAGTGCGGCTGCTCATTGCAGCCGGATTCGGGACATTGACGCTCTGGCTGGCAACAGGGCTGTGGGGCAACCCGCTGGGCGAATTGGATGCCTTCTTGCCGCCGCGTGACTACTACGAGCTCATGGGGAAACCAGCGGTAGCCTCCGGAACGAACACGGCAGCACACGAGGACCTAAGCTGGCACGACCGCATGGATGCAGCTCTTACAGAAGCTCGTCGCTTGCAACGCCCGATCTTCATCGACTTCACCGGCTTCACCTGCACGAACTGCCGCTGGATGGAAAGCAACATATTCACCAGGCCCGAAATTCGGGCGCTCCTGGAACGGATGGTGCGCGTGCGCCTCTTTACCGACCGGCGTTCCGAGCCCTATATCTCCAACAAGCGCTTCCAGCAAGAGCGCTTCGGTACGGTTGAGCTGCCCTTCTATGCCCTGCTCCGTCCCGATGGCACCGTGATTGCCACCTCTGGCTTCACCCGCAATAGCGATGTCTTCGCGGCGTTCCTGCGCAAAGCGTTGGATGACCGAACGCAGCTTCTCACACCGTAGGGCACTACCATGGCAAAGACAACAGGACGACTCCACAGGCGTACTCTCGCACGACTGCGTTCCGAGCTCGCAGAGCTGATGCGAACGGTACGGCACCTCCGTGCCGCCGCTGCGCTCTTGAGTTGGGACCAGGAAACGCAGATGCCAGCAAAGGCTGCCGATAGCCGTGCCCGCCACCTGGCAACGCTGGAAGGGCTCATATACCGGGAGCTCACCAGCTCGCGTGCTCGCCGCCTTGCTGAGCGGCTCACAGCTGTACTGCCGCACCTGCCCGACCGCGACCAGCGCATGGCACGCCTCTTCCTGCGCGAGTTCCACCGCGCAGCCGCCGTACCCCAGAGCTTCGCCGAACGGCTGGCGTATACCCAAGCCATGGCTGTTGACAGTTGGCGATACGCTCGCCAGGAGAACGACTTCTACCTCTTTGCCCCGTACCTCCAACAGCTCGTGCAGCTCAAACGCGAACAGGCTGAGTACTACGGCTACACCGAGCATCCGTACGACGCCCTGCTGGAGCTCTACGAACCCGGCATGCGACTCTCCACCGTGCGCCCACTGCTGGAGCACGTAGTCCAGCGGATGCGAGAGTTGCTCCAGTGGGTCCAACAGCATGAACGGCCCCGCATCCTGCTGCCACCGGTGTCGTGCACAGCTCAGTTCATCTTGGGACGCCATCTGTGCACAACGATTGGCTTTGACCTGGAGCGCGGGCGCGTCGACTACTCTGCCCACCCGTTCAGCACGGCGATAGCTGCGAACGATGTCCGCATCACCACACGCTGCTCTGAGCAAGACCCCCGCATGTGTGTTTACAGCCTCCTGCACGAACTCGGGCATGCCCTCTATGACCAGAACATCCCTGCCGAGCTCGCCGATACCTTCGCCGGCGAGGGTGCCTCTATGGGCATCCACGAATCGCAGTCGCTGCTCTGGGAAGATATCATCGGACGCAGCCTTGCTTTCTGCCGTTGGTCCTTGCCGCTGTGGCGTTACTACTCTGTCGGCGCAGGAAGCTCAGCGTGGGAACGTGTGACAGCCGAACAGCTCTTCCGAGCTCTCAACAGCGTTGAACCCTCGCTCATCCGCACGGAGGCAGACGAGGTCACCTACCACATGCATATCCTGCTCCGCTTAGAGCTGGAAGAAGCGCTCCTTATGGGGAAGCTCCGGGTCAAAGAGCTGCCCGAAGCATGGAATGCCGGTATGGAGCGCCTCCTGGGCATCCGCCCGCCCGATGACCGAACAGGGTGCTTGCAAGACATCCACTGGTCTCTGGGCGATTTCGGCTACTTCCCCAGCTATAGCCTCGGCAAGCTCTACGCTGCCATGTTCTGGAAGCGCCTCCGGCAGGACATTCCCGACGTCGACGAAAGCATTGCGCAGGGCGACTTTGAACCAATCCTCACCTGGCTGCGGCGCCACATCTACGGCGTCGGCGCGCTGGAAACACCGGAAGAGATCCTGCACCGCGTAACCGGAGAACGCCTCTCCGCAGACGCCTTCGTGGACTATATCACAGACAAGCTCCGGCTCGTGTACAGCGACGCCCTATAGCCGGTAGAGCTCGGGGCGGCGGTCAGCAAAGATATCGTCTAGCGGGTCAAAGGCTTTGTTGCGCGTTCGCTCCGGCTCAATCTCTGCCGTCACTACAGTGGTGTCATCAGCACCTGCTTGGCAGAGGAGGCGCCCATTGTAGCTGTAAATAGCCGACTTACCGCGGAAGTGGAGTACCTCGCCATTGCGCTCTTCAGCCCCTGTGCGGTTTGCCACTGCCAGGTACACCTTGTTCTCCAGGGCTCGGACCGGCATAACCATCTCCCACGCATCCGTTACCAGGTTTGACGGGCAGGCAATCACGTCGGCGCCCTGGAGAGCTAACGTTCGGGCAGCCTCGGGGAAGCGCCAGTCATAGCAAATCATCAGCCCCAGCCGCACATCCAACCAGGGGATGGACACGACCAGGAACCCCGTATCGCCGGGGTCAAAGCAGAGCTTCTCCTTGTAGAACAGGTGCGCCTTGCGGTAGACAATGGGGCTTTCGGCATCGGGTAAGAGCACAGCAGCGGCATTGTACAGCCGCCCGTTCGCTTGCTCGGCAAAACCGACGACCAGAACTTGCCCTCGCCACCGTGCTTCCCGGTGGAGTACCTGTAGAGTTGGTCCTTCAGCCGGTTCCGCCAGTGCAGCGACTTCGGCGCGGGAAAGGAAGAAGTAGCCCGTCGTCGCCAGCTCCGGGAAGACGACAATGTGCGCCGAGCGGGCAGCATCCAAGAGCGCCAGCATGGTGGCGAGATTCTGCTGCACGTCAGCGAAGGTAGGCGCAAACTGCACGGCGGCAATCCGTATCAGTGGCATGAGCACCGCTGCTACTACTTACGCACAAATATAGGCAAGGCACAGCAGGCACAGAGTATTTTTGCAATTGCACATGCCGCTGTCAGCCCATGGGCGTCCGCGTTGCCATTGTCGGTGCCACAGGCTTGGTCGGACGGACTCTCCTGCAAGTCCTGGAGGAACGCCGCTTCCCCGTCAGCGAGATGCGCCTCTTTGCCTCGGAGCGGTCGGCAGGGGAGCGCTTGCGCTTCCAGGGGGAAGAGCTGGTGGTAGAACCCTTTGCTCCCGAGCGGCTGCGTGGTGTGGAGCTCTCCCTGTGGTCTGCTGGTGCTGCGGTCAGCCGAGCCTCAGCATGGCAAGTGGCTGCTGCAGGATGCATAGTCATTGACAATAGCAGTGCGTGGCGCTCTGACCCACGGGTGCCGCTGGTGGTGCCGGAAGTCAATCCCCAAGCGCTCTCACACCACAACGGCGTCATTGCCAATCCGAACTGCGCAACGATTCAATTGGTTCTGGTGCTGGCGCCTATTGCCCGCCGGTGGGGATTGCGCCGCGTTGTGGTGGCAACCTACCAGGCTATCAGCGGGGCTGGGCACAAGGGTATTGCACAACTCCAGGCAGAACTGCAAGGCGAGACCCCTGCTGTGCGCGTAGCCCCCTGGGGAATCGCCTTCACAACAGCATTCCATCCGCTGGATGCCGACGGCTGGAGCGAGGAAGAGCGGAAACTCGTTCGGGAAACCCGCCGCATCTTGGACTTACCCGAACTCCCGATAAGCGCTACCTGCGTCCGATTACCTACCCTGGGCGGACACGCTGAGGCAGTCTGGATTGAAACTCAGCAGCCCTTTCACTGTGCTGAAGTCCGCACCCTCCTGCAGCAGCAGCCCGGTATCGTTGTCATTGATGAGCCCGAGCACCAACGCTACCCTCACCCAGGTCTTGCCGCTGGGCGCGACGAAGTGTTTGTCGGGCGGCTCCGCCGCGACGAGAGCGTTCCCAACGGGCTGGTGTGTTGGATTGTTGCCGACAACCTCCGCAAAGGGGCAGCCACGAACGCCGTCCAGATCGCCGAGCTCCTCTGCGGATACACTCCCTGTACCACCACAGCGCCACCGAGATGAGAGCAGGCCTTGTCGCTACCGTTGTCCTGTGCACAACCACCCTGCTGGGACAGCCTCGGATTGTCGTAGACCCTCAGCATCCCGAGAGGGACACGCTGGATTTCGGGGCAACACTTGTTGGCATACCGCGTTGCCGCCCCGTGTACCTCATCAACCCAACAGAGGACACCCTCCGCGTGTGCGAACCCGTGCGTCCCTACTTTTCTATCGAACGCACTCCCGACCAGAGCGGCGACATCTACGACTACTTAGAGTTTGAGCCGCAGAGCCAATTCCCCGTCATCGTTCCACCCCGGCAGACCCAGCAGCTATGGCTGTGTTTCCAGGCTCCCGCACTCCTCTCTGCCGCTGGCATCAAGCTGGCGGCTCTTCGCTTGAGCCTCTACCGCTCCTGCGATACGAGTACCGCTGCTGCAGCACGCACGTTGATACTCCGTGGGCTAAAGGCGGAAGTCCAGGTAAGCTGGACACCGGCTACCCTGAACGCCGACAGCGTCTTCGTGGGCTCAGAAAAGGCATTGCAAACGCTCCTCCGCATTGCTCCCACGCCCATCAGCACCGCCGAAGTGGACACCACACTCCCCATCCGATGGGTCATGCGCTATCGCAGCGCCCCCGAGGGGACAGAGCTCCAAGTGGACGGAGTACCCCCAACGGTTGCCGTTCGGCGCTTGGATATCCCGATAAACTTGCGCTATCGACCTGAGAATCCCGGTCCCGACACCATAGAGCTGCGACTCCTCTACCGCCCATACCCCCAAGCAGCAGAAGAAGACACAGCCGTGCTGTTGACAACCGGATTCGGTGTACACCACCGCCTGAGCTGGGACATTGTCGCAGCGCCACCGGGGATTTCGCGATCGGGCGATACGATTGATTTCGGGCGTGTGCGCCTCGGCAGCACAGCCAGTGTCCGCATTCGCCTCGTCAACGGAGGGAACTACCGGTTTCACGCCACCGACAGTTTGGTTCCGCAAACGCCGGAAGCTGTTGCTGCTTTCGGAGCCATCCCGTCTCCCTTCCCTCCCGAAGGCATCGCCCCTGGGGACACGGTAGAGCTGGAGCTCTCCTTCCATCCTCAGACTGCCGGCATGGCTGAAGCCGTATACGTGCTTACCAGCGACGTAGACCGGCGTGTTAGCGGAGTGCCGTGGGAAGCACGGCGGTGGGAACTGGTCCTCCGCGGCAGTGGCATCGGACCACGGCTGCAGGCAGTACCAGCCACTGTTGAAGTCCGCTTTCTATGGTCCCCATCATGCCCTCGGGCTCTGGACTACACGCTCACCCTGCGCAATCTCGGCACCGATCTTCTGCGCATTGATAGCCTCTTCCTCAGCTCGGGGGTTGCTGTTGAGCTTCCGGGGCTGAGCCTCCCGATAGAGCTGCCACCTGGAAGCGGGATTCCACAGCGGTTGCGGATTGCACCACCGGATACAGGGGTGTTCACCGACACGCTCATCCTCGTGACCAACATCCCGAACCTCCCGCGGGCATCCATCCCCATCCACGTCGTCTCCCTGGCGCCGACGCCTGTACTATGCTGGCTGCCTACCGAGCTCAGAGCCAAGCCAGGAAGCCGCCTATGGCTGCCCCTGTTCGTGGACAGCCTCCCTGATTCCGCCCGCACATGCCGTATCGTGCTGAGCTACGATCCCAGCCTCCTGCGCTGGGAAACCCTCCGCACGGACCAGACAGCACTGGAAGGAGCCCGGATACACCGCGCGGGCGAGGAGCAACCCGGGGTCTTCGTGCTGGAAGCAGAACAGCCCTACGGTTGGCTGAAGCGCTACCCTGTCTTGATCGAGCTGGGATTCCGCGTCTTCCTGGGCAGCCGTCTCAGCACGGAGCTGACCCCGCAGCAGGTATTGCTTGGAGACACCTCATGTCCGGAGTTCTGGCGCGCGCAGGCTGTCGGTGGGCACCTCGTGCTGGATTCCGTCTGCGGCTTGGACGCGAAACTGCTGCCGTACGGGAGCCTCCGACTCGAACTGCCCGCGCTGCTGAGCGACGATCTGGTACCGATACTCTACGAGCTCCCATTCGATGGTCCTGTTGACATAGCGCTTTTCAACACTGCCGGAGTACGGGTGCGGACATTCTACACGGGCTGGCAGCGTGGCGGGACGTACGCTGTACAGTGGTCTCTGCGGGAACTTGGGGCAGGGCTCTACTTTTGCCGTCTGCAGTTTGGTGAGCTCGTTATCGTGCGGGCAGTGGTTGTGCAGCGATGACTGTGCGCGCGCTGCTCTTCGTTCTCATCCCGAGCTGTGCGGCTGCGCAGGGATTTCCGTGGGAGCTCTCCCCGCGGCTTCCAGTCAAGGCACCGCTCGTCTTTGTAGGAACGGGGGTATACTCAGCCTGGACGCCCAGCGTGGCTACGCTTTCGGCAGTTGAAGGCGAATGGGTATGCGCAACGTACCGCCGCGGCAACGGCATAGGAATTGGGCTCAGCGTGGATGGCGAGTGGTGGTATGCCCCCGAGCGTGCTCTCCGAGTCAAGCTAACGGCAGACTACGCCCAGCTCCGCTTGACGGCGCCCAGCGAACCGCTTCCGCTGAGCAATGGGCGTCTGCTGCAGACGGAGTACCAGCTCCGGTACGGCATGTGGCTCATCCGAGCCGAGCTCATACACAAGCAGCGGCTCTGGCGGTTCTCGTGGTGGAGTCCCGCCGTTTGGTTTGCCCTCCACTGGCGCGGTCGGGAAGAACAGTGGGAGGTTGTGCTCAGCCCGCCGGAGTACCAGTTTCAGACCATCCCTCCGGCGCGCGAGCGGCGTCTCGGCAACGCCCGAAGCATTGCTCTCCGTCCATACGGCGCCGGTATTCGGGTCCGACTGGGGTACGACCTGATGCTTGCCCGGCAGTTTCCTCTGTACGTTGCCCCAGCCTTTGTTGCCGGAACATCGCTCATCAGCCTTGCACGAACAGCCGCATGGCAACGGTGGGAGCTGGGACTTGAGTGCACCGTCTTCTGGGGCGTTTCCCGACACTAAGCCTTCCCCGCTCTGCGTCTGTGCGCCCGGCAGGTGTCAAACCATCAGGAGGTTCGGGTATGTTCGGCCGAAGCAGCATTGTTGCGTGTTTGGTGTGCATGACCCTCTGGGCACAGCCCAAGTTGGAAATCGTCGGAGGAGATACCTACGACTGGGGCAAAGTCGGCCCGAAGGATGACCCGCTGAAAGCCAAGATTACGCTCAAAAACGTCGGCACCGAAGTCCTCAAAATTGAGCGTGTCCAGCCCGGTTGCGGCTGTACGACCGCACCACTGGACAAAACCGAGCTCAAACCTGGGGAGACCGCAACGATGGACGTATCTCTGCGGATCGGCGGGGCTACAGGACCAATCACGAAGAGCGTTGCCATTTACAGCAACGACCCCAGCGCTCCTACAAAGATGCTCTGGCTCAAAGCCGAAGTCGTGCGCCCCTTGGCGTTTATCCCAGCACAGTACTTTGTCTTCACCGATATGCGCGTTGGGCAGGAAGCCAAGGCAACGCTGACGCTGAAGAACATGTCGCAGCAGGAGGTCAAGCTCTACGACATCGAAACCACGCCTGGGCTTACGCTCAACCTCAAGAACAACACCGTGCTGAAGCCAGGGCAACAAGTGGAAGTGGTTGCCCGCGTGACTCCGCAGCAGAAGGGCTACTACAGCGCTATGGTACGCATGAAGACGACACACCCAGAGTACCCGACACTGGAGATTCCAGTGTACGGGAACGTGCTCGAGGCCAGCTCGCCTGTCTTCGTTCCACGGTAAGACTGGGCGAGCGCTGCGTAGGCGCGCACGGGCGGGGTTGCCACACGCAACACCCGCCCGTTTTTCTGTAGAGATGCCCATGTGCTGGCGCCTCCTCCCGTTTGGTATCATCGGTGTCCTCGTGTGGAGCTTCGCACAGGAGCCGCTCCAGCGCGGGGAAGCGTACTTGCTCCGCCTTGTCAACGGCGACCTCATTGAAGGCGAGTTTCTCGGCGAAACAGTTCTGGGAGACACCCTCCCGGCGTGGCGCTTCCGAACGCTTGTTGGCACGGCTACAATCGCCCGGCGAGAAATTGCGGAAATCCTCCCCTACAAGGATGTCTACCGCCACCAGCACCGGATTTTCATCCAGCCAACGGCTGAGCCAATCGGCAACCATGCCTTCATTGGTCTGGCAGGGCTCTTTGCCCTCTACGCTGGCATCGGTTTCCAGGATTGGCTCTCGCTGGTGGGGGCCCATACACTGCTGCCCACCATCCCCATGAGCCAGCAGCTATGGGCATTCAACACAAAGTTTACCCTCCTGAGCAGCCCGAACTTCCTCATGCCTGGGCGGGTGAGCCTCGCCATTGGGGCGCAGGTGAGCTCGCTGAGCCGGGAGCAACAGCTACTGCATCTCTACGGCGCTGCCAGCTTCGTCGGCGAACGCTCGCAGGTCAGTGCCTTGCTCTTTGCAAAGGTTGCCGGAGAAGACCTGCTGACCGTGCGCGCCGGTTCGTGGGGCTCGGTAACGTTCGGATACCCTACAGGGGCTGTCGGCATCGGCGTAGGGCTGGACGTGCGGCTTCCGGCACGGCATGACGTCCACCTCTTAGCAGAACTGTGGAACAGCGACATCCGCAGCCCATCCCGGACTGGGATTCTCGTCGGTGTGCGCTTAGCCAATAGCGCTGTTGCACTGGATTTCGGGCTCTTCTGGTTCGGGTACCCGTACGCTGTTCCCGCTGCAAATGCCGTGTGGACACCCCTGTAACAGCCCCCTGCAGGAAGCTTACACCCAGCGGAAGAGAACCTCTGTGCCGTACTCACCACGGCGCCGAAAGCCCAACACGAAACGGTCTCCACACCGCGGCGTCCACACATACGGCCAATTGGAGCACTGCCCGGCGCGGCAGAGTTCCGCCCCGTCATGGCGCACGCTCAGGTAGAAGAATAGCACATCTCCGGAAGCTCCGGCAAGATCGGGTGGCCGGAGCTGAAGCCCTTCGCCATACCGCCAACGGGCAACCTCCCACTGTCCTGTGAGGCTCTCCTCGGCAAAGAGTCCGGAAACCAGCACGCCCGTGAACATCCGAAACACTTCCGGTGTTACGGTCCGGTCACAGACCCGCGCGCTCTCGGTAAGCCCCGCCACGAGGCAGCCCTCGTTCGGCAAGACAAGCGCGGGACGGAAGGGCAGCTCCTCCAGTACCCAGAGCTCTTCGTCGTAGAGCATCATGCCGTAGAAATCGTGTACCAGCACGGCTATAGGCTCTGGCGGAACGAAGCGGCGCACGTCTGCGTTCACAACCTGGACCCGAGGGTTATCTCCCAAGCGCTGCCGTGCCAACTGGAACAGGAGGCGGTTACGCTCAACAGCGTACACCCGGGCAGCACCCAGACGCAGGAGCTCGCTGGTAAGGATTCCCAAACCGCAGCCTGCTTCCATACAGACAGCGCCTCGGATGAACTGGCGATGTGCCTGCAACAGCTGCCGATACGCCCGTAACCGCTGCCGGTCGTCGTAGATGCTAATGAACGCCAGCAAGTCATCGTAGGTACGAAACTGCCGCGGTGAAAGCCGATTGACAATGTCCATAGCCTCTGCGAGCTGTCACAGCTCTGTCGGTATCCACGGCGGGAGTGCCACCAGAAGAGGCTCGCGCTGGCTCAGCTCCCACAGCTGCAACAGATACCGCGCCAGGGGACGGAGCGGCGATGGAAGCGGGTTGACCAGAGATAGGGCATATGCCGCCCGTGCCGTTTCTTCCTGCTCGGTTTCAAGGTCCAAAGCCTCCAGCAGTATCTCAAAGGGCTCTTTCCGGCGCGGGAACTCACGGATGGCAACGGGCACCTGCTCCGCAATACCCAACCGCCGCTTCGCTATGGCGATAGCTGTTGACAGGCCCCCGACAGTATCCACCAGCCCCACTTGGTAGGCTTCCTCTCCAGTCCAAACCCGCCCACGGGCACGCTCGCGGACACTGCTCAGACTCATCCGCCGCTGTTGTGCAACTTTCTGCAGAAACTGCCCGTAGAAATCCGCCCCAATTTGGTGGAAGCGCTGCTTCTGCTGCTCTGTAAACGGCAACAACCCTGTGGCAAACAGCGCTCCCGGGTTGCTCAACACAGTATCCACCCGCAAGCCGAGCTTGTCCATTGTGGCTGCCAGATTAGGCAGCGCCATGATGACCCCGATGGAACCAGTGAGCGTCATCGGATGGGCGATGATGCTGTCGCAGCCCATGGCGATATAGTAGCCGCCCGAGGCAGCGACATCACCCATGGAAGCGTAGACCGGCTTGCGGCGGGCAATCCGGCGCAGTTCGGTCCAGATAGCATCGGAAGCGACAACGGAGCCGCCAGGGCTCTCTATGCGCACGATGATAGCGCGTACGTCCTCGTCCCGCTCAGCCTCACGGAGAGCGGCGATGAAGTCATCCGAGGCAATGACCGCTTCATCCCATGGATTACCTGGTGCCTTTCCCGGGACGATAGGACCCACCCCGTACACGATGCCAATGGCAGGCGATTCCGCTGCCTGCTTTTGCCACCGGCGCATGGCGCCAGAACGGATGTACCGGGCAAGACTCCACAAGCGCTTTGGCACCTCCAGCGTATCCTCCAATCCCAGCCGATGGGCAAGGAGGGCGTAGACTTCCGTCTCGTGAGCAATTCCGTCAATGAGTCCCCAGGCTTTGAGCGAATCGGCAGTGTGAATCCCTTGCGGGAAGATACGGTCGCGGAGCACCTCTTCACTGACGCCACGGCGCTGCTCAACCCACGACACAAAGCGGCGATACCGCTGCTGGAGAAGTGCCCGGAGATTCTCACGCGCGGCTGGGCTATACCCCCGCCGAGCGTACGGCTCAGCGGCAGATTTGTACTCCTCAAACTGCTCCACATGGAACGAGATGCCCAGCTTCTGGAGCAATCCCGCCCAAAACACAGTAGACGCTGCAAAGCCATTGAGCTCCAAGAGCCCCTCGCCCGGTGCCATGAAGATAGAGTCAGCCGCCAGCGCAAGGGCGTAATCACCCTCGGCCCCTCCTTGGATGAAGGCATAGACAAACTTACCGTGCCGACGCAGCTCGGCAATTGCCTCCGCCAGCTCTTCGCGCTTGGCCCAGCCCAACGCATTGCCGCTCAACCGCAGGTAGAGCCCACGGACAGCAGAATCGGACTGTGCTGCGCGGAGCGCATCCAGCGCCTCACGAAAGGTCACCTGGCGCGCCGCGCCAAACAGCTCAGCCCATGAGCTCTGCCTCC
>VAPR01000100.1_pt1 | contig 58686 bp, 43 predicted proteins | sample 3380701 | NCBI WGS metagenome assembly VAPR01 (sample SAMN11536904, study PRJNA540576) | hot springs metagenome | isolation source: hot spring wet sediment | place: Spain: Lobios | collected 2014-01
CAAGATGCCCGATGCTGAGCGTCCGTATCGGGCGCCGGGCTATCCTGTGCTGCCACTGCTCTACATTGTAGCGGCGGCAGCAATTGCGGTGGATTTGCTCCTTGTCAAGCCGCGCTACACAGGTGCAGGGCTTATCATTGTGCTCAGCGGCATACCTGTCTATGCCTTCTGGCGCTGGTGGCAGAAACGGTCCCAAGAACGTGAGGAGAAGCGATGGAGCTGAGCGTCAACGTTGACCATGTAGCAACTCTGCGAGAAGCTCGTGGGGGGACACAACCGGACCCCATCCTGGCAGCTCTGCTTGCGGAACAGGCAGGTGCATCTGGCATTGTCTGTCATTTGCGGGAGGACCGGCGGCATATCAATGACCGGGACGTTCGCCTGTTGCGTGAAGTCATCAAGACACGGCTCAACCTGGAGATGGCGGCAACGGAGGAAATGGTGGGCATCGCCCGTGAGATCCTGCCTGATATCGTCACGCTTGTCCCCGAACGTCGCCAGGAGCGCACAACCGAAGGTGGGCTCAATGTCGTTGAGCAGCACCACTACTTGCACGCCGTCGTGGAGATGCTCCATGAGTCGGAGATTCGGGTCAGCCTCTTCGTAGAGCCGGAGTTGGAGCAGATCGAGGCTGCTGCCGATGTCGGTGCTGATATCGTTGAGCTGCACACGGGTCGGTACGCCAACGCAGCTACGCCGGAGGCAGCTCAGAGGGAGCTCCACCGGCTCCTCAATGCAGCGGAATTTGCCCGCCAGTTGGGCTTACACGTTGCAGCCGGGCATGGGTTGGATTACACCAACATCATCCCCATCTGCCGCATCCCCAGCATTGCGGATGTGAGTATCGGGCACGCCATTGTCGCCCGGGCAGTGATGGTAGGGTTTGAACAAGCGGTTCGCCAGATGGTGGAGCTCATCCGCTACGGGCGTCTCTTGCCACCGTTGCAGTTGCGGTGATGGAGTGTCTCTATGTGCCGCAGTTGGAGGCAGGACAGGTCTTCTGCAGCGTTGAAGCTCCTGAGGAGCTCCGTCATGTCCGGGCGCTCCGGTTGCGGCAGGGTGAGCGTATCGCACTCACCAACGGGTGTGGTGTCCTGGTGGAGGCAGTCTTTGAGGGGTATGACCGGCGCCAGCAGCGGGCGCACTTTCGCATCATCGCACCGCTACCAGGGACAGAGCCATCAGTACCGATCGGGCTTGTACTGAGCCTGCTCCACGAGCGGGAGCGGCTGGAGTTCGCTGTTGAGAAAGCCGTGGAGCTGGGAGTGCGGGATATTGTGCTCGTCGTTACGCGGTACACGCAGCTGCGGTCGGTGCGCTTAGAGCGCCTGCAGGCGAAAGTGGTTGCTGCAGTCAAGCAGGCGCATCGGGCATGGCTTCCACGGTTGCGCGGTCCAATGGAGTTGCACGAGTGTTGCCGGATAGTGTTTCCAGAGTACCCGCAGCGCATCGTGGCGGATGTCTCTGGGGACTTGGCCACCCCGCTGTCCTTAGCGCCTGTCCTGGTCGCAGTGGGTCCTGAAGGAGGATGGTCTCCCGAGGAGCTGGAGCTCCTGCAACAGCACGGGGCGGTTATCTGGACGCTCGGACCGCAGCGCTTACGGAGTGAGACAGCCGCAGTTGTTGCTCTCGGGACCGTGAGGTATTTCCTTGCCCTCTGTGGCAGTACGCGGCGTTCGTGCGTTTAGCGCTGGGGTGCACAGGAGGGCGACAGCAGCATCTCCCAAGCGTATCTGAGCCCAGCGACGCAGGCAGTAACTCACACTCGCAGGGAGTCGCGCTGCGCACGGGTTCCCACGATGAGGCAGCCCAGACGAGCGCAGGAGCAGCAGGAACTCATGCGTACCGAGAGCATAGCCGGCCGCGGTGATAGGTCCCATCAGGGGCGAAATCAATATCGCCCAGAGTTCATGGTGAGCCCTAAAGAAGCCACCAGGGCAGCCAGCATGAGGAGTCAGAGGTTGGCGCCTGTGAAGCTGGCATCAGTGTAGAGCGTTTGCCGAACGGAAAGAGGTCCTTCCAACTCAGCACGCAGGGAAAGGATTCAGCGCAGTGCAAGGAGTATGCGTCCCCGGAGGGAAAGAGTCATCGTCAGCAGATTGCGCATCAGGCTCCTTTCCGAGGCAGTTTCACAACATCTCGGCGGAGAGCTTCGCCGAGCTGTTCCCCAGCTCGTTGGGCAGCGTAGGACAAAATGCGGCGGATTTCTGCTGGCTCCAGCGAGAGAAGGCGTCCGGCATTGAGGATGCTGGCAACGGTTGCCGCTCCCGGGGTCAGTCCTGCGGGCATAGTTCGCTGGAGCGGTACGGAGCTCTTCTCTCGCTTTTCCCAGACAATCTGGGCAGTGGGGCGATGGAGAATCCGTGAACGCACCGCTATCTCTGCCTTGACCCCGAAGCCGGAGCTAACCAGCTTGAACTCTTCCAGGATTGTCTCCACGAGGAACGGAGGGTCATCCTCCAGCGAGCGTACCGAGCGCAGCCGGAGGTAGGTCTCGGCGGCGTTCTGGAAGCCGCGTCCGGCAGCCAATGCCAATTCTTCTGGCACGATAGCTTCCTGGAGCTTCCGTGAGGCCTCTGCCTCGGCGATGACCTCAGCAGCGGTGCGGGCAATCTCCAACATCCACCCAACTTCTCGGGGTTGGGCGGTGTCCGTAGGAGGTGGTGCAATCCAAATCTCGGCGTCCAGCGCTTTAGGCGAAACGCGGGTTTCGTAGAGTGCGATGTTGTCCAGCACGGGGTATTCAGAGAGCCGGTTTGTGTGGCCACACGCAGCAAGCACGAGAGCTGCGATAGCGATCAGGCTGGCGAGCGGCATGGTAGGTTGCGAGGGGTGAGACGGAAGAGCACGCACAAAAATACCGCTGCGTGCCTTCAGGGAGTACTCCAGGTGGCTGAGCCGTACCTGCTGTATTCGCGTTCCACCTGCAGTAGGAGCTCCCGCCACCGGTTGCGGATGAGCTCGGGGCTGAAGCTTCCCTCAAAGACCGAACGGGCAGCATGGGCGTGGAGATGCCAAAGTCCGGGTTCGCGCCAGTACCGAGCCAGTGCTGCTGCGATATCCTGAGGATGGGGAGACACCAAGAAGCCGTTGACGCCATCGTGGACCATGTCCGGGATGGTAGCGTGATTGGTACTTACAACAGCGCAGCCGGCGCTGAGAGCCTCAATGACGGTGATAGGCTGAGCTTCCAGCGGATGGTTTGTAGGAAGGGCGTAGATGTGGTGTTCCAGGTATAAGCGGCGCAAGAACGTAGGGTCATTGACGGTGCCGTGATGGGTCACGGTGTGACTCAACCCCAGCTCGTGGACGCGCTGGGCAAAAGCTTGTGCATCTTCAGGTCTGGTCCAACCCCCGGCGTATGTTAGCCGGAAAGGAATGCCTGCCTGGTGGAGGTAGGAAGCAGCTTCCAGGAGGCGCCAGCCACCCTTTTCGGGCAACATATGGGCAACGAACAGGATACGGAGCTCGCTCAGCGGTGTCTCTGCTGCGATTTTGCGCTCCACTTCCTCGCGCGTGCAGAGCATATGGCGTGGGGCAACGTTCGGGATGATGACAATGCGCTCCTCCGGCAGCATCTCAGCCAGAGGTTCTGCCAGTCGCCTGCCAGCGACGACAACGTAGCGAATCCGCTGGAGGAGGGAGCGCAGCGTATGGCGCCAGAGAGGGTGGATTGCCAGACCGTGGAGCGAATTGTGAGTCCACGCAACTACAGGACGCCGAGGGGGAATAGCAACACGGAACGCCAAGCAATCACGCAGGTGTCCCAACTGGTTTCCCGAGAGAATGGCGTACAGGATGGGGAAAGGATAGCGGGCTGTCAGGCGCCGGATGTCCATGAGGTAGCGGGTCATCTCGGCCAAGCGTTGCCAGCGGAAGCGTCCGGGAGCGTGGACCAGTCCGCCGGGAGAAGCCGAGGATGCGTTGGCCGTGATGAAGTGGAACTCCGGGGACAGCTCGGTGAGCAGTTCTTGGGTCAGAAGGGTCTGTCCATCACGCGGGGGTGGGATGCGTGCGAAGCAGAGCCATCGGTGCTGAGGCGAGGTCATCTCCGCCGGTGGAAAGCTGGCGATTCCATATTTTCGCACCTGAGCCGAGCGCTGCTCCCTCCCCTGAGCGGCGCGCCAGAGGCTCGAGCCTGGGGGTGCCCCAATGCCGCCGGGCTCTTTTTTATTTTGGGGTCACCGCTTCGCATAGCGGCGGCAGATATCGGTGATGATGGGCACGGCGTGCGCGCGCCCGTTTTCAATGAAGACATTCCACGTTTCACAGCCGCACACGACGGAACCAGCAACATACAGCCCAGGGATGTTGGTCTCGAACGTCTCCGGGTTGTACACCGGGATGAGAGAAGGTCGCTGCACAGCAATTCCCATGGACTCCAGGAGCTCTACGTTGGGGCGGTAGCCAGTGTGAGCAATGACGAAGTCTACCTCAAGTGCCCATCGGCGTTCGGTCGGGAGCTCGCGGAGGATGAGCCGGCCTGGCTGGATTTCTTCCACGACCGTCTGGAAAAAAGCCCGAATCTCACCGCGGCGGATGCGGTTTTCAATGTCCGGTTTGAGCCAGTACTTGACCGACTCGCCAATCCACTCCCGGCGGTGGATGAGGAAGACGGTTGCCCCGTGGCGGTAGAGGTCCAGCGCTGTTTCTACAGCCGAATTCCGTCCACCAATGACGGCAACGCGGGTATGCACGTACCCGTAGGGCTCTGTGTAGTAGTGCGTCACGTGCGGAAGCTCTTCGCCCGGGACGCCTAAGGGATTGGGCTGGTCAAAGTAGCCGGTTGCAACAATCACCGTGCGGCTCCGCAGGCGTTCACCGCGGTCAGTGACGACCCAGAAGAAGTCCCCATCCCGTTCTACGGTGCGCACAGGGGTGTAGAGCCGGATAGGGAGCTGGAAGTACTCGCTCACGCGGCGGTAGTACTGCAGCGCCTCGACCCGTGTCGGGCGGGGGTTGGCAGTTGTGAAGGGAATGCCGCCCAGCTCCAGGTTCTCCGCCGTGGAGAAAAAGACCATGTTCGTAGGGAACCGGCGGATGGAGTCCACTAGGGCTCCTTTCTCCAGGATGAGGAACCGCAAGCCTGCGCGCAGTGCCTCGATGCCGCACGAGAGCCCTGTCGGGCCAGCGCCAATGATAATCGTGTCCCAGACCTCCGTTGCCATTAGCGGATGAGCACCAGTGGTGCCGTCCACCGTGAGTTGACATGCACCAAGTAGACACCCGCGGGCAACCGAGGGAGCTCGCACTGGAGGCGCATGCCGGTCATTGAGCTCTCCACGCCCCGCACAGAGAGAGGCAGAGCCTGCCCCAGCGGGGTGATGAGCACAACGCGTGGTTCCGTTACAACTGTGGGGAGCTCCAGCCAGACAACTTCTGTGGCTGGTTGTGGGAAGAGGTGAAGGGTGGTAGGAGGAGGCTCGGCAACGGCATCGGGTTCGGCAGCGTCCAGGCGGACGTTGTCAATGTACCAGCCATCGTTGTTGCGCACGATGTTGGAGCGGAGGCGGAAGCGGATGAAGAGCGTATCGCCAATGAAACGCCGAAGGTCACGGTGTTCGGTGACCCATTCGCTGTTGCCCACGCTGTCCCGGAACAGCGGGGAACGCCGAATGTCAATGGCTTGGACGATGTACCATGTCCGCCCGAAATCAGGGGAGACTTCGGTTACTGCTGTATCGCCAACCTCCACCAGCGCAATGTTATCGTAGCTCAACGTGGGTGCTGCAGGGGAGAGCACAACAGGGGCCAGTACAATCCACGTATTGGCGCGGTTCGGGTAGGGACCATCGGGCGAGTCCGTCAGCGAGTGTGGAGGGGAAGCCGCAGCCTGAGTTGTCAAGCCCCAGCTCCCGTTCGTGAAGAGAGCAGGTGTGCTGGCGCTGTCGTCGAAGGTAGCCAGCAACTCCTGCAGCGGGGCTCCGGCATAGGCGAGTACGGTGTCAGAGGGGTCGCTTAGCGTGAGGATGTCACCCCGCATCCCTGCGGCGCGGAGATAGAGCTGGTAGAAGCGGCGGGTTTGCAAGCGCAGGAGATGTGAGCTGAAGGCTCCTGCCTGAACGGTGGGAGGTGCGAGGCTGTCCAGCGGAGAGCCAGTAGCGGCATCGTAGATGTACAGGCGGGCGAAATCGTAGAAGTCTGAGCTATCCACGTGGTAAGCGGGATTGCGCCAGCTCAAGAGCACGCCGTCCTCATGTGGGCGGGCGATGATGTCGGTGGGTGGAAGCGGCTTCCGTGCACCGCCGACGAAGCCGGAGATACTGACCGGTTCACTCTCCAAGCTGTCTGGTGTGACGGCAACGAGGGTGTACTGGAAGGGGGCGCCGTCAGGGAGACCCGAGTCTACGAACTCCTGAATGCCTTTGGGCACTACGGCAATGAGGCTAGAGCCGCGGAAGATGCGGATGGAGAAATCGTCCAAGGGCTCCCCGAGCAGGTTTTCCGTGGGGTCACGCCACTGGAGCCGCACAGAGCCGACAGCAGGGAAGCTTGCCCGGAGGCTATCGGGCGGGCGAGGCGCTGAGCTGACGAGAGCAACGTAGACATCCAGCGTGCTGTACGAGCCGTACGGTGCGTTCGGCATCCAGAAACACGGGTAGATACGCCCGCCGTAGGCAGTCACGGCAGTGTAATCGCCCCAGTAGTAATTGCCCGGTCCTTGGTACGAGACGTCTTCGGGACCGTCCAGGAAAAAGGTCCACGGTGTCAGGCGAATGGGGCGCCACGTTTGGCCATCGCGGGAGATGGCAAGGTAGGCATCAACGCCTTTATTCTGTGGGTCGTGCTGCGAGCTATAGTAGAGCACAGCAATCAAGCCCGTGACGGGGTCCACAGCGATGGCGGGGAAGAAGACATCGTTGTTGAGCGTGTTGTTGTCAATGCGCTGCGAGGGTGTCCAGATAGTGCCGCCGTTCGTAGAGTAGGTGAGGAACACACCCGGGCGTCCGAGGTCATCTTTGCCCGTTTGTACCAGGTAGATCCACCCGCGCCGAGGACCGTTGGAGAGGTCCACGGCAATAGCCGGGTAGGAGCTGACGCGGATGTTCTGCTTGTCTGGCAGCACTTGGCGCCCGCTGCTGGAGTGAATACTGCCCAGGAGAACGACGGACTGGGCAACGATAGGGCTTGGGCGCCATGTTCTGCCGCCGTCGGTGGAGATTTGCACGAGAGCATTTTCCCGGTTGCCCAGGCGCTGACGCCAGGCAAGGTAGAGCTCGCCTCGGGGACCAATGGCCAGAATCGGAGCTTGGACATCGCCAATGCCCCCGGGAAGCAGCGTCGGCAGACTCCAGCTCTGTCCGCGGTCGGTGCTGCGGGCAATGTAGATGCCCGGTGTCCCACCGAAGCGACGCCAGACAACGTAGAGAGTATTGCGGTACGGCGAGCTGGAGACAGTGTCAACGAGCATCAGGCACTTGTCATCGAAAGGAGCGCCCTGCCCTTCGTTCAGAGTGACCGGAACGACATCTGACCAGCTCTGTCCACCGTTGGTGGAGATAGCGACGAAGACACCATTCGTCCCGCTGACCTCGCCTCCCACGAGCTGCGCCATGATGTGGGAGTAATAGGCATTGCCGTCGCTGTCAAAGCCCAAGCCAGGATCGGCAATAGCCGCGCCAGTGCTGGTAGGGACAAAAGGATTGCTCGGCGTCAGCGTAGAAGTCCACGTCCGCCCACCATCGGTGCTGCGGTAGGACACCATGCGGTAGTTGCCACCGTAGTTGTAGCGCGAGTCGTTTGCCCCGGCGACGAGGATGGCAGGATTGCGCGGGTGAACCGTAATCCAGGTCTCGCTCTGGTCCAATGGGTACGGGGAGATGTTCACCAACGGAATGCCCGTGGGGCTCAGCAGACGGTGTGGTCCCGAGTGTGGCTTGAGCAAGTCCTCTATCCGATAGTCCCCGGGATTGACGCGCCGGATAGCACCCCACTGCACGCGTTGGTGCTCCATGCCGGCGCGGAGCTGGATGGGGAGCTGCCGGGCATCGTACTGTGCCCAGAGGAGGCTGCTTGTGAGGCAGAAGAGCACGGGAAGCAGAGCGCTGCTACGGTGCAGCATGGTTATGCGGGAACCCGCTGGAGTACGAGTTGGACGATCCGCTGGTGGACGGTTTCAATGTCGGCATTGCCGTCAACGGTGTAGAGCTTATTCCGGCTGGCGTAGTAGTCCAGGACGGGTTGGGTCTGTTCAGCGTATACGTGGAGCCGCTGCCGGATGACGGCTTCCGTATCATCGGGCCGACCGCGCAGGAGCAATCGGCGGATAATTTCCTCTTCGGCTACGACCAAGTTGATGACAATGTCCACAGAGCGTCCTTGGCGGTGCAGCAGCTCATCCAGCGCTTGGGCTTGGGCAACTGTTCGGGGGAAGCCGTCCAGGATACAGCCGTTCTGGTACTGCGAGGACGCAAGCGCTTGCTCAACGAGAGCCGTTACCAGCTCGTCAGGCACCAGAAGACCGTTTTCTACGTAGTGACGCACCTGGGAGCCCAAAGGAGACCCTTCCCGAATGGCTTGTCGAAGCACCTCCCCGGTGGAGAGATGGGGGATACCGAAGCGGCGTGAGAGCAACTGTGCTTGCGTGCCTTTCCCCACCCCTGGGGCACCGAAGAGCACAATCACCATAGCATTCCCTGCGCTTGTGGTTAGAACTGTCGGAGTGTTGCTGGCACAGAGCCAGAGCGGCACGAGCAAAAATACGAAAGCCATTAGCCGGGTTGTGCTGTTGCTGAAGGAGCGCGGTAGAGGCGGCCCTTCCATCGGAGGCGTCCGGTGAGGCTCCACCAGAAGGAGTTCAGCGCAATCAGGGCAGCAACGAGAGCAGCGACCGGATGGAGCCAGATTTGGCTACGGGGTAGCTGGAAAGAGCGGCTGACCTGCCAGCGCAGCATCGTCATCAGTCCATAGCTGAGTCCGCCAAGCAAGGTCCACAGCCACTGTCCAGTCATGATGCCAGCGATGGCAATCACAGGTGGTGCGATGAACAGCAGGACTAAGTGCGCCAGGAACGCCACCAGCACCCATGGGCGGTATCCCATGGCGGGGTAGGTGTTTTTGGAAAAGCCGGCGATAGCATCGGCTGAGGTTTCGTACATGCGGCAGCGGACCAAGTGTATTCCATCAGCGACGGGAGCTGCTCCCAGCGTATGGGCGATGAGGCGCCCGAGCGCGAGGTCTTCTACCAGCTCGGCGCGGACAGCAGCGTGTCCGCCAATGCTGCGGTAGAGCTGAGCATCAATGAGGAAGGCTTGTCCGCTGGCAGCATGGAAGTGGCGAAACCAGCGCCGCCATTCCTCGGGCACGTACCCGAAGTAAACCGTGTACAGGAGCGGGATGATGAGCCGCTCGACCCCGCTGCGCATCTCTTCGAAGGGCAATACGGAGACAAAGCGCCAGCCATACCGTTGCCGCGCCGTCATCAGCGAGGCGAGTGCGTAGGGGTGGAAGACAGTATCGGCATCGGCGAAGAGAAACCATGCTCCGCGAGCGTGCTGTGCTAACTGCCAGCATGCCCAGGGTTTACCTACCCACCCTGCTGGGAGTGGTGCACCACGCAGCACGCGGAGCCGCTGCGGGTACTGTTTCTGCAGGCGTTCCAGCACTGCCAGGGTCTCGTCCGTGGATTCATCGTCCAGAACCAAGACTTCGTAGGCGGGGTATTCCTGCTGGCACAGCGAGTGAATACAAGGCTCAATGCGCGCTGCTTCATTCCGGGCTGGGATGAGAACAGACACCAGCGGGGCTTCTTCCTCGGTCCATTGCGTCGTTGGCAGTCGCGGAAGGTGGCGGAGGTTCCGCCAGCACACGACGTTAAAGAATACCAGGGCAGCAGAGGCAATAGCCAGCAAGTACTCCATGCGTCCTTAGGCACGGGGCGGTGCAAAATTAGGAGCAGCGTGGGCAGGAGCAGCGTGGACACGCTAAATTTGCGCTGTACCTTGGTGCCGGGGGAAGCCATGCGGTGGTGGCGTACCGTTGTGTTCTGCGGTGGACCATTGGTGCTGCTGGCACAGCCGGTTGTAGAGGTACCTGTTGTCGAGCGGGCTCCGCTCGTTGGGGGAAAGCAGGATACGGTGGTGACGGTGGTGTGTCCGCCGGAGTCGGTGGTGTGTGAGCGTGTCGTGCTCTCCTATGCCTTGAATCGTCCACCAGGGGGCTGGGATCCGTGGGACCGGATTGCCTACGTCAACGTGCTGACGCCGACCGATACAGTGGAGATTGCCCGCGTGATGACACCGTACCAGCGGGAGTGCAGTTGGGAGATAGACGTCACGCCCTTCCGACCGCTCCTGGTGGATACGGTTCGGCTGCGCATCTTTATTCTCTACTGGGCACAAAGCCCCGGGCAGGGGTATTTGGTAACTGTTCGTCTCCTCTTCTATCCTGGGGCGGCAGACCTGGTACCCTATCGCGTGCTTCGGCTCTGGGCAAATGACGTAGGGCGGCGTTGGCCGTACGGGAATCCGAAAGACCCGATAGAAGGCTACGTTCCCCCACGGCGTATGGTTATAGATGCCGATGCGGCAGCGGCACGCTTTGTTGCGTTGTTGACTGGGCACGGGCAGGGCAATACGGATAACGCTGCAGAATTTTCGCAGAAGACACACATGGTCGTTGTCAATGGAGAGCCGTTCCCGCGGCTGCTGTGGCGGAGTGACTGTGGGCAGAACCCGTGTCGTCCGCAGTCGGGGACGTGGCAGTACAATCGCGCAGGATGGTGCCCCGGAGATTACGTCCGCCCATGGGAGGAGGACATTACGGACGCTATCCGGCGCGGGGATACGAACGAGTTCGCCTTTGAATTCGAGCCGTATATCAACTACTGCAGCCCCTGGTGGGACAGTTGCTTCATTGCTCCGCCACCCTACTGTCCCGACTGTAACTTCAACAGCTCAGGGCACACGATGCCTTGGTATCTCATGAGTGCGTACGTCGTGCTTTACCGGCGGGCACCGCAGAGTGTTGGCGCATTCCCTGCCACGCCGGCAATTGAGTGGCGCTGGGAGGCTGATGGAGTGCTGTTCCGGCAGCAGTCGCCGTGGCTGTGGCAGTGGGAGGTGGTGGATATGCTTGGGCGTCGTGTGCGTCAGGGACAGTGGTTTGGCGAATTGTTGCGGATACCCTTCCGCGGACTTGCCCCAGGGGCATACGGTGTGCGCTTCTGGCGGGGGCAGACAAGCTGGCAATGCTTGCTCCTCTGGGGTGGGATTTAGTCCGAGATTGTCCACCAATTCTTGCCGCGCAGCAGCGCTTCGATGTCCGGAGGCTGATGCTGAGCCAGTTGTTGCCGCCGGGCAGCCAGCAGCTCTTCGTAGGGGGTTGACTTGGGTCAGCATAGAGTACTCCGAAGGGGCAAGGGAGCCCGTGTTCAGGACCTCCCAGGAGCTGGACTAAGAGAGCTGCTTTCGTGCGGTCGGTCTCATCGTGAATCCACAGAGATTCCGGCATCCCGTCGGTCAGAGGGACCACACGCGGGGTTGTGCCGTCCAGGACACGGCCTTTATCACGGTTGGCGCCGAAGAGGAGCGGCTGTCCATGCTCGAGGAAGAGGGCGGTTTCAGGCTTGGTGTCTTTCTCGGTGTAAGCGGCGAAGGCGCCATCGTTGAAAACGGGGCAGTTTTGGTAAATCTCCACGAACGCAGCGCCGCGGTGCTGCGCGGCGCGTGTCACGAACTCGCTCTGCACTCATCGGTAGCTACAGCCAGCAGGGCTAGACAGTCTACTCACGGGTCATAGGCGCACGGGAGCAGTGTGGAGTGCTCGGGTGTGGGCTATTTTTGCGTGGTGTGGATGGCTTTCGGTGAGGTCCATGGAGAGTGGGCACTACGTTGTCGTTATTGGAGGGGGTGTTGCGGGTGCTGAAGCGGCGGCTCAATTTGCCCAGCGTGGCATTCGGGTGGCTGTCATTGAACAGAACGCGCTCCCGTACGGCAAAATTGAGTACGGGCTTCCCAAGTGGCATGTCAAGCTGCGGAATAAGGAGGAGGCGGCAATTGACGCGAAACTCCAGCATCCGCTCGTGCGCTACATACCCTGCACACGCTTCGGATGGGATATTCGGCTTCCGGAGCTCCTCCAGTGGGGGGTGAGTGCTGTGGTGTTAGCCAACGGGGCGTGGCGCGATCGCCCTTTTCCCGTGCCTGAGGCAGAGCAGTACGTCGGGCGCGGCTTTTACTACCAAAACCCCTTCATGGCGTGGTTCAACCTGATGCACGACCCCGACAGCGGCGTGGAACCATGCGAGGTTGCAGATGGCGCTCTCGTCATCGGCGGTGGGCTTGCCTCCATCGATGTTGCTAAGGCGCTCATGATGCTCACCGTTGAGGAAGCTCTCCGCCGACGTGGCGTGAGCACCAACGTCATTGAAATGGAGCACGGCATAGACCGCCTCTTGCAGCGCCATGGGCTCAGTTTGCAGGAGTTGGGGCTCCGCGGATGCACGCTCTACTATCGACGCCGTGCCATTGACATGCCGTTGACCCCTATGCCGACGGATACGCCCGAGCGTCTTGCACGGGCGCAAGCCGTGCGGCTCAAGGTCTTGGAAACTGCTATGCGGCGGTATCTCTTCAATTTCCAGGAGCTGCGGCTGCCGGTGGGCATTCTCACTGAAGGTGGGCGCATGGTAGGACTGGTCCTGTGCCGCACGCAGGTGGATGGTGGGCAGGTTGTCCCGGTTGACGGAACAGAAGAGGAGGTGCGTGCGCCCGTTGTGATCTCCTCCATCGGTAGCATTCCAGAACCGCTTCCTGATATCCCCATGCGGGGAGAAGCCTATGCCATTGCTGAGCCAGAGCTGTGCCGAATAGAGGGCTACGAGAACGTTTTTGCTGTTGGCAATGCTGTCACCGGGCGCGGCAATATCCAGGAGAGCTTGCGCCATAGCCGCCAAGTCGTCGAGCGAATTGCTCGGGACTATCTCGGTTGGAGTGAGCAGATGTACGAGGCTCTCAACCGCGCTCAAGAAGCGAGCACTGCTGCCGATGTCGCTCGGCTTGCTGAGCATCTCTCGGGGCGAGCTCCGCTATCTCCCGAGCACATTGCGGCGCTGGATGAGCGCTTCCAGGAGCTTCAGCGTCGGGTCGGCTACGATGGCAACTACTCTGCTTGGATTCGGCGCCATGTGCCGAAGCGGCTGGAAGATCTGCTACAGCTTTCGGTCTCCGAGGAGCCTTAGCGGCTCTCCCAGAGGAGCCGGAGCTCGGGCAGAAATGCTGAGCGGAGAAAGCTCGGTGAGCGCAGGAGCCACTGACCGCCTACGAGCACATGCCCGTACCGTCCGCCGCTCGGCAGGGGGAAGCTGATGCCGGTGAAGGTCCCGAACCGAAGGGCGCGGAGGTCATCGCTGAGCGTGCCTCGCACGCCGGTGGACGCGGGCAGACCGAATGGCAGCGCCCACTCGATAGCAACAGCAGGACTGCGGTAGGGATGGCGTTCCCGGTACCGCAGTTGGAGGAGAAGGCGGTAGTGGAGCTCAGCCCAGACGAGGTATTCCTCGTGCGCGTCAGAGCGGAGACGAGCACCTGTGAGCACAACGTCGATGCTGGGAGCAGCGAACGAGCGCAGACGAGTTCCGATACCGACCCCAAGACTCGGCAGCGCAGCGATGCTTGCCGAGGAAGCGGAAAGCAGGCGCCACCCAACGGTCCCGCTGGCGTGGAAGTCCACGAAGAATTGCCCCCAGGCGCTGTAGAGACAGAAGAGACAGGCGCAGGCTTTCGCTAATTTTGTGCCCATTGCGGCAAGTTGGCAATCCGAACCCTGCCCAAAGACGGGACAACCGGTATGGGTGTGTCACGGAGAGAAGCTCATGGCTGACTCTGCTCCACCGCGCACGCTCCTGGTTACGGGCGGTGCGGGCTTTATTGGAACGAACTTCGTTCACTACCTGCTCCAGCATACCGACGTTCGGGTGGTTACCCTGGATGCGCTGGCGTACGCTGGACAACGGCAGAACGTGGCACTCTGGGATGGGCATCCGCGCCATGTCTTCGTGCAAGGGCGGATTGAGGACGGGGAGCTGGTCGGCTCGGTGTGCCGCCGCTACGAGGTGGACACCATCGTGAACCTGGCAGCGCAGACCCATGTGGACCGTTCTATCCTGGACGCTGAGCCGTTTGTGGAGACCAACGTACGTGGGGTTGTGGTGCTTCTGGAGGTTGCCCGGCGGTTGAAGCTGCGGCGCTTTGTGCAGATGTCCACCGATGAAGTCTACGGCGAATGTCTCAGCGGGAGCTGCACGGAGAATGCACCGCTGGCTCCCAGCTCTCCGTATGCTGCCTCCAAAGCCGCAGCAGATACCTTCGTGCAGGCGTACGTGCGCACCTACGGGGTTCCCGCTGTGATTGTGCGCAGTTGCAATGTGTACGGTCCGTACCAGTTCCCGGAAAAGCTCATTCCGATGGCAATTCTGCATGCCCTCCATGACGAGCCGATTCCGCTGTACGGCGATGGTACACAGCGGCGGCAGTGGCTCTACGTCAGCGACCTGTGTCGTGCGCTATGGCTCCTTTGCACGGTTGGGGAGCCGGGGCGGGTCTACCATGTTAGCAGCTCCGTGGAGGTGGAGAACCGATGGCTGGTTGGTCACCTCTTAGAACTCCTGGGGAAGCCAGCCAGTCTGATGCGCTCGGTCCCGGACCGTCCGGGGCACGACCGGCGGTATGCGTTGTCGTGGGACTCTGTGCGCCAGTTGGGCTGGGAGCCCTCGGTGTCGCTGGAGGAGGGCTTGGAGCGTACCGTGGCGTGGTATCGTGAACACCGCTCTTGGTGGGAGCCGCTCTGGAGAGGAGAGTATGCTCGCTACCGTCGGCAGTGGTACGGTGAAACCTTGGGTGCGTGGGAGACAGCGGGACAGTGATGGCACGGAAATCGGCATTGGTGCGTGAGCTCCACCGGCGGATTGCTGAGCGGCGGATTACCGTCGGTGTCATCGGCATGGGGTATGTCGGACTGCCGTTGGCGCTGGAGTTTGCCCGAGCGGGTGTGCGGACGTTTGGCTTTGACATCAACTCAGACAAGGTCGCCGCTCTCCGCCGCGGGCGTTCCTACGTCCGAGATGTCCCCGAGGAGAGCATAGCGGAGCAGGTTCGCGCTGGGCGCTTGGTCCCGACGACGGATTTCCGCCACGCTGCGGAGTGCGATGCCTTCTTCATTTGCGTGCCGACCCCTTTCACCGAGCACAAAGACCCCGACATTTCAGCGATTCTGGCTGCTGCGGAGAGCATCGCGCGCGTGTTGCGGCGTGGGCATATCGTCGTGCTCAAGAGCACCACATTTCCCGGAACCACGGAGGACTACGTCTTGCCTCTCCTGCAGCGGACGGGATTGCAGGTAGGGCGGGATTTCTTCCTGGCCTTCTCGCCTGAGCGGGTAGACCCGGGGAACAAGGTGTGGACGACAGCAAACACGCCCGTGCTGGTCGGTGGGGTAACGCCGGCATGCACGGAAGTGGCGGCTGCAGTCATTCGGATTGCTGTGCAGACGGTTGTGCCGGTCAGTTCGCCGCGCGTTGCCGAAATGGCGAAGCTGTTGGAGAACATCTTCCGCAGCGTCAACATTGCGTTGGTCAATGAGCTGGCGCAGCTCTGCGACCGGATGGACATCAACGTGTGGGAGGTCGTGGAGGCAGCAGCGACGAAGCCCTTTGGCTACATGCCGTTCTATCCCGGACCGGGTATTGGCGGGCACTGCATTCTGATTGACCCGTACTACCTGGCATGGGCGGCACGGCGCTACGACTTCGTCACGAACTTCGTGGCGCTGGCGGCTGAGGTCAACGAGGCGATGCCGTTTTACGTGCGGGGGATAGTTGAGCGCGAGATTGCCCGATTGCCGGTGCGGCTGGAGCGGGCACGGGTATTCTTCCTCGGGGTTGCCTTCAAGCGTGATGTGGATGACCTGCGGCATTCGCCGGCGCTGAAGATCATGGAGCTCCTCTGGCAAGACGGTGTGCGGCACCTGGGCTACTACGACCCCTACATCCGCTCCATTGAGTGTGCGGGCAACCGTATGGAGTCAGCTCCAGCGTTGACCCCGGAACTCCTGCAGCAGCAACATGTCGTTGTCATCACCACAGACCATAGCTGTGTGGACTACGACTTGGTCTGCCAGCATAGCCGCGTGGTTATTGACACGCGCAATGCCTGCCGTCGTGTTGCGAAGCCGCGTGCCAGAGTTGTGCTCTTAGGCGGTGGGCGATGAAAGCACGGATTCTCTCCGTCGTTGGGGCACGCCCGAACTACATGAAGGTTGCACCGCTCCACCGCGCGTTTGCACGGTACGCTGACCGTGTGGAGCATCTCATCGTGCACACGGGGCAGCACTACGACGCGGAGATGTCCGATGTCTTCTTTGCAGACCTGGAGATGCCACAGCCGGCTGTGTTCCTCGGGGTTGGCTCGGGGACCCATGCACAGCAGACAGCCCGGATTATGCTGGCGTTTGAGCCTGTGTGCATGCAGTTGCGCCCGCAGTTGGTGATTGTGGTCGGTGATGTCAACTCCACGATTGCCTGTGCTTTGACGGCTGTCAAGATGGGCATCCCCGTTGCGCACGTGGAGGCGGGCTTGCGCAGCTTTGACCGGACAATGCCAGAGGAAATCAACCGCGTGGCGACGGATGCAATCGCTGACTACTTTTTCGTCACCGAGCCCAGTGGGGTAGAGAACTTGCGCCGCGAAGGCGCCCTGCCTGAACGCATCTTCCTGGTGGGCAACACGATGATAGACTCGCTGCTGTTTGCTCTTCCAAAGGCGAAGGCGTCCCGGCTGCGGGAGCGTTTAGGGTTGCGTCCGCGGGAGTACGTTGTCGTGACGCTGCACCGCCCCAGCAATGTGGACAACCCTGAGCAATTGCGCCAACTGCTCCAGATTTTGGGAGAGCTTGCGGAATGGCGGGAGGTAGTCTTCCCGGCCCACCCCCGCACACGGCAAGCTATTGAGCGCTTTGGGCTGCAGCGGCTCGTTGAACCGCTCCGGCTCTTGCCTCCGCTGAGCTATGTGGAGTTCATTGCGTTGGTGCTGGAGGCAGATTTCGTGCTGACCGATTCCGGTGGCATCCAGGAGGAAACTACGTACTTGGGGATTCCGTGCCTGACTCTGCGGACCACGACCGAGCGCCCGATTACGTGCCAGATGGGCACGAATCAGCTGGTGCCGCCGCAGCCCGAGGCGCTCCGCCGAGCGCTTGCAGCTCTGCGAAATGGGGAGCGCAAGCGCGGGCAAGTACCACCGCTGTGGGATGGACATGCAGCCGAACGGATTGCGCAGATTGTGGTGCAGCATTGTTTGCGCTTGTCTGTGGAGTAGCCTCGTTACGGCTCAGGAGGCTTCTCGGGCAGGATTGCCGCAGTCGCCGTGGCAGGCGCTGGAGCAGGCAGGCGGAGTCGGGGCGCTACGCGAGGTAGTACCGGAGCTGCCACCAGCGGACCACCTCGTGCCTGCCGAGGAGTATCGGCTCGGCCCGGGAGATGTCGTAGCGGTGCAGATTCTCGCCCCTGTGGTGCAGACACACCGCATCGTGGTTTCGCCAACAGGGGATATCTTGCTGCCGCGGATTGGGCTTCTGTCCGTCCGCGGGATGACGCTGGCGCAAGCGCGTGCAGCGCTGCACCAACTGGTCCAGCAGCGTAACCCTGCCGCTACAGCGGAGATGCAGCTCCTTGTGCCGCGGCAGGTCATTGTCACCATTACTGGTTACGTGCGGGCGCCGGGCACGTATGTACTGCCGGCGAACCTTCGGGTCTCCACAGCTGTCCGCCTTGCATCGCAGGGAAAGTCCCTGGCAAGCTCTGCCCCGGCTGGGCGTCCGTCAACCCCTGCTGTGGCCGGTTCCGTGCAGGAGCTGGAGAGCCAAGAGTGGGACTTCAGCAGTGTGCCGCCGCTGCCGAGCTACTGCACGCGCAACATCCTGCTGCGCTATGCCGATGGGCGGACGCAGACGGCTGACCTGGAACGGGGGCGAGCGCTGGCAGAGAGCGTATCCGACCCGCTCCTCAGCGAAGGGTTGGAGATCTTCGTGCCCTCGCCGCCGCCGCAGGAGTACCCAACGGTCTCCGTTGCAGGGGCGGTTCAGCGCCCGCTGCGGGTTGCGTATCGGGTGGGTGATAGGCTGTCGTTCCTGCTCCGCTTAGCAGGCGGAGTGCGCCGCGAGCAGGCTGAGCCGGTGGCGTTGGTGTACACAGCAGGGCAGCCGCCGCAGCGAGTGGAGCTGGACAGCGCGGGGATGCCAGTGACCGATCCCGAGCTGATGCCAGGCAGCGTCGTGCTCGTGCCAGAGCGTCCAGTGGCAGGGATGGGTCGGCAGGGAATTGTGCGGGTTGTGGGAGCTGTTGCCCACCCGGGTGCCTATGTGATTGAGCCAGGGCGTACCCGCGTGCGCGAGCTCCTCGAGCGCGCTGGGGGTGTCCTGCCTACAGCAGCACTCACACAGGCATACATCCAACGAGCTCTCCGCCAGCCCCTGACGGCAGCCGATGTCCGTCTGCCCCCCGAAGTCGGGCTCTACAGCCGGTTCCTCTACAGCGACCTGCGTTTGGAGGATACGGTGCGCTACATCTTGGACATGCGCTTGCAGCGTGCACTCGTCGCCTGTGACTTTGTAGCTCTCCTCCAGCAGGGGGATGAGCGCCAGAATGTCCCGCTGGAGGATGGCGATGTTGTCGTCGTACCTTCTGCGAGTTCGGGCATCTACGTTTGGGGGCAAGTACGGCATCCCGGCTTTGTGCCTTTTGAGGCGGGGCGAGATGCTGAGTGGTACATTGCCCGTGCTGGCGGCTATGCCGTTGGGGCGGATCCGAAGCGTGTGCGGATTCTCCGCGGTCCGATGCGGAGCTGGCTCCGGCTAGCGGAAGCAGGCATGCTGCAACCCGGGGATGAGATCTACGTGCCTCGGCAGCTGGATGTCCCGGCCTGGGCGCAACAACAGGCAGAGTTGCAGCTCTATACGGTTTTGGTCGGTGCGGTCTCGACGCTGACCTTTATCGTCACGACGATTGTCAACCTTCTGCGGCAATGAGCTGTTGAGGCGATGGCATGCGCAGCACTTCCGGCACAGAGGGCGGGCGGCGCAGGAATTGTCCCAGCTTCCGAAGTGGCTTCAGCACAGGGACAAGCACGCCTTGTGCACCCAGGCGATGGGCTCGCCAGCTTTGCCAGCATTCCCAGTTGCCTCGTAGGATGGCACGCAGGGAGCCGTTGCTGGTCCCGCCGATATCCATGCAGACCAAGACGCGGGGGATGTAGCGCACGCGGATGTTGCCCAGAAACAGGAAGCGCAGCATCAGCTCGTAGTCGGCGGCAATCGGATAGGCAAGGTTGAACACGCCCAGCCGTTCGTACACTGCGCGGCGAACGAAGAAGGTCAGATGGGTTGGCATCCAGCCGAAGTAGTACTTCCAGCGTCGGTACTGTCCGGCGCGCCAGTAGCGGAGAATGCTCCCGCGGCGGGAGACGAACACCACATCGCCGTAGCAGCCTTCAACGGTGGGGTCGCTCAAGGCGGCGGCGACATCGCGCAGCACGAAGCGGTCGGCATAGCGGTCGTCGGCATGCAGGAAGCCAATGATATCGCCCGTTGCCAGGCGGATGCCTTTGTTCATTGCATCGTAGAGTCCACGGTCGGGCTCGCTGACAAAGATGCTCACGCGCTCACGCCATCGCTGCAGTTCGCGTACGGTGTCCGGGTCGGTGGAGCCGCCGTCAATGAGAATGGTCTCAACCTCGGCGTCCACCTCCTGGCGGAAAATCGTCTCCAGGGCACGCCCTACCCGCGGGTCGTTCAGCACGACTGTGATGACAGAGATGCGCATGACCGTGCTGGGGTGCTGGACCGAGCACAAAAATACGGCGGTCCATCTGCGTCAGTAGGGAGGGTGGGGAGCGGTAGTTTTGTGCTGGCACGATGGAGCAGGTTGCCGAATACACGGCACAGCGTGCGGTAAGACCCCGTCTCTCATGGCAGGGGTGGCAGGCACCGGCTGTTTTCCAGCTGGGCGCTGACGTATTGGCCTGCAGTGTGGGGACGTGGTTGTACCTCTGGCTTCGCTTCCAGAGCGGGTGGCTGGAGGCAGCCGTTGTGCCGACGCCTGGAGAAAGCGCCGTGTTGGTGGCGCTCTTGACTGGGTACTGGTTGCTGCTGTTTTGGCTGTTGGGGTTATACCGCAACTGGTATGCTCGTCCGCCAATGGAAGAGCTGGCAGCAGTTCTGCGCGGGGTCTTGATTGGCTGTGCGCTTTTGCTGCTGCTGGTCTGGAGCGATAGTGGTGACTTCAATCGGAGCAACTTCCGCGCGGTGGTGGCGCTCTATGGAGGCATGCTCCTTGTGAGCGTAGGGGCTGCCCGCGTTGGAGCGCGGGCAGTTCAGAGCTGGCTGCGTCGGCGCCGTATCATTCGCATCCCGGTCCTCTTGGTAGGCAATGCCGGTGGCATTGAGCGGCTGCTTGCCGAGCTGCAGAGCATCCCACACTGGGGCTTTGAACCGTGCGGAATGGTGGTAACCCCGGAGTCGCTGCCGGTGGTGCACAGCTGGCAGCATGATGGCAATCCGCCAGTGCTGGGAAGTACGCAGGAGCTCCGTTCCCTCCTGCAGCAGTGTGCTCCGCGAGAGCTCTTGCTGGCGTTTCACCCAGCGGAGTCGGAGGTGTTCTGGGACGTTGTGGGGGCTGCAGCGGAGGCAGGGCTCAACGTCAAGATTTTGCCCGAGCTCTACCGGACCGTCATGGGGCAGGCGCGGGTGCAGCGGCTCTACGGCACACGCCTGCTGGAAGTCAATCCGCAGCTCTTGAGTCCATGGCAAGCCTTCGTCAAGCGCCTGATCGATATCGTGGTGAGTCTGCTGGTGTTGGGAGTTGGGGCGCCGCTGTGGCTGCTCATTGCGGCAGCTATTTGGATTGACAGTGGGCGCCCCATTCTGTTTGTGCAGGAGCGGGTGGGGAAGGGTGGCAGAATCTTTCGCCTCTACAAGTTCCGCACTATGCGCCCGGGTGGGAATCCCGATGTTGCATGGCGGGATGAACACGATCCGCGAATCACCCGCGTGGGGCGCTGGCTCCGCAAGACTCACCTGGACGAGATTCCACAGTTTTGGAATGTGCTCAAAGGCGATATGAGCATTGTCGGACCGCGCCCGGAGCGGCCGTACTACGTCCGGCTCTTCACCCAGATGGTTCCCGAGTATGCCCGCCGGCATAGTGTCAAGCCGGGCATTACGGGATGGTGGCAGGTCTGTCGCCGGCGGGAGTGGGATGAACCAACAGTAGAAGGCGTGCGCCATCGGGTCGCACTGGACCTGTACTACATTGAGAACCAGTCGCTGGCGTTGGACCTGGAAATCATGCTCCGCACTCTGTGGGTTATGCTAACAGGCAAGGGAGTCTGAGGCGTGCGCACCCTGATAGTCGTCCCGACCTACAACGAACGGGAGAACGTAGCCGAGCTCATTCCAGCGCTCCTGTCGTTACCGGTAGAGCCTGAAGTGCTCGTCGTGGACGATGCGTCACCGGATGGTACGGCGGAGGAAGTTCAGCGGTGGCAGCGGGAGGCTCCCGAGCGCGTGCACCTTCTCCAGCGCCCGGCGAAACTGGGATTGGGCTCCGCGTACTGCCAGGGATTCCAGTGGGCATTGGCTCGGGAGTACGAGGTGATCGTGCAGATGGATGCGGACTTTTCGCACAACCCGGAGGATGTTCCGCGGTTGGTTGCTGCTCTCAATGGGGCTGATGTTGCTCTGGGATCACGCTATGTCAGCGGTGTCAATGTGGTCAACTGGCCCATGGGGCGCTTGGTGCTGAGCTGGTTTGCGAACCGCTATACACGCTGGATTACGGGGATGCCCGTTGCCGATGCTACCAGTGGATTCAAAGCCTTTCGGGCACAGGCACTCCGCCGGCTACGTTGGGAACGAATTCGCTCCAACGGTTACGCCTTCCAGATCGAGGTCACGTACCGCCTCTGGCGCTTGGGCTGCCGTATCGTTGAGGTGCCCATTATCTTTGTGGACCGACGCAGTGGGCAGTCTAAGCTCAATCGCGGCATCGTCTACGAAGCAGCCTGGATGGTGTGGCGGCTCCGCTTATCGAGTCTCTTTCGGGATGAGCGGCGGTACTACACGGATACAACCTGTTGACGTTACGGCAGCTCTCAGTCAGCCGCCTACGCTGGAGCTCTCCGTGGTGATTGTCAGCCACAATGTGGGTGAGCTCTTGCGGCACTGCCTCTCTTCGCTGGAGCATGCCACGCAGGGCATTGCGACAGAGGTCATCGTTGTAGACAATGCCTCGGTCGATGGCACGGTGGAACGGCTGGCGCTGGAGTTCCCGCACGTCCGCTGGATTGCGCTTTCGGAAAACATCGGCTTTGGGCGCGCCAACAACGTCGGCATTGCCCAGGCACGGGGACGCTACATCCTGCTCCTCAACCCCGACACACTCCTCCATCCGGAGGCACTCCGTACGATGCTGGCGTACATGGAAGACCATCCCGAGGTCGGCATTGCCGGCTGCCGTGTGCTCAACTCCGATGGGACGTTTCAGGAGACCTGCCGACGCGGCTTCCCGACACCGTGGGCAGCCTTTACACGGCTGTTCGGACTGGAGCGCCTCTTCCCGCGGTCGCGGCTGTTTGCCCGCTACTCCCAAGGATTCCGGTCGGAACACGAAGTCGGCTATGCCGAGGTCATTTCCGGCGCCTTCATGCTGTGCCGGCGCGAAGTCTTGCGCGAGTTGGGTGGCTTCGACCCCGAGTACTTCCTCTACGGCGAGGATGTGGACTTGTGTTACCGCGCCCATCTGGCAGGATGGCGCATTGGGTACGTGGGAACAGCAACGGTGCTGCATTTCAAAGGCGAAAGCGCACGCCGCTCCAACACTGACGTGCTGAGCCACTTCTACGAGGCGATGCGCATCTTCGTACGCCGCTACTACCGGCGTTCGCCCGTTGTACCACTGCTGTACGCAGGCATCTGGCTCCGAGAGCTGGTGGCTCGGGCTGCGCGCTTGCCAAACTTATGGCTGCTGGGGCTTGCTGACGTTGTGGGTATTACGGCGGCGCTACTTGTCGCAACGCGGATGCGGTTTGGAAGCTTCTTCGGGTTACAGCCATACGCCTACCCGACGGTGTTCTTGGTGGTCGGCGGTTTGATTGCCGGGCTCATGCTGCTGTTTGGGGACTACTTGGAGCGGCGCATCCAGATTTCCCGAGCGCTCATGGTGTATGGATTGGGCTTCTTCATCCTGGCGTCGCTGACGTACTTCTTCAAGGACTACGCCTTCAGCCGGTGGGTGGTGCTCGGGACGATAGCCGGGGGAGCGCTCTGGAGCTTAGCTGTGCGGATAGCCTTGCAGGTGTGGATGTGGCTGCGGCAGGGTGTATCGCCACGGCGTGTGGCTGTGGTCGGTACGGGACCGACGGCTCGCGCTGTTGCAGCAGCCCTTGCTGGCGGACTGCCAGGGAGCAGCGGCGTTATATTCCTGGGCTTCGTACGCCAGGGTCGCGAGCGGAATGGCTCTCTGGAAGACGCCCCTGTACTGGGTGAATTTGCCGAACTGCCAGAGTTGCTTGCCCGCTGGCACATCCAGGAGTTGGTTGTCACCGAGCCCGAAGTGCCCGTCGGCGAGCTGATTAGCCTTCTGGACCGCGTTGCCCGAGGACGAGTTCGGCTCTACATTGTCCACACGCCCGATGAGCTCTACGTCCAGCGCTTCGTGCTGGAGCTGCTCGGGCAGGAGCCAGCGTGGATACGGTACCCTCTATTGCATCCGCGCATTCGCCTGTTGAAGCGCTGCGTGGACGTCTGCGCTGCCTTGTGGGCCCTGACATTGGGGCTTCCGCTTGTATTTTTGAACTCCCGCCGCTGGCTTCGTATCCGCCGCTGGTGGGATGTCCTGCGAGGACACTGGAGTGTGGTTGGACTCTTTCCGCAGGAAGGGGAGCTCCCCGATGGGGCAAAACCGGGCTTGGTCAGCTTGGCAGAACTTGCCGGTGGGGAACAGTTGCCGGCATCGCTTGTTCGGCAGCTCAACCAGTATTACCTGCGCCACTACTCGGTGGCGTTGGACATGGAAATCGTGCTGAAGCACTGTGTGCGGAGGTTTCGCCGTGAAACACGTACTGGACTTTGAGAAACCGCTGGTAGAGCTGGAGCAGAAGCTGGCGGAGATGCGCGCCGTGGCAGACCAGCTGGACATTCGCGCCGAGCTGGAGCAATTAGAGCACCAAGTGGAGCAACTCCGCCAGCAGATTTACGCGAACCTGACCCGCTGGCAGCGGGTTCAGATTGCTCGCCATCCCGAGCGCCCGTACACGCTGGACTACATCCAGCATGTGTTCACAGACTTCGTGGAGCTGCACGGTGACCGCTGCTTCGGCGATGATCCGGCAATCGTCGGTGGGCTTGCTCGCTTTGAGGGTATCCCCGTCGTTGTCGTCGGGCACCAGAAGGGGCGTACCACGCAGGAGAATCTCCGCCGCAACTTTGGGATGCCGAATCCGGAAGGCTATCGCAAAGCGCTGCGCCTCTTCCGGTTGGCGGAAAAGTTCGGTAAGCCCATCATCACGTTCTTGGACACCCCGGGCGCCTTCCCGGGGATAGAAGCCGAAGAGCGTGGGCAGGCGGAGGCAATTGCCCGCAATCTCTACGAAATGGCGCGCTTGCGCACCCCGATTATCGTGGTCGTCATTGGCGAAGGGGGCTCTGGGGGCGCGCTCGGCATTGGGGTAGGCGACCGCGTGTTGATGCTGCAGTACGCCTGGTATTCGGTGATTGCCCCGGAATCGTGCTCCAGCATCCTCTGGCGGAGCTGGGATTTCAAGGAACAAGCCGCCGAGGAGCTGGAGTTGTGCGCCGAGGATTTGCTGCGTCACGGAGTTATCGACCGTGTAGTGCCCGAACCAGTGGGAGGGGCTCATCGGAACCCAGCGCAGATGTACGAGATACTGCGGGAGGTCCTGCGCGAGGAGCTGGACGCTCTGCTCCGGGTTCCCGTCGATGAACTGGTGCAACGTCGTCGGGAGAAGTTCTTCCGCATGGGGGTCTGGCACGAGGCATAATATGTTCAGGAGGCTGCGCCAGTGGCTGTGGCAGACGAAGGCGTGGATGGAGGCAGCAGCAGCTCGTCCGGGAGCACTATGGGTGCTGGCAGCTGTTGCCTTCGTGGAGTCCTCGATCTTCCCAATTCCGCCTGATGTAATGCTCATTCCCCTGGTGTTGCTACAGCGCGAGCGCGCCTTTTGGGCTGCAGCCGTCTGCACGGTAGCATCCGTTGCAGGAGGCGTGCTCGGGTACGCAATCGGCTACGGGCTGATGGATATTGTCGGCTGGCACATTGTTGCCTTCTACAATGCCTACGACGCATGGCATCGCGTCGTTGCGCTCTACCACAGTGAGGTTGGCCTGTGGTTTCTGCTGGCAGCGGCGTTTTCGCCGATACCGTACAAGATTGCCACTATCGCTGCCGGTGCCGTCGTGCTGCCGCTTGCTCCGTTCGTGCTCGTTTCGCTCCTTGGGCGTGGAGCTCGCTTCTTCGCTGTTGCGGCCCTTCTCTGGGCACTGGGACCGAAGGTGCGGACCTGGATTGATCGCTACTTTGACCGCCTAGCGTTGGCATTTGTCGTCGCGCTTCTGGCAGGTTTTGTTGTCGTGCGTTGGCTGCTGTAGTATGTTCCACTCGTGAGCAGAGGCGAAGGTGATGGCACAACCACCGTGGAACGCCACAGGGGGAAACAGCGGCAACTCGGGAGGGGAGGAACGCCCCCGGCGCTACTTCCGCCACCGGAAGAAGTTCTATCGGGAAGCTCGAGCGGGTGGCGAGGGGGGGTCTGTGTACCGCCGGTCTGGAGGAGAGGCGCGCGGGGGCTGGAAACGGCGTGGTGATTTCCAAGCCCGCCGGAAGCGGGCTTTCCGCAAGCGGCGTCCTCTGCTGCGGCGAGCACGCCCGAAGAAGACCCCACCGGAGCCGCGCCCGATGACCTTAGCCCGGGCACTGACACGGCTGAAGTATGCTTCGCACGCTGTAGCCCTCCACATCATCCGTGAAGGGCGTGTCCGGGTCAACGAAGTCACGGTGCTGGAGCCGAACACGCAGGTGCTCATCCACCGCGATACCATTGTTGCCGATGGCATTGAGCTCGTCTTCCCGCCGGTGGAGCGCTACACGGTGGTCTTCCACAAGCCGCGGCGGGTGGCTGCCTCGAAAGAGCTGGGGGTACCGACCGTGTACGAGTACTTGCCCAAGCGCAAAGGCGGCTATTTCCCCTGTGGACGGCTCACGAAGTTCGCCAGCGGGATTGTGATCTTCAGCACGGAGCCGGTCTATCGCAACCCCGAGCGGAACCCGCTGAGCTTGGTAGAGAAGGAGTATCACGTCAAGGTCCACCGGCACGTCAAGAAGCGAGAGCTGGAGGAGCTCACAGAAGAGCTGCGCCGGATGTCCCAGTACAACGCAGCCGCTCGTGTTGAACTCTTGCGGGAGAACAGCCGCAATTGCTGGCTCCGGATTGTCGCTCGCCAGCTGCCATTGGGGTTCTTGCATCGGCTGCTCAAGAATGCTGGGCTGGAAATCCTGCATCTGCACCGGTACCGCTTGGGCTTCCTCACAAGCGAGGAGCTTCCCGTCGGAGGCTGGCGGCGGCTGCGTGCTGAGGAGCTGGCGCGGTTAGAAGAGGAGGTCCTCACTGCTGGGGAAACCGCCGTGCAACAGCCTTCCACGTGGCAACAGCTCTACCAGCGCTGGTTCCCGCGGTAAATCCGAAGTGTGCGGGGGTTCTACGGCACGACAAGGAGCCAGCGGGCACACGGCTGGCCGTCGTCCAGCAGCTCTGCGCCGTAGACTCCCGCCGGGAGCGCATGGAGGGTCAGCCGAGTCCGTCCTTGAGGAATCCAGTGGTGGAGTACTTCGCGCCCATCCAGCCGGAAAAGGCGTAGCCAGCCGCTACAAGGCGTCCATACGCTCCATTCCGCCGAAGGGAGCACGAGTGCCTGCGGCCGAATCGAGCTGGGCGCAAGCTCAGTAACGGCTGTGGGAGATGTCCAGGCGTACAGCCCTGCTTCGGTAGCGGCGTACAAGGTTCCATCGGGGGCATAGCGGAGGCGCCAGACCCGGCGGTAGAGCGGGTCGCTGGGGAGCCAGGGAATACTCTCGTCGTGTGCCTGCCAGATACCGCGCTCGGGCAGGAGTGTGCGGAGGATCCCTGAGCCTGGAACCAGCGGACGACCCAGCGTATCCGGATAGAGCGTAAAGCCCCCGACGCTAACTTCCAGCCCTGCAAGGCTCCGGTGTGTTGCTACGGCCCAGAGGCTGGTATCGGGAAAGGCTACAAGCTGCCACGTGTAGCCGCCATCTGTCGTGCGGTAGAGCCCGCCGTTGGGACGTCCGCCAATCGTGGTGTCAAAGAGAAACGTCACAGCGAAAAATCCAACCGTGGGTTCTTCGGGCACGAACACGATATCAGGAATCTCTGACTCCTGCGGATAGCCCGGCAGAGGTACCCAGCTCAGCAATCGCCAGTGTTGCCAATCATCGGAGGCAAAGATTGCTCCATCGCACCGCGCAACGACAAGCCAGAGACTGTCCCATCGGACAGCCAGGGCACAGTTTGGGATCGGGTCGGGGAAGACCGCAAGGGTGTCCCAGGTTCTGCCTCCGTCGGTTGTCCGATACAGTCGCGGGGGCGTCCAGCCTGGACCGATGTATTCGGTCAGGAGGATGGTGTCCGGATGCTGGGGATGGGCTACAATGGAAGCCCCGCTAGGCAGCAGAAAAGCGTGTTCGGGCACGAGGACATCTTGCCACGTTTGCCCACCATCGCTGCTCCGGACGAGCTTGCCGAATCCAGAACCTCCAACGAGAATGACGGCAGTGTCGCGCGGGTGCACGAACACATCTAAAAACTGTGCTGCCCCACCGGGGAAGTCAATGATGATGGTGTCCCAGGTTCGCCCGCCATCGTAAGAACGGTACAGCCGATGCCCCAAGCCGCCGGCATAGAGCGTCCGGGGATTTTGCGGGTTCGGGACTAGGGTGAATACGGGCTCGTCCAGCAACCGTACCCACACTCGTTGTTGCCCTGGTGCTGCCGAACAGAGGAGCCACAGTCCCACCGCCAGAGAGCCAATGAGACGCAGCATTCGTGCTATCACCTGCCGTGTGACCTTGCAAAAATACCGTCCACCCGATGCCTTCGGCGTGAGCGGGTGCTGTCCAGTAGGCTGATGAGCCGAGTATTTTCGCACCGCTGTCGCAAGAGCTCTGCCGGGCACATGCGCGTTGCTGTGTTGACAAACATCGTCAGTCCTTACCGCGTGCCGCTGTTCAATGCCGTTGCTGGGAGCCTGGAAGGCAGGCTCTTGGTTGTCTGTGCAGCGAAGACGGAGCCACTGCGTTTCTGGGAAGTAGCGCCCGAGAATTGGCGTTTTCAGTGCCGGGTTCTTCCAGGGCTTCATGTGTCGTGGATGGAGCGGGAGTGGCACCTGCACTGGAATGTGGGGCTGCGCTCGGTTCTGCGTCCGTTTGCGCCCGATGTGCTGGTCATTGGGGGCTACGATCAGCCGCTGTATTGGCAGGGGCTCTGGTATGCCCGGCGCCGTGGCATACCGGTTGTGCTGTGGTACGAATCCTGGCGGGAAAGCGCAACGGTGCGCCGAGGTATCGTCTTTGCCCTGAAGCGCTTCTTCGTGCGGCGGGTTACCGTGGGACTGCCATTGGGTACACCGGCAGCGGCGTGGTTGCTCGAACTGCGTGGGGAGGATTTTCCAGTCGTTGTCGGGCTCAACACAGTGGATATGGTCTTCTTCCGGCGGCACGTGTGGCAGTTTCGGGATAGTCCGGACTACGCCCGCCAGCGGGCACAGTATCCACCGCTACTGCTGCTCTACGTCGGCAGCCTCATCCCGCGGAAGAACGTTGCTGTGCTCTTGCAAGCACTCCGCATGCTTCGGAGCGAGGAGGTTGGGCTCTTTGTTGTAGGGAGCGGACCGCAAGAGCAGGAGCTGCGGGCTTTTTGCAAGCAGAATGGGTTGTCGGGGCGTGTCTTCTTTGAAGGCTTCCGCCAGCAGTGGGAGTTGCCGCGCTACTACGCCTTAGCAGATGCTCTGGTGCTGCCCTCGCTCCGGGAAGTCTGGGGCTTGGTGCTCAACGAAGCCTTGGCAGCAGGGCTCTATGTGCTCAGCTCTACCAAAGTCGGGGCAGCCTACGACCTGCTACAGACAGGCTGGAATGGCGAGCTCTTTGAGCCGAATAGCCCTGAACAGCTTTCGCACTCTATCCAGCGTCTTGTGGAGCAGCTCGATGAGATCCGGCAGCGCCGGGACGCAATCAGCCGGCATGCCTGCCAGGAATTCAGCATTGACCGGGCAGCGGAGCGCTTCCTGGAGGCGGTACAGCTCGCGCTCGGCTCCAATCGTGGATGACTGAGGATGGGAGAAGGGGTTGGTCGGAGGAAACACGTAATTTCGTGCTGTCCTTGAAGTTTCGGTGAACCGAAACCTGTTATGTCCCAGGCGGATCGTTACCTGAAGGTGCTCTACCAACTTGCTGAGCAAGGCAAGGCTGCGACGACCACGACAGTAGCAGCGTGGATGGGGGTTCGGGCGAGCTCGGTGACGGAGATGTTCCAGCGGCTCCAACGCCAGGGATTGGTACGCTACCATCCGTATCGGGGTGCGGAGCTGACACCTGCAGGCTGGAAGCGTGCGCTGGAAGTTGTTCGGCACCATCGGCTGCTGGAGCTGTATCTCTATCGCCACTTGGGATACTCGCTGGAGCGGGTCCATGCAGAAGCAGAGCGGCTGCAGAGTGCGATTTCCGAGGAGTTGGAGGAGCGGATTGCGCAGCTCTTAGGCGAGCCGGCCTACGATCCGCACGGGGATCCTATTCCTGGGCGGGATGGCTCCATCCCGCCGGTTTCGGGTATTCCTTTGGCTGCGGCTCCTCTCGGGCAGGAGGCGGTTGTGCGTAGAGTGTTGGACAGCAGTGAGGCAGCTTTGGGCGAGCTGGTGCAGTCGGGACTCTTGCCGCAGCGGCGGTGTCGGCTCTGTGGGTGGGAGCACAGAGGGCGGGCTTACGCTGTTGTCGTTGAGGGCGAAGTTGTGCGGGTCTCGGCGATGGCGGCAGGTGTGGTGTTTGTGGAGCTTCTCGGATGATGAGGCGTTGCGTGTGGGTCTGGAGTGTTGGCGTGCTGAGTCTGCTGGGCTGTGTCCGCCAGCATGAACTGGCTCCTGAGATTGTCGTCACAACGAGCATCCTCGGCGATGCCGTCCGGACAATTGTTGGGAATGACCTACCAGTGCGGGTTCTGATGGGACCGGGTGTAGACCCGCACGTGTATAAGCCGACGGTGCAGGATTTGCGGGCGCTCCAGCATGCCGCCTGCATCGTTGCCCATGGGCTCCGTTTGGAAGGCAAGGCTGAGGATGTGCTCCGTTCGGTAGCGCGGCAGAAGCCGGTCATCTTCGCAGCGGAGCTCCTACCGGCAGAGCAACTTCGGCGGGTAGGTCCTCAGCAGTACGACCCGCATGTATGGTTCGATATCCGGCTCTGGCGGCTTGTTGTGCTGCGTGTAGCGGATACGCTGGCAATGCTCTTCCCGCCGATGGGGATGGCGTGGCGGGAGCGGGCACGCCGCTATGCTGAGCGCTTAGACACGCTCGATGTCTGGGTTCGGCAGCAGATTGCCCAGATTCCCCCGGAGCATCGCGTGCTGGTGAGTGTGCACGATGCCTTCAGTTATCTCGGGCGGGCGTATGGACTGCAGACGGTAGCGCTGCAGGGTATCTCGACGGCGGCAGAGTTTGGGTTGAACGATATGGTGCGGGTTGCTGAGCTTATCGTGCAGCGGCGTCTGCCGGCTGTGTTTACCGAGAGCACAACGCCAGCTCGTTTGATGGAGAACGTTGTGCAGATGGCGCGGCTGCGGGGTGCTCCGGTGCGTATTGCCGGTGAGCTCTATGCCGATGCGCTCGGCGCAGCGGGGAGCGGAGCCGAAACCTACGAAGGGATGGTACGCCGGAACGTTGAACTCCTCGTACGTGGACTCGCCGGAGTAACACAGCCATGACTGCCGTGGAGTGCCGCGATGTGACTGTGTTGTACGGGCGTCGGGTGGCGTTGTGGGGTGTTACGTGTTCGATTCCGCAAGGCTGTTTAGCGGCAATTGTGGGTCCGAACGGGGCAGGGAAGTCTACATTGCTGCGGGCAATCGTTGGGCTGGTGCCGCTCCATCGGGGGAGCATTCGTGTGTTGGGGCATCCGGTGTGGCAGGTGCGTGGTGCCATCAGCTACATGCCGCAGCGAGAGAACGTGGATTGGGATTTCCCTCTCACGGTCCTGGATGTGGTGCTCATGGGGCGCTATGGGCACATCGGACTGTTCCGACGTCCAAAGCCATCGGACTACGACCGTGCGTGGCATGCGCTGCGCCAGGTTGGAATGGAGGTGCATGCCCAGCGGCAACTCGGTGAGTTATCGGGAGGGCAGCAGCAGCGTGTCTTTCTGGCGCGAGCACTGGCGCAAGATGCGGAGCTGTACTTGATGGATGAGCCCTTTGCAGGCATTGATGCGGCAACAGAACAGGTGCTCCTGCAGACGCTTGTCGAGCTCAGACGCGCTGGCAAAACGGTTATCGTTGTTCACCACGATTTGCCGCTCGTTGCCAGTGTCTTTGAGTGGGTGGTGCTGCTCAACGTGCGGGCTGTTGCCGTGGGCAGAACGCAGGAGGTGTTGACAGCGGAGTTCCTCCGCCAAGCTTACGGTGGATACTCTGAGCTGTTGGGCGAGGTCGTGCAGCAAGCAGCCCTTCACAAGGAAGCAGCACGGCAGCGGGGTTCCTGATGGTGTGGGGACTGGTGGAGAATTCCGTGCTGGTAGCAGTTGTGCTGGGCAATGGGCTGGTAGCGGTTGGGAGTGCTGTTGTGGGGACGTTTGCTGTCCTGCGTCGGGAGGCGCTTCTTGCGGACGTCCTTGCCCATGCGGTGTTGCCAGGAGTTATCCTGGCGTACATGTTCACGGGGCGCAAGGAGCTGCCGGTACTGGCTCTAGGTGCCCTCATCATGGCGGTGGTGGCAATGGGGGTGATTTCGGTGCTGCGCGGGGAGCCAAGCGTGCGGGAAGATGCGCGGCTCGGCATCGTGTTGGTAAGCTCGTTCGGCATTGGGATAACCCTGCTGACAGTGCTGCAGCAGTGGCACGATCCGAACACGATGGCATTATGGCGTTTCCTCTTCGGGCAGGCAGCAGCGGTGACGTGGGCGGATGCGCTCCTGGTCGCAGCGGTGGTTGTGCCGGTTGTGGGCTTTGTCGCTGCTGCCTTCAAGGAGCTGCTCTTGTTGGCATTTGATGCCGAGTTTGCGCGCACGCTTCCGCTCCGATTGAGGTGGGTAGAGGTGGGCTACCGCTTGGCGGTGGTGGCTGTCATTGTGGTTGGGATTCAAAGTGTTGGGGCGCTCTTGATGGGGGCGTTCTTTGTACTGCCGCCGATGGCAGCGCGGCTGTGGACGCGGCGGGTTCACACACTGCTGGTGGTCAGTGCTCTCCTTGCAGTGCTGGCGGTGCTTGCCGGAATTGGAGCATCGTTGGTGGTGCCGCGTGGAGCTACAGGACCTGTCATGGTCGTGGTGGCGGCTGTTATCGTAGTGCTCTCGCACGTGCTGGCACCGCGGCGTGGGCTGCTTGCGGCGGCTTGGCGATGGCTGCTTCGAGCGCTTCGCCGATGGGATGAGCACGCGCACAAGGCAATGTATCGGCTTGCTGAATCCCGCGGGATGCCGTGTCGGGAAGGGTGGCGGCTGGCTGGATGGCGTCGGCTGAGCACGAGCGCGGTGGTGTCGGTAGGAATGCTCCTGTGGCTATGGGTGCGAGGCTCCCTGCGGTGGTGTGCGCCGTGGGGATGGGCGGTGACCAAGGGTGGGGCAGAACGCGCGCAGCGTATCGTGCGGCGCCATCGGCTCTGGGAGGCCTATCTGGAGCATGTGCTCGGGGTGCCTTCCGAGCACGTCCATTCCGAAGCTGAGTGGGTAGAGCATGTGCTCACACCGGAGCTGGAGCGCCGTCTGGAGGAGCTGCTGGACTATCCGGCGTATGACCCTCATGGGCGTTCTATTCCACGGCAGCGCAGCGAGGAATGAGTGGCGAAGTGTGGATACTCGTGACGGCAGTGCTCCTAGCAGCGGTGAGCGCTGTGCTGGGCTCCTTCCTTCTCATGCGGCGCATGGCGCTGGTAGGGGATACCCTCTCCCATGCAGTCGTGCCCGGTATCGTTGCCGCCTACTTGTGGAGTGGGGTGCGGGATTACCCCGTGATGCTGCTGGGGGCTGGATTCAGCGCTGCAATTGCGCTGGTGACGGTCCAGCTCCTGCAGCGCCGCTTTGGGTGGCACAGTGATACGGCATTGGCAGCAGTACTGAGCAGCTTCTTCGCACTCGGTGTGTTGCTGCTATCGGCGTTTGCGGGCAATGTGGACCTGGATGTAGAGTGCGTGCTGTACGGGGAAATCGCCTACGTGCCCTTGGACCTCTGGGCAATTGCTGGGGGACGCTTGGTGCTGCCGCGAGCGGTTCTCCTGGCGGCAGGATTGCTCCTTGCAGTGGCGCTGGTTGTGGTAGTTGCGTACAAGGAGCTGCTGCTGACCACCTTTGACCCGGAGTTTGCGGCAACGGTTGGCATTGCACCCGGAGTGTGGCAAGGAGTGTTGGTTGGGATGACGACGCTGGTGACCATCGTTGGCTTTGAGCTGGTAGGGGCGGTGCTCATTGTGTCCTTGTTGGTCGTCCCGGCAGCGGCAGCTCGGCTGGTGGCGCGGCGCTTTCCCGCGATGCTCTGGGGTGCTGTGGGGCTGGGGTGCAGCAGTGCCCTTGCTGGTTTCGGGATGGCACAGCTAAGCGGTGGAGCTATTGCTGGCTGGATGTCTACCGTTGCTGCTGCCGAATTTGCTCTGCTCTTCCTGTGGCGGCGCTGGCGCTCCCAGTTAGAGCAAGCCCCACCGCCGCCGCAAGACCCATTCGCCCGCGAAGCATCCTAAGGCAAGCACCAGGAGCCACGGAGAATGCCACAGCGCTAGGTCTCGGCGTGTCGTTGCCACAACGGGGCGGAAATTCGGCAGGTGTTGGATGAATTCCCATGCTTGTTCGGCAGAATCGGCCGGGAAGAGGCGGCCGCCGGTCCGTTGTGCTAAGGTCCGGAGCAGCTCCACATCGGCGCGGAGAGAGCGCTCCTCTAAGCCGACATCCCCAACACTGAAGCGTCCGCGGTCGCTGCCGAGACGTTTCCCGTTGAGCAGTGCTTCCCCGCTGAAGGCGTAGTCGCCGGTGGGTAATCCGGCAAGTGTACCGCGGTACATCCCGGCTCCAGCCGGCTGCAGCGTGAGCTCGCGGCTGCCATCATGTGTGGCAAGGCGGATACGCACAAGTGCCTCCTCAACAGGGCTCCCTGTCGGATCTACGACGGATGCCCAGAACTCGACAGGCTCCCCGGTTGCGTAGAAACGCTTCGTTGTCCGAATGCGCACCAGTTGGTCGCGTTCAGTCTGTGCCAGCCATTGGGCTATGTTTGCAACGAAAACTGCATAGTGGTCAACCGCCGGGGTTCGTCCACGGGCTTGTTCGGCGGCATATCCCATGAGCTTCCAGCGGTAGAGTCCGTATCCCAATACGGCAATGCTGGGAGAAGGGCTCCGCTGGGCAACAACAAGCGGGCTCTGCACGGAGCCCCACGATGCTGTGGCGAGTACTTCTGCCGTTGGTTTCGGTCGGGCAAGCTCGCTGAAGGCAAACACTGGAGGCAGTTGGTGCCAGGACTCTGGTGAACCAGCCGGCAGCCGGAACAGTCCGTACGGTTCGGCGCTCGGGGTGAGCGTGAGGGTAGCTTCGTGCTCCCGAGGTGCGCCAGCGACGTTTACCGTTACGGGCAACAGGGGCTCTAAAAGCTGGAGTTTGGCTCGGTCAGTTTGGGGACCAGCTATCCAAATCAGCGGGCGTCCGCGGGCAGCGTGCTCGGCAATCATGCGCATAACGGCGTCCGGTGTTGACCGGAGCGGGAAGTCTACCAGCACGATGGCATCGGCTTGCTGTACCAGGCTCGGCGATAGGGTGCCCTCGTAGAAGCTGGTGGCGTCCTTGTGGACGAAGGTAGAGAGCTCCAGTAGTGGATTGCGCTGCAGCTCTCGGCGGAGGAAGGCAAAATCAGGGCTGGGGGAACCAGCAAAGATGAGAACTCGGCGCCGAATGCGGACAACCTCAACAAAGGCCGCGGACTCATTGTTGCGCTTACTGACCTCGTCCGGGAGTGGCACAACCCGTACCCGCAGGCGGTGGATGCCCTCGTGCACCGGCTGATATGTGAACTGGACCGTGTACGAAGGCTGGTCAGCACGGACCGACACGCTCTGTTCGGCAATCCGACGCGCATCCTCCCAGAGCTCTACTCGGACCGATTGGTCGCCCACGGCGGTGGCGCTGATAGAGGCGATGACCGGCGTCTGGCTACCCAGAGGGATTTGCTCGTTGACCAGGAGACTCTGCACGGCGAGGTCGCGCACTGGGGTTGTATCCCCGATGAGCACCGTCACGATAGGCTTGCCGAGCGCTTCAGCATCGGGAATGGGAATCTCCCCAGCGGTGACAACCCCATCGCTGAGCAACAGGACAGCTTGGATGTGGCTGTGCTGCGCTTCGGAGGCAACCCAGCGGAGTGCACGGGCGATATCGGTGGCTGGTCCGTTGAGGGGAAGGGAGTCAGGATGCCATTGCTCCAGCGGCTGCACCGTAGCGTCAAAGCGGGCGAGAACAGCAGTGGGAGATGTCAGAAGGGATTGGAGCTGCTGGAGTGTCCGGCGGTAAGCTGCCTCGCGTGGACCCGCGGGGTCGCGTAGACGCATGGAGGCGGAATTGTCCAGCAGGACGGCGACGCGAGGCTCTGTGGAGCGGCTCGTTACGAGGCTGACAGCCGGTTGCCATAGTGCGAACACGAGCAAGCTCAGGGCAAGACCGCGCAGAATGCCCAACAGGAGGCGCTGCCGGGGCGATAGCATCGGGAGTGGGCGACCGTAAGCCCACACACTCAGGGCAATAGCGATAGACAGCGTCAGCACCGCAAGCCACCAGGGCAGGGCAATTGTGACACCGTACGCGTTCATGGGTGCTCCAGTACCGAGTGTGCGGAACCATTCACAGGCAGAGTGCTAATTTTGCATGCCGTCGGGGTGTAGCTCAGCCTGGTAGAGCACTGTGTTCGGGACGCAGGGGCCGGAGGTTCGAATCCTCTCACCCCGACATATCTGCGGGCGCCCCGCCAATGGGGCGCCCGTAGTGTTGAAGAGCTACCACGCGCAGGACATCGCAGCCGTGGAGGGCAGCTCAGCAGCACGCACACACGGCGCCTACTGCTACAGCACTGCGGAGGCAAGGAGTCACAAGGCAAACAAGGGGGTGCTGCTGGAGCCAAGGGCTGGACGTGCTGGAGGGACATTGGTTAGCTCTGGAAAGCTTGCTGGAGTTGGTTCAGCCGAGTGGTGCGGTCCAGCAACTTGAGCCGCTCAATGATGGGATCCAGCTTGCCTTCCAGCACTTCTGAGAGCGGGAAGTTCTTGTCCTCACCCGAGAGGCGGTGGTCGGTAACGCGGTTTTGCGGGAAGTTGTAGGTGCGGATCTTCTCCGAGCGGTCACCGGAACGGATTTGGCTTCGCCGCTGGTGCGCAAGCTGCTCTTCCTGCTGGCGACGCTGGAGCTCATAGAGGCGAGCGCGGAGCACCTTGAGCGCCTTTTCCCGGTTGCGGTGCTGGGAGCGCTCGTCTTGACATTGTACCACAATGCCGGTGGGGATGTGGACGATGCGGACAGCAGTTTCAACCTTGTTGACATTCTGTCCACCATGCCCGCTGGCGCGGAAGACATCGATGCGGAGGTCCTCCTCCCGAATTTCCACGTCCACCTCTTCCGGTTCGGGGAGAACAGCCACGGTGGCAGCCGAGGTATGGATGCGTCCGGAGGATTCTGTCACGGGCACACGTTGGACCCGGTGCACACCGCTTTCGTACTTCATCGTGCCGTAGACATCCTCTCCGCTCAGGGCAAAGACAATCTCTTTGAAGCCGCCCAGATCGCTTTCGCTGACGTCAATGAGCTCCAGCTTCCAGCCTTTCCGTTCGGCATAGCGCTGGTAGATGCGGAAGAGGTCAGCGGCGAAGAGAGCTGCTTCTTCCCCACCGGTACCTGCGCGGATTTCCACGATACAATCGCGGCTGTCGTCCGGGTCCGCAGGCAACAGCGCTACGCGGAGCTCTTCAGCCGCGCGTTCCAATTGGAGCTCCAACTGCTCCAGCTCTTCCGCTGCCAGATGGCGGAGCTCAGGGTCGGATTCCGTCTCCAGGAGCTCCCGCACGGAGCGCCATTCGTGGGAGAGTTGCAGGTACCGTTCGGCGTGTTCCACGGTTGTCCGGAGTCGTTTTATTTCTCGGGCAAGTTCGGCGGCTTGCCGTGGGTCTGCAGCTACCGCAGGGTCTTCCAGCCGCGCCTGAAGGGAACGGTAATGCTCCACGGCTGTTCGGGCAGCCTGCTCTAACGTGTGCTCCATGCCAGGGTTGTGTAATTTGCCAATGGACTCGGGGTAGAAGACGGATGAGACGACACCTGCTGCGTATCCTGGCACTTGGCGCACTGTTCGGGCTGTGGGGGTGCCCGTCGGAGAATCCGCTCTTGGTCAATCCGCCCCGCGGAGTGGATAGCATGCTGGTTGCCGTGCTGTCGGTGGCCCCGGATGGGACCAGCCGGACGGTGGTGGTTGGCGATACAGCGCTTGAACTGCGGCCAGGTAAACGGACGGCGGCGTTCTTGGTCAGCGGGGATTCCCTGCCTGTGCGAGTTTTCCAGGGGCAACGGCAGACGGCCTATATGACGCTGCGTCCGCTGCGCCGGATGGTCCATACAGTGATTGTGACGTCATCGCCGAATGGACGGGATACTATCGCGCTCACGCTCCAGCCGTTAGACCTCTCAGGGCAGGGGAGCACGCTGCGGCTGCTCAATGTGGTGGCTGGCGAAGCGCAGTATGGACTGCGCCTGGGCTGCCCGAATGCTCCGACGGTGACAGGCTACGTTGGATGGTTGGGGGAGTCCGCACCAGTTGGAGTAGCGCCGTTGCAGGAAACGGTGTTCTCACTCGTTGCGATGACGGCAGGGATTCCGAGCGTGCTCGGGACATGGCGGATGGTGCCACAACGGGGGCGTGCCTACTCGCTGGTGGTGTGGGGTGCGGGAGCACAGCCACGTGTCGGGGTGCTGGATGACCTGCAGCTTGCCGCACAGGAGCTGTGGGAGCCGCCCCATGTGACGGCGGCTTCGGCAGAGGTTCGGGTACTCAACGTATCGGGAGCCTCCATCAACGTGGTACACCGACCGAGCGGAGCTGTTGTGGAATCAGGGCTCGCTGCATGGCATGTTGGAGCATATCGGAGCGTTTCCGTGTGCACCGGTGCCCAAGCCGATAGCTTCCTCGTCCGAACAGTTTCGGGCGCGGAGCTGGTGGTAGAAGCAAGCCTCCAGCCCTTCCAACGGTATACGCTGGTGGTTACGGATTCTGCCGGTCAGTTGCGGGCGTGGTTGGGCAACGTGGCAGAGCAGCCGGACTCCGGGGTACCTGTAGCCCGCTTCCTGCATGCAGCAGCGGGCATCGGGGCTATTCGCGTTGTCATTGGGGGCATGGGACAAGGCAGTTTCTCCAGCGGGCGGGTGCTGGTTGAAGGGCTTACCTTCGGGGAGGTAAGCCCAGTTATGCAGCTCCCCTTGGGGAGTGTTCCGCTGCTTGTGCAGAGTCCACCGGAGCTTGGAGCCTTTCTCCTTGCTACCCTTGCTGAGTTCCCGTCGGCTCGCAGCGGGCTGTTCTGCTTAGTCCCAACGGGAGCTGAAGGGGTGGGCATCGCATGGGTGGAGGACGACAGAGAAATGGCACCAGTAACAGTTCTGCCGAATGCTGCTCCCCTTCAGCTCGTCCAGGCGATACCGGGAGAGCCGGTGACGCTGGACATAGCTCCCGTCATGACAGCAGTCCCCCTGGCGTATCGGACGGCAGTGGTGACGGCTATCCCATGGGAGGGCACAACAGTTGCAACTGGCGGGTGGCGGTGGACAGTGGCTGTAGAGCCCGATTCCGTGCCGCTGCTGGTCTTAGCGGGTTCGGCATCCGCACCACAGCTCATGCGCTTTGCTGCTTCGCTCCGGTGGAGCAGCCCCGGGGAGGCACAACGCCGCTTCATCAATGCCAGCGATGTCCCTGCCATTGATGTCGTCATTGACACCGTCGTTGCTGGGCAGCGGAGCGAGAACGTCCTCTACCGTGGGCTGCCCCGTGGAGTCGCATCCCCGTTTGAACGCATTCTGCTGGAGTATCGGCTGAGCTTCCGCATCACCGATACGCAGACAGGCGTCGTTCTGGCGCGAGTAGACAATGCGCTCTTCCCGCTGGGGCGTCGGTATTCCGTTATTTTTGCGGGCAATCGTGCCAATGGCTACAGTGTCATTGTGCACCAGGAACTGTGACACAGTGGGGAGTGCTGCTATGTGGCTGCTGGTACTGGGAGCCGTGCTCGGGGCTGAACTCTGGGCTGCGCTGCCGCACGAGCGCACCGTGGTTGAAGGACGGCTGCCGATTTTCATTGGTGCTCGTTCCCTTCCGAACGGGATGACGACGGTGCCGGCGGTCTTCTGGGTCACACGGAACCCACAGCGGTACGTGCCGGGTGTGGTTATTGTCAAGACACGGCGCGTGCTCCCAGTGCCCAAAGGGGCGCGCGCCTTTGGCTCTTCGGCGTTGGCACAGGCGCTGGAACCGTTCCAGGTGCAGAGCATCCGCCACATCTTCCCCGAGTACGCATTCGGAGCATTGCAGAGCCAGGATGTGTTCGGGATAGGCAGGCTGTACGAAGTGCGGTATGCGGCACCGGTAGATCCGTACGACGTCTGCCGGGCGCTGTGGGAAAATCCCGAGGTAGAGTATGTTGAGCCCCTGTACTGGCGCTTTCCGCTCTATACGCCGAACGACCCTCGCTTCTCGCAGCAATGGCATCTGCAGCAGGTAGCGGCAGCCGCTGCGTGGGATATCAGCCGTGGGGATACTGCTGTGGCAATTGCCATCATTGACACGGGAACGGACTGGGAGCACGAAGACTTGAGCGCGAACATCTGGCGCAACTGGCGCGAAATTCCCGGCAATGGAATTGATGACGACGGCAACGGTAAGGTGGACGATATCCGCGGCTGGGACTTTGTCGGAAACGTGACCCTCCAGCAGGCTCTCAACGGGCAATTTCAAGAGGATAACGACCCCAAGGTGCGCCCGACCGCAACCGGTGTCCTGGCTCATGGCACAATGACAGCTGGCTGTGCCAGTGCCGTAACGAACAATGCCACCGGCGTTGCTTCTACAGGGTTTCGCTGCCGGATTATCCCCATCAAATGCGCCTCCGACAACCCGCAGACGCCGGGTGTTTGGCGTGGCTACGAAGCCATTCTCTACGCTGCTCAGTTGGGCGCTCGCATTATCAACTGCAGTTGGGGTGGTCCCGGCGGAAGCGCTACAGAGTACCAGGTTATCCAACAGGCTCTCGCGTTGGGAGCGCTCGTCGTTGCTGGTGTGGGGAATAACGGGGACAACGTTGACGCCTCTCCGTTCTACCCCGCTTCCTATCCGGGGGTCCTGAGTGTCGGGGGAACAACAGCGGCCGATCGAGTTGCAAGCTGGAGCAATTACGGCATGGGCGTTCAGGTGTACGCACCGGGCGAGAACATCCTCAGCACTACGCCGAACAATGGATACGGTGCCGCAACAGGGACGTCGTTTTCCAGCCCTATCGTTGCTGGCATTGCTGGTTTAGTTGCTGCCTTGCATCCGGACTGGACCCCATGGCAGATTTTCCACCAACTCCGCAGCACGGTAGACAACGTGCTCACAAGCGACCCAGCACAGCGACCGCTCTACTACGGTCGGGTCAACGCGCAACGGGCTGTTTCCATCAACCGGCGCTTTGACCAGGGCATCAGGCTCCCCGGGATTAGCTTGGCAGAGACCGATGCCATTCTCATCAGCTCATCAACCGGGGCGCTGAGTAGCTATGAGCCGCACACAGTGGTGTTGCGCTTGAAGAACTACCTCGGTCCAGCAACGGGTGTGACGGTCCAGGTTCAGTCACTCGACGGATACGCAACCGTGACCCCAGCCAGCCAGAGTATCGGTGCAATGGGCTCAGGCGAAATCAAAGGCGATACGCTCACAGTACAGCTCCGCCCAACGAATCCGTGGTACTTGGGCACGGTAAACTTTCTGGTCACAGTACAGGATGCCGGCTCGGGGTACGTGAACTACTTCACCCTCAGTCTGCCCGTTCAGTTGCCATCGCAGAATCAGTATACACCGCTCTTTGCTGTGCCCAGCACGTATGTCTTCTACTCTGCCCATGCACCGCAGCCCACAGTGCTCTGGGCGGCTGGTACCTACGGCGGGCAGCAGGGAGTCTATCTACTGTATGCTGGCGGCAACCCTGTTGCGGGACAGATAGCCACGGTTCCTGTCTACGCTATCTTCGCTTTTGATGCGCAGCGAGCCTTTGCAGGGAGCGGTCCCAGCGACGGGCAAGCGTCCATATACCGTACACAGACTGGGGGCTCCTCGTGGCAGAGTGTCAGCGTGGCGAGCATTACACCGTTTGTCAACGATATCCGCTTCTTCAACGACGCCGAAGGAATTTTCCTCGGCGATCCGCTCGGCTCTGCGTGGGGCATTGGGCGGACAACGGACGGAGGGCAGACGTGGCAGCGCGTTACAGCAGTACCGCCTCCGCTAAGCGGCGAAGCAGGGTTGGTCGGATCCGTATGGTGGCTGGGCGATACCTGTTGGTTTGGTACGACGATGGGGCGTGTCTTTCGCAGTACGAACCGCGGACAGTCGTGGTCGGTCAGCCAGTTGCCGGGTGTCTCAGGGTACGTGACGCACGTGGTCTTCCGCAATGGGCGGGAAGGAATCGCTGTCTATCGCCCCACGAGCGCGCAGAATGCCCCATACATGGTCGCAGCCTCAACCGATGGCGGTGCTTCCTGGCAAACAAACGTTGCCAATCTGACCAGCATGGGCTTTGTGCCTGTCGCTGCGTACGCTCCGCCGAACTCGTGGGAACTATTCCTTCTGGGCATCAACGGAGCGGTGCTGGGGACAGCAAACCTGGGACGTGATTGGCGTCCGGTGCTGACTATGGAGACAGGAGCGCTGATGACAACGGGAGCCGGTGTTGCCATTGAGCCGAGGGCTCGCCTCTGGACAGTGGGGGGAGTGGTCGGGTACTTGGACTTTGACTATGCTCGCACGAACGTCCGCAAGGAACTTTCAGTCCCCTCGGTACTCTCGTTTGACACCGTGGATGTTGGCTTTGCGCGCACGCGCTTGCTGACGCTCCAGAATACGGGAGACACAGTGCTGAGTCTCACAGCCCTGGAGCTGCTCCCTGGGACAGCCAGCGCGGGTGAGTACGAACTCCTCAATCCTCCAACACTACCGCTGGAGCTGCAGCCAAACGCAACGGTGACGCTGCGAGTGCGCTTCAGTCCAGCACAGCAAGGCGAGCGCACGGCAGCTCTGCGGATTGTCAGTACAGCAGCAAATTCCCCAGCAACGGTGCTGCTGCGCGGCGTTGGTCGCCAAACCTCCTCTGCTGAGGACGGGGGAGGGGACGCTGTGCGTCTCTTTTGGCGCTCCGACGGCACCGTTGTGGCTGAGCTCGCCCTTGCTGAGCCACAGTGGGCGGAGTTGGAGCTGTATGATCTGCTCGGCCGCTTGCAAACCCGAATGCAGCATCGGGCTCCCGCTGGGCAGAGCGTACTTCTGGTGCCGCTCCAGGAAACGGCTGTGGGGGTGTTCCTGTGGCGCCTCCGCATCGGAGAGTCAGTCCAAACAGGAATACTGTACCGTCCGTGAGCTTCATGGATCCGACCCAGACTCCACCGAGTGTGCCGGAATCGGTGCCCAGCGCTCAGCAGCGCCCGCGTCGGGTCACGACCTTGAGTCTGCGCCAGATGAAGCAGGCAGGGCAGAAGATTGTCTGCCTGACAGCGTACGACGCCCTGATGGCGCGCATCTTTGATGAAGTCGGTGTGGACGTTATCCTCGTCGGAGACTCGCTGGGCAATGTCTTTCAGGGACACGAGACGACGATCCCGGTGACGCTGGAGGAGATGATTTACCACACAAAGGCGGTCGTCCGTGGCGTGCGCCGTGCTCTGGTCGTGACCGATATGCCGTTCATGAGCTACCAGGTCTCCGTTGAGGAAGCGTTCCGCAACGCTGGGCGCATCATGAAGGAGGGTGGAGCGGGAGCAGTCAAGTTAGAGGGAGGCGAGCGCGTTGTGGAAACAGTGGCGCGCATGACCGCTGCCGGTATCCCCGTGATGGGACACTTGGGCTTGACTCCGCAGAGCATCCACCAGTTCGGCTCTTATCGCCCGCGGGGGACCGATCCGCACGAGGCTGAGCAAATTCTCCGCGACGCCAAGCTGCTGGAAGAAGCTGGTGCCTTCGCAATTGTGCTGGAGAAAATCCCCGCAGAGCTGGCGCGGCGAGTGACCGAGTCTGTGTCCATCCCCACAATCGGTATCGGCGCTGGTGTCCACTGCGATGGACAAGTGTTGGTGTACGCCGATATGTTGGGGCTGACGGTAGACTTCCGCCCACGCTTTGTCCGACGGTACGAGAACCTCTACGAGCGTATCCGCCAGGCGGTAGCGCAGTATGCTGATGACGTCCGCGCCCAGCGCTTCCCGTCAGAAGAGGAGAGCTATTGACGCGCTCGCCGTAGCGCTGCTCTGTGGAGCTCTCTGGAGTGGATGTGGGCAGAGTCCCTTCCAAGCAGGTCCTCCCGCAGTTGTATTCCCGGATAGCAACGTGAGCTTTCGCCAGCATGTGCAGCCGTTTCTACGGCAGAGCTGCGCTCTTGGAGGATGCCACAGTAGTACAACGCGTGCCGGCGGGATTGCGTTAGAGGAATACGGGCAACTCTGGGAGCGCCCCGGACTCATCATCCCCGGCGATCCCGATGCCAGCGTTCTTCAGCAGGTGCTGGAAGCACGCCTGCCACACCAGCCCGATCCACGAGCACTCAGCACCGAAAACCAGCGCCGGGGCGTTCGCCGCTGGATTGCCGAAGGAGCACCGAACAATTAGGCAACGCACACGGTCTTGATGTTGACAAATTCCCGGATGCCGTAGATAGCCAGCTCGCGACCCCAACCAGACTGCTTGATACCACCGAATGGAAGCCGCGGGTCTGAGCGAACGAACGTGTTGACAAAGCATGAGCCAGCCTGCAAAGCCTCACGGGCGATGCGTTCACCGCGCTCGCGGTCTTGCGTGAACACCGCAGCGCCAAGCCCGTAGGCAGAGGCATTGGCAAGCGCAATTGCCTCGCGTTCATCCCGCGCCGGAACGATCGCCGCTACCGGTCCAAACGTCTCCTCGTCGAAGACCGGCATACCGGGGCGGACATCGGTCAACACCGTGGGAGGGTAGAACCAGCCAGGAAGGCTGGGGATGTCTCCTCCGAGGAGGAGACGCGCACCGCGCTCGAGGCTGGTCTGAACCTGCTGGTGGAGCGTGTCGCGCAAGTCCTGCCGTGCCAGTGGTCCTAGTGTTGCGCTGCGGTCGCTCGGAGCACCCATAACCTGCTGCCGCATGGCTTCGACGAATGCCTCCTCAAAAGCTTCCCGAATGGACTCCAGCACGATAAAGCGTTTGGCAGCAATGCAACTCTGCCCGCTGTTGATGAGCCGAGCAGCGACGCAGGTCTCTACAGTCGCCTCTAAGTCAGCGTCTTCCAGCACAATGTACGGGTCGCTCCCACCCAGCTCCAGCACGGTCTTCTTGAGTGCTGCCCCTGCCTGGGCAGCGACAATGCGACCGGCGCGCGTGCTTCCCGTAAAGGTCACCGCAGCAATTGCTGGGTGCTCAATCACAGCCGGAACACGCTCTACAGGGGTCAGGAGAATCTGGAAGACACCCTCTGGAAACCCTGCTTCGCGGAAGAGCCCTTCCAACGCCAGCGCTGTTGTTGTCACATTCGGGGCGTGCTTGAGCACAATCGTGTTGCCCGCCATCAGCGCCGCTGCCCCGAAACGGAACACCTGCCAGAAGGGGAAGTTCCACGGCATAATTGCCAGAATACAGCCCAGAGGCTGGAAGGCAACGTAGCTGCGAAGGAATTCCGTGGGAACTTCCTCCGGTGCCAGGAAACGCTCGGCGTTGTCAGCAAAGTAGTCGCACACCCATGCGCATTTCTCAACCTCGGCAATGCCTTGCGGGATGAGCTTGCCCATCTCTTCAGCAAAGAGTTCGGCGTACTCGCGGGCACGCTCGCGAAGTAGGAGCGCTACACGGCGGAGGAGTGCCGCACGTTCAGCAAACCCAGCCGCTGCCCACTGAGGCTGAGTTGCCGCTGCCCGCTGGAGACGGCGCTCTACCTCCTCAGGCGAATGAGGCTCATACCGACGGAGGAGCTTCCCTGTCAACGGTGATATGCTGGCGAATTCCATTGGACTACCGGCGTTGCTGTGTACTACCCGGCTCCAAAGACGAACACAGTTGCTCCCATTGCAGAGCTTGTGAGAGGGTTGCGGCAGCAAGGCGCCTTTGTATTTTTGCAATGTCCTTAGCGGGGAGGGAGGGGGAAGAGACCAGAAGGTCGTAAGTTTGCAAGTGTCTGTGGCACTGTCCGGTGGACGGTGTGTATGTGCCATCAACTCATGGGAGGTAGACCAATGCAACAGGCTCTCCGTGTCATCGTTGCATGTGTGCTTTTCACTGCTGTGAGTGAGGCCGCGCAGAAAATCTGGTCGCCTCCAGTCACGAACGAGGTGCGTCCTGAGCGCCAACAGTGGCATGACCCAGCAAATTGGCGCCCGTATGGGGTACCTAGCCGCAATGATGACGTCGTTATTCACAGCTGGATTTTTATCTCCCAACCGGCGGAGTGCCGGACCCTTACGGTCTCCCGAGCAACTGTGACGCTGGATGCTCCTTTGACCGTCTGGGGTGATGCGCTTCTGACCAACTTTGCCCTCGTGCATCCCCATGCCCCAACGGCATACCTGGAGGTCCGTGGCGTGACAGAGCTCAATGGTACCCTCCTGGTACCGGACGGGCGGAGCTTTGAGTCGTGTTACCGCATAGCGGTTGACCAGCTCCTCGTACGAGACCTGGGGAGTGTGGTAACTATGAGCGACGGGCGGGAGTATGCTGGTGTTCCACTACGGGCACCGTTGAAGGACTGGCGTAAGGTCCGCATCCCTGACGGCGTCAGCGTCTTGCGGACGTGGGATGGCGGTGCAGGCACGTCCAACTGGAATGACGCCGCAAACTGGAATCCTGATGGCGTGCCTGCCAATGGTGACTACATCAGCATCAACACCAGTGTCACAATCAATGTCAACCTGGCTGCCTCTGTCAGCCTCAGCGGCGGTGCAAATGCGATTGCAACAGCCAATAACACGAGTGTTACCCTCAGCATGAATGCCGGGGGCAACTACTTCTTGATGTTCAGCACCGGCTCGACGACCCACAGTTACGGTACAGGAACCAACTCTTCGGTCACCTTTACGCAAGCGACTGACAACGCCAGCGGGCGCTTCTCGTTCCAAGGTAACCTGGCAACGCACCAGTTTGGGACGGTTACCTTTGAAGTTCGCGGGCTCGCTTTCACAGGCGGTGCAGGCTCAAACTATGTCTTCGGCTCCAATTCAAGTTACAGCTGGGGAACGACAACGGTCTGGTATCGCCGTGCCGGTGACCAGTCGGTCGATGTCTCCTTGCCCGATGGCAGTGCATACCAGACCTTGCGCTTCAGTGGCTCCGGGACGAAAACCTTGGAGCCTGGAACATGCTCGGTGACAACCCTGGTTTTGGACAACGACAACTTCGCCTTAGACACCCAGTTTGATACCGATGGCTTCAGCGTTACTAACACGCCCACAACGCAGAGCAACAACACGTACATTGTCCGCGGCTGGATTGGCACAAACTATAATGGCTTCCCCACGACGTGGAATGGTACCGTCCGCTTCATCGCTTTCAACGCGAACCAGAACTTGCCCAGCGGCTACACCTTCAACGGAACGGTAACGCTGGAGGGGAACAACACGACCAAGACCATGACCGGCAACTTCAATGCCGCAACGGTCATTATCGGTACCGGCAGCGATAATCCCGTGCTGAACATGGCAGGCTACAAAATCAACCCCGTCAGCACGACGAACAGCGTCACGGTCAAATCCGGAGCAACCCTCCGCATCCCCAATGCGCCGGGAGCAAGCCCTGACCTGCCGGGGGTTGGCTTTACCAGCCTGACTACAGAGCCGAACTCAACGGTTATCTACGACCGCAATGGCAACCAGAACATCTTCAACACGACGTACTACAACCTGCAGCTGACCACAGGCGGGACAAAAACCTTCCCACAGGCAAACGTCACTGTGAAAGGCACCCTGACGGTGGGCAGTGGCGCGAAAGGTACAACGCAAGGCTCTTACAAGGTCATTCTGGACCGCACAACGGGAGCAACGTTGGTGGAGACGGCAACGGGCGATGATGGAAAGCTGTACGGCATCGTGGAGGCAACAGAGAATATCAACACCGCTGGCACGACGTACAGCTTTGGGAATCTTGGGTTGAGCATTACGACGAGCTCTTCGGTAACAAACTTTCTCGGTTCTACAACGGTTACCCGCTACCTGGGCTCCCCGTTCGTGCGAGATTTCTCCAACGTGCTTGGACCTGGGGTGCCCGGCAATGTGTTGCGGGGATATAAGCTGATTGCTACAAACCAAGGCAATACGGCGGGACACGACATCACGCTCAGCTACAATCCGAACAACTCCTACGAGCTCAACGGGCAGAATGCCAATGCCATGCGGGTGTACCGGTGGGTAGGCCATGGCTTCACCGACCTCTTCCCACGGGCGTCGGATTTGAGCTGGTTTGGCTACGCTATGGGGTCGTCCAGCTCCGTCACGGTGTCGTTGGGCACGTTCCAAGGGGTTGGGCAGACCCCAATTGATGCGGCTTACGGCAACATCAACGGCGAATTCTACTTCTCCAACGGGCGTGCAGGCGACTTCGCACTGCCCGTTCAGTTGGAATTCTTCCACGTTCAGCCTCTGCGGGAAGGTATACTCCTGACGTGGCGGACAGCCTCGGAAGAGCGCAACCAAGGTTTCCGTCTCTGGCGCCGAGATGATGCCAATGGCGATGGCCCCTTTGAACTCATTGCCTCCTACGAGACGGCTCCGGAGCTCCGCGGTCTCGGCTCGGCTCCGATGGGGCGGGAGTACGGCTATATGGACCGCTATAACCTCCAGCGTGGACACCACTACACATACGTGCTGGAGAGCGTCGACGATGATGGCACGGTCCACTTCCTGCGAACGGCAACCGTTCTCTACGACTATGCCGATGCGTTCCAGGTGGTTGTTCGCCCGAGTGTCTCTGACGGACATGATATGCGCTTGCTCGTGCAGATGCCGAGCAGCGGAACGGCTGTGGTAACGATCTACGGCCTCGATGGTCGGCAGGTCACGCAGGTGCGTCAAGCTGCTGTCGGACAAACGGAAATTCCGCTCACTCTTGCTGGAATTGCGCCCGGTAGTTACACGTACGTGGTGACAGTGCATACGGATAGTGGGCAGACGCTTACCGCGGAGGGGCGGTTTGTGCTCTTGCGGTAGCGTATGCACGGGAGTGCCTGCGACGCCGTTCCCAGAGTGGGGACGGCGTCATTTGTTTCTGGAATGGCTGTACGGCGCTGCCAATACGTGCTGTGGAGTATCTTCCTGGTGTCCACCCCTTTATGGGCTGGGTGGGCAACGACAACATTCCCTGAGCAGGCGCCCTTGGATACGAGCACTCCGCAGGCGCTGTACCGCGTGCTGCCACAGTGTGCTCAGTCGCTGGGATGCCTGCTTGCGGGTGACACGGTGTCCGCCCTGCTGCGCAAGCAAGAGCTTCCTTGGCGTGCCTTTGCCGGGCTTTCAGAGCTGCTGGTGAGCCGACCTCTGCTAACGCCTTTCCACACGGGTGAGGTCGGGGGTTGGCATCTGTACGGCTTCGGGCGGACTTCACCACGTGGGCTTGCTATGAGCTTTGCTGGACGACCGTGGCGTGATGCAACCTTCGGCGTGCTCTCTCCGGAGCTTTGCTCTCCAGAGTTCGTCGAGCGTATAGAGTTGCTCAGAGGCACAGAGGCTGCCGTGCTCGGATGGGATGCTTTGGGGATTGCTCTCAACGTGGTGGAACCTACGTGGAGGACCGGGAGCTTGTACACGCGGCTCTGGTACCTGAACGCTGCCTATGGCACCGGTGGCTCTGATGGCGTGCTTGTGCTGAGCCCCCATCCACGCTGGGAGCTTGTTGCTGGGTATCGGCGCTTGAGCTCCGATGGGCGTTTTCGCAACGGTTGGAGCAGCACCTGGAGTACCCGAGCACGGCTGCGCTGGAGCCCGACTCCGGAGTGGCTCGTGTCGCTGACGCACGTCTTCACGCACTGGGATGCTGGCGTGAACGGTGGGATTGATGCGGCACTATCACCCCAGTGGTGGGATGAGCTCACAGCGCAACCGCGTTTTGAGGATTTCACCGATCGCCTCTATCGGCACGATATCACGGCGACAGCACTATGGTGCCCAGATTCCGAGCGGCAGGTGACGGCGCAATGCTGGTATGTCCCTGCACAGTGGGAACGCCACTACGGGAGAGGCTTTGTTGACCCAATGGCAGGGGACACGGTGCTCGATGTACGGTGGCACTCGTGGCAAGCAGGCGCACGCATCCAAGGCGACTACCGCACGGCTGCTGCTACTTGGGTTGTCGGCGCTGGTGGGATGTGGTGGTATACTCCAGCGTTGCCCTTTGCGCGCCGGGAGGAGCGTCGGCAAGGGGTTGGATACGCCTTGGGGCGCTTAGCGTTGTGGAGCGGAGCACGTTTGCACTCGGGCGTACGCTTCGTGCTGGAACGGGAGCGTCTCTCTGTCAATGGGGGTGTAGGAGTATCGGGCACCCTTGGGCGTGGAGGGGAATGGTTAGTGGATATCAGCCGCAGTGTTCGCAGCGCGGCAGCGGTTGAGGCAATGGGGGCGGAAGAGCTCTGGCAGCTCCTTGCCACTGTACGATGGCAGCACGGCAGTTGGTCTGGGGAAATGGGAGGAGCAGTCCAGCGCTTCCATAATGCCGATATTGCAAGCTTCACCCCCCAACCAACTGCTCACGCCAGCACAATCTGGACAACAACCTACCAAACACTGCCACTGGGCAGAATAGGCTTGTTCGGCACAGTTGTGCTGAGCCGAGAACAGGCATGGCGCTACTACCGATGCGGTGTTGAAGTCAGCGCGGAGCGACGCATCGGATCAAGTGAAGTGCGAGCCAGCATTGTGTGGGAGCTCCTGTATCCGCCAGCTCTCCAGGTAGAGCCTGTGCGCTGGAGTCTGCAGGAAGGTTCACTCCCTCGGCGTTGGTTCCATTCCGGTGGGGATATCCATCTGACTGCTCGGTTGGGGATGGCATTTGTGCGCGTGCTGGTGCGGAATGTGCTGGGGGTGGCTTGGTACCGGATGCCATACTATCCCCAGCCAGGGCGAAGTATCCTGTTTGCGCTGACGTGGGCAATACAGGATTGAGGCGCCTTAGCGTCCGAGCGCACGCTCGTAGTCTGTGCCGTGCTTTGGGTCTAAGGCTCGCAGCCGAGACAGCAACGTTGGGGAATCCCACCCCCGAAGCAGCTCAATAAGCTCCTGGTATTTCGCATCGAAGAAGAGCTGCAGGGCAAGGCTGGGAAGGCCGAGCTGTTCTTTGAACGTGAGCAGCTCCGTGAGCAGGGAGTCTAACGAGGCCAGAGCGCGGTGGCGGTCGTGCGGCAACAGCTCTAATACATCCACGTGGTAGGCAAAGAGTATGCGACGGAAGGGCTCCCAGCGTGGATTGAGGAGCTCGTTCACCAGTGCCATGCGGCTGAAGTGTCCCGGTTCGGGAAAGGGCTCAAATCCAGGGGCATTTTGAGCAGCAGCCATTTGTGCAAGTGAGTGTGCTGCCTGGAAGTATGGAGTCCCGCCGAGCTCCTCGTAGGTGTCAGCATCCAGACCGATGGCAAGGAGCACGTAGAAGTCAATCGGTGTCAGCAGCGGGTCGTAACGCAGTGGTTGGTATGTGAGGAAGGCTCCGCGGTTGTAGGTGAATTGCCACTCAGGCTCGGTAATCCGCAGCAGTGGAGACGATGCTCCTGAACCCAAGCTACGGGCAGATTGGAAGATGAGACGAGCGGAGTACCACGACCCACTCCGTCCAGTGACAACAATGGTGAGCTCGACGGGAATCCGCTCCCCTTCCCAGGGCTGTCCGCTGAATTGCTGGGAGTTGAGGTAGTGCTCCAGGTCCTGCTGAAGTGTCCCGATGTCGTAGCGGTACTCGGGAGGAAGAGCATCGGTGATGACAGTAACTCGGGCAGCAAGCTCTTGAGCAGGGACGGGGCACGGTGCGGAAAGGCACGCTGCAAGCAGCAAGCAAGACGGTATTTTTGTCACGCGCATGGCAGGATGTGATGCATCGGCACCACCCGAAAATACGCGCTCTCCTGCTTCTGCTGGCAAGCCTCTGTGGGGAACGCTGCCTTGTGGCACAGTACAGCGGGATCGGGGTTGTGACGCCGTCTGCTTTACCCAATCCCGCCGTGCTGAGTTCTATTGCCGGCCAATGGGCATGGTTTGGCTATGAGCCCTCCCGGTTTGGGTTGCCGGAGCTGCATCGGGTCTACGCTGGAGTATCCGTAGCGCCCTCGGTAGGGTGGAGTGCTGCCGTCGAGGTGTGGGGGCGAGCCGTTGAGAGGTTCTCCCAGCTTCAGTTGCGGACTATGGTAGCCTTGCAGCTTAGCGAGCTTTTCGCTGTTGGTGGTGCGGCAGCGATCGTACGGCATGCACCTGGGGGAATGCCGAGTCGGTGGTGGGGAACGCTCGATGTAGGAGCATGCGCGCAGCTCAGCCACACCCTCTCGCTCGGTATTGGATTGCAGAATGCGCTCACTGTGAACCGCTTCTGGGAGGGGGCTTTGGAACAGCGGCTTGGAGTTGGCCTCGGCTGGCAGGAGGCAGGATGGGGATGCGGTTTTGATGCAGAAGTAGGCACGATGTCGGCGCCTGTGGTTGGGCTAACAGTTGCGGCTGCACCAATTCAGCCAGTAGCCGCTGCTCTCCGCTTTGCTGGAAGTCCGCCCCAAGCGCGGATGCACATCCTGGTGCGGTGGGAGGATATCGCGGTGCACCTTCACGTTGGCTTCCACCTACTGTTAGGATGGCGCCAGACCTTGACCCTGCTCTACCGTTGGGCGTAGTCAGCATGCTGCTCCTCCTGTTCCTCGGACTGCTGGTTGGAAGTGGGAAGGCGCAGGAGAGCTTCCTGTCTGAAGAGCTGCAGGAAGCAATGCATGATGAGGCTGCTGCCGCTACGGTTTTGGAGCTCTTTGAGGAGTACCGGCGGAACCCACTCTGCCTCTACCGAGCAACTGTCGGGCAGCTGCGGCGACTGCCAGGTATGACGGCAGGTATAGCGCGGCGGCTCGTAGCGCTGGTGCAGCGCTTTCCGCAACTCTCGTATGAGGCGCTTGCCGATACCCTCGCTCTCACGCCAGAACAGTTATGGGTCTTGCGCCAGGCAACCACGATGGCATGCTCTCCGAAGCCGGAGGTAGACTGCCTGTGGCGTTCTGCTTCCACACTGCCGTTAGTCTCCGTACAGGGCGACCAATTCCTCGGGGCGTTCTGGCGGTTTCAGGGACGCGGGATTCTCCGGTGGCGCTGGCTCCGCATGGTGCTCGCCTGGGACCGGGATGCTGGCGAGCCAGGCGTTGCCGATTTCGTCAGCATGGGTTTGCACGTGGAGCCATGGGAGGGGCTCCGCTGGATGGTCGGCGATATTCGCCTAAGCTCAGCACTGGGAATGCTCTCGTGGGGAAGTGGCTGGTTCCGAAGCCCTGGCTTTGAGATAACCTCCCCGCTGCGGTGGAATACCGAAGCTCAACTGTGGGCCTCAGTTCAGGAGTACGGCTTCCTGCGAGGAAGTGCCCTCCAGTGGGAGCATCGGTGGGGAGCGCTCCGGCACCGTGTTGTCGCCTACGTTTCCCGAACACCGAAGAGCGCCCGGATGGATACCGCAGGGATTATCCGAACTATCCTGACCGATGGCGTCTTTGCAACAGCGCAGGAGCGAGCGTTTCGGAACACCCTCCAGGAAACGGCGTACGGAGGCGTCGCTGAGGCGGAATGGCTATCTCTGCGCATAGCTCTCGGTATCATGGGGCTTCGGTACTCCGCTCCGGTGGCAACGGAGAGCCGACAACACTTCCTGGGACAATCCGGCGTACTGGCAAGCTGTGCTATGGGATGGCAGTTCGGGGGAGGAGAAGTTGCCGGTGAAGTCGTGCGGGATGCCCGCGGCAATTGGGCGTTTCACGGTGCCATAGCCGTTCAGCGTGAGCCTCTGCAGGTAGTCCTTGCTGTCCGCAGTGTCCCGGACAGTTTCCGTTCGCCTTATGGTGCCATTGTCTCCCGTGCTTCCAGTGTCAGCAACGAGGAGGGGCTCTACCTCGGGATTGCTGCCCGCTTCAGCAGGCACTCTGTCCAGTTGTATGCGGACCTCTTCCGTACACCAGCTCCGCCGTATGGAGAACCTGTGCCGCGGTACGGAATGGAAGTGGGTGCACGCTGGATGTGGAAAGCACGACGGTGGCTGGAGCTGTGGTGGCAGTTGCGCTACCGCGCTGATAGTGATGCAGAGCGTCCGGAGGTATGGTGGCAACTTGTGGAGCAGCGCGTGGTATCCTTACGCGGAGACGTCTTCCTCCGCGTCTCACCGCTGTACCGATGGCGCCTCCGATGGGAAGTCCGGCGTCAGCTCGAGCCGAAGGGCACGACGGCATACTTCGGCATGACCGGGATGGAGCTCCAGCAGAACTCTGCAGAAGGAGCTTTCTGGTTCGCCGTCTACGGGGTTCCCACGTCGGCATTAGGCTTTTGGGTGGCTGAGCAGGCAGGTTCGTGGTTGCCGCGCCTGTGGTTCTTTTTCGGCTATGGGAGCTATGTTGCCGCTCGGTTCTCCTGGAAGGCACTCCCGGCAGTAGAGCTAGAGGCGACTGCAAGTATCCTTCAGCGCAATAGCCCACTTCCTCTATCGCTGTGGGGAACAACGGTACGAGGTTCCCAGATACGGCTCCTGACACTTGCGACTACGCTGCGCCTCTAAGTCCGTACTTTTGCACAGATAAGTCAGCGCAGTATCGGTAACCAGAGCGGGCGCTTACGGCATTCAATGGCAGGGTGGAGCCTTTTTTCCAGCGACATCGCGGTTGACTTGGGGACTGCGAACACACTGATTTGGGCGAAAGGACACGGCATTGTGCTGAACGAACCCTCTGTGGTTGCCTACGATCGGACAACGCGTCAGATTGTGGCGCTCGGCCACGAAGCCCAGGCGATGATTGGCAAGACACACCGCGACATTCGGGTTATCCGACCGCTGAAGGACGGAGTCATTGCCGATTTTGAAATTGCCGAAAGCATGCTCAGAGCCTTTATCCGGCGTGTGACCACGGGCATGTTCCCACCGCGGCGGGTTGTTGTTTGCGTGCCTGTTGGGATAACTGAGGTAGAGAAGCGTGCGGTTCGGGATAGCGCTGAACATGCTGGGGCAAAGGATGTGCACTTGTTGCCAGAGCCGATGGCAGCCGCTATTGGGGTTGGTATTGATGTGCACGAGCCGACTGGGAACATGATTGTGGACATTGGTGGGGGAACAACCGAGATTGCCGTTATTGCACTTTCCGGCATCGTCACCGAAGAATCTGTCCGCATCGCCGGCGACGAAATGACCAACGCTATCATCCAGTACTTCCGCCACCAGTACAACATGCTCATCGGAGAGCGAACGGCGGAGACCATCAAATGCCAGATTGGCTCCGCTGTGCCGTTGGAAGAAGAGTACGAAATCGAGGTGCGAGGGCGCAATCTGCTGACAGGTATTCCGCAGATGATTCGGGTCTCTTCTGAGGAAATCCGGCAAGCGCTGGAGGAGCCGATCAACGTCATCGTGCAAGCAGTGTTGTCCATTTTAGAGCGGACTCCACCGGAGTTGGCGGCAGATATCTACGAGCGTGGCATTATCCTCACCGGAGGTGGCGCTTTGCTGAAGGGGTTGGACAAGCGCTTGGAGCAGGTGACAGAACTACCCGTCCACGTTGCCGAAGATCCCCTTACAGCCGTGGTTCGGGGCGGGGGGAAAGTGGTGGAGAACTTCGAGCAGTATCGCTCTGTGCTCCTCAAACCGCGGCGGCTCTGAGCTCAGAAATCGTACCCCAGCGAGAAGAGGTAGTGCGGTTTTGAAAAACCGGAGCCTGTATAGCGCCACGCCACGTCGAACTTGAAGGGGAATCCAAACAGCACCATTCGGATACCGAATCCTGTGCTGGCGAGCAGATCCTTGCTTTGGCGCTCTCCAGAGGGTGTTTCCGTGAAGAGTTGAAGGCGCGAGTCCCAGAGAGCCCCAGCATCGATGAACACTACCCCTGTGATAGCTTGCACGAAGAGGGGCGCTGGTGAGGTCCATAGAGCCACCAAGAAGGGGAAGCGGAGTTCTGTGTTGAAGAGAACAAAGCGCGAGCCCATCCGTTCCGAGACTCCGTAGCCTCGCAGAGGTGAAACGGCTGCTGCGAAGAGGAAGTCCTCTGGTGTATCGTAAGGCAACTGCCCGCTTGGGAAGAACGGGTTGAGCCAATTGTCCGTGCCCAGCACGAAGTACTTCTGCGGATTGGGTCCTCCGCTGAAACCGGCAGCGCAGCGCACGGCGAAACTACTCCAGCGTCCCAATCGGAAGTAGCGGCGGTAATCGCCTTGGACGATTATGAACCCGATGCCATTCTCGGACAGTTTAGGCGTGAGCTGGAGCCCGATGTAGTACCGACTTCCCCACAGGGGTGAGAGGAAGCCCCAGAGAGCATCGTCGTGAACGTAACGGACCGAGGGGACCAGGAGAGTGCGTTCCAGTGGAGGTTCAAACGGGGGCTCGATGTTGTCCATGTTCTCTCGGGTTGCCCGTAGAAGACCGAGTCCCCACTCAAGGCGGTTGAAACGGTCGAAAGGATACCAGGCATCGCCCCAGAGCCCGTAAGCCCGGAAGCGGTAGAGAGAGTCGTTGCTCCTGATGACGTATCCGACTTGGTGGAAGCCAGTAAGCTGGTAGTCAATGAGCTGCGGGAGGTAGGCGTAGCTGACCAGGAAGTTGCTGTTCTTGAGGTCCAGCATGAGGTTGGCTTCAGCATAGATCTGGTGGTCTCCGAGCATATCGCTGAAGAGCATCTGCGTGATGCCCTGCAGCCCGAAGAATGTGCTGTAGCCAGCACTACCCAGGATAAGGTCCGGCGAGAAGCTTATCCGATAGGGACGCGGACCGATGAGCGAATCCTCAGAAATTCGGTCGTTCCCGATGAGGGGCGGCGTAGAAAGGACATCGGGATTGGGCAGGACCATCCGTTGCGCGCGGAAATCCAGCGTAAAGGTCTGGTAGGGACGGTAGGAGAGCGTATCGCTTGGAGGAGGTGAGGCAACATTTGCTGTCTGGCTCCGGAGTTGCTGCTGGCGAAAGCTGGTCAGCGGCAGTGTGTCCGGAAGTGTGCGGTCTAAGGGGAAGCGGAGCAGGAAGAGGTCGTAGCCGCCCTGGATCTGGACCGACATCGCTAAGAGACTGCCATCGGCAGAGAGGGAAATCTGCAGGATGCCATAGGCAGAGTTTGTCAGGGGACGCACGGTGCCCGTCTGAAGGTCTAAGGCATAGATGTTGCCAATACCATTAGCATCCGAAACGAAGAGCACAAAGCGGTTGTCCGGCGTTGCAGCCAGCGAGGTCTTGAAGGACTCAGGGGAGAAGGTCAGACGTCGGAGCGTACGGGTGGATAGGTTCAGCTCGTAGATATCGCTGTGCCCGATTGGGTGGTCCCACAGCCGAGGCTGAGCGTTGAGCCCCAATTGGAGAACATCCCCGCGGTCTGAGACAAAGTAGATGCGGCTCCCATCAGGGGCCCATGCCGGAGCAAGATCGGTAAAGACGTCATCGGTGAGGTTCTCCAACCGCCCGCTGCTGAGCTCGTAGAGCCAAAGGTCGGGCTGTTCGTTTCTGGTTGCCACGAAGAGGAGCCGGGAGCCATCGGGTGACCATGTGACCGAGGAGATCGCCTTGAAGCCGAGCTGGAGGCGCCGGTATGAGCCCGTTTCGGCGTCCAGCAGGTAGATGACGTTCTCTCCACCGGATTTCGCCGCCACAGCTAACAATTTCCCCTGGGGGTCCCAGGCAATGCCAGGGGTGAGGAGATTGAGTTCTTCAAAGTCGCGTTCTCGCTCGCTGCTGACCAGCAACCGTGGGCGCTCCTTCGGACGGTGGAGGTTCATCACGTAGAGCCCGAACACGCCGGTTCTATCGGACAGGAACGCCAGCCGGGAGCCATCGGGTGAGAGAGCGGGTGAGGTGTTGTAGTAGTAGTCCTCGCGGCTGCGGTCAGTGAGGCGCTGGGCAGCTTCGCGGATGTCCTCGAAGCGCCCGATGTCAGGCCAATACAGCTTTTTCATGTCCCACGCCCACTGGCGGGAGAACTCCTCAAAGTCCATTTTGAAGGCGCTGCGAAAGGCAGCATCAAGGCTGCGCTGCACCTTCAGGCGTTGGAGCAGTTCGGCGATCTTATCGCGCCCGTAGCGTGTGGCGATGTACCAGTAGAAGGCTTGTCCACCACGGTAGGCAAGGTATCCATCCAGATACTCCAAGCCACGCAGTTGCTCGCTGAGCACCAAATCGCGCATGAACATGTCCGTACGGGTATCGTAGCCTCCCAGGCTTTCAAACTCGCAGAGCCCTTCGTTCATCCAGAGAGGCAGTTCGACGTTGACTCCGCGCGTGAGCGCGTTCTGGAAGCTACCGCCGTAGAACATGTCATTGAGCACTGCGTGCGTGAGCTCGTGGTGGATAACGTGACGGAACTGCTCGTAGTTGCCCTCAAAGGGCACGACCACCCGGTTTTTGAACAACTCTGTGACTCCTCCAACCCCTTCGGGGAGGAATTCCCAGACGACATTGGTTTGCTGGAATTCCACGTGTGAGTTGTATACAATCAGAGCGATGCGGCGATTGATCCGGTGACCTACCGTCTGCTGGATGGAACGCAGGGCACGTTCCCCAACGATGGCGGCGAAACGAGCCAGATATTCACCGCCTGGGGTGAAGTAGACATCCAAATGGGGTGATTGTAAGTACTGCCACGTGAACCGCTGGTACTGCACCTTGTTCTTGCCGAACTGGGCAACCAGCGGAGAGCTCACTACGACCAGGGTAGCGATAGCAGCGATGAGCCGAAACCGCATACGCGCTGGGGCAAGGGTGCTACATGAAGTCGCGGCTACCTTTGACGAAGCTTTGTGGGCTTGCGTTTAGCATACGCGTTGGCTTCCCGTGCAGCAAGGGTGAATTTCGTAAGTTGCGTGTTGGGTGTGTGTTCATCAAGCTGTTTGCCCGTGCGATGCTCGTTGACGTTGTGATGCCGAAGATGGGGGAGTCGGTGCAGGAGGGTAAGATTATTCGCTGGGTGAAGAAGGTAGGCG